>ENA-OPZZ01001712-OPZZ01001712.1-human-gut-metagenome-genome-assembly--contig:-NODE-1712-length-12576-cov-4.242991_pt1 | contig 12576 bp, 9 predicted proteins | sample MGYA00242487_ERZ504511 | MGnify/ENA primary metagenome ERZ504511 (study PRJEB26092, sample SAMD00036241) | human gut metagenome | host: Homo sapiens | study: EMG produced TPA metagenomics assembly of... | reverse complement strand
TCAGCCAGATGATGGAATTGATGGAAAAGGACGGGGCTTCGATTATGGACGCTGTCGTCAAGCAGATGAATGCCTATTCTACTCCGATCAATGGAGTGCGGGCTCTGATCGTGATTCCGGTTATGGCATTCCTGTTCCATAAAGACAGGACAAAAGAGAAGGCAAGGGGATTTCACCCCAATAAAAAAGCGCCTATCTGGAAATATTTTGCAGTCATTGTCATTGCCGCTGCTATGTGCCTGGGGCTGAATAACCTGATTACCATAGGGAATTTCTCGGCGGCCAGCGAGACTTATACAGAGACGCTGGAAGGAATGTATTCCGCGCCGCTTGCTTTACAGATCGCGGTATTGGCAATCATTGTGCCGATCAGCGAGGAACTGGTATTTCGCGGGCTGCTTTTCAAGCGTTTTAGGGAAAGTGGGGGATTCATGCAGGCAGCGCTGCTGTCGGCATTCGTATTCGGATGGATTCATAATAATATCGTCCAGATGATATACGGATTTGTAATTGGAATGATGCTGGCTTATCTGTATGAGAAGTATGGCTCGGTGAAGGCGCCGATTCTGGCGCATATGTCTATGAATCTATTATCAGTGCTGGCGACGAAATACAAACTGCTGGAATGGCTGGCAGAAGATGTTCTGCGTATCGGAATCGTAACGGTTGCGTGCGCGTCCATAGCCGCCACCATGTTTGTGTTCATCCAGAGAATAGAAGAGAAACCAGATATCCCGGGGGAAATCCGAAGAACATGAGAATCTGGCAGCTGTATAAGCTGCCAGATTTTTTGCTTCATAAAGCAAATAGTCTGATTGTCTGACAATTCGAGAAAAGTTACGGTTTACAAGCCGGGGAAAATGTAGTATAGTAATAAAAAATTAAAATGAAAGGACTGAATATATGAGCGGACAGAGCGCAAGCGGTCAATGTGGCTTGTACCGTTCCGGGTTTGAACATGATAACTGCGGAATAGGGGCCGTTGTTAATATCAAAGGATTAAAAACTTATAAAACAGTAGATGATGCTTTAAAAATCGTTGAACAATTAGAACATCGTGCTGGAAAGGATGCAGCAGGGGAAACTGGAGATGGTGTAGGAATCTTAACACAAATACCAGATGAATATTTTCAAAAGATTATTAAAGATTTTACATTACCTCAAAAAGGACATTATGGAGTTGGAATGTTCCTTATGCCTCAAGATGAAAAAGTACGTTTACGTGTCAAAAAAATGTTTGAAACAGTTGTTAAAAAAGAAGAATTAGAATTTTTAGGTTGGCGTGCTGTACCAACTGTACCTAGTGTTTTAGGGAAAAAAGCATTAGATGCCATGCCATATATTGTCCAAGTATTTATTAAAAAACCTCATGGCGTAAATTGTGGTTTAGATTTTGATAGAAAATTATATCAAGTGAGAAGAATTTTTGAACAAAGTCAATTTGAAGATACTTATGTATGTTCACTTTCAAGTCGTACAATTGTTTATAAAGGAATGTTCTTAGTACAACAACTTCGATTATTCTTTAAAGATTTACAAGATAAAAGTTATAAAAGTGCCATTGCTTTAGTTCATTCACGTTTCTCAACAAATACAATGCCATCATGGAAAAGAGCCCATCCTAATAGATTTATTGTTCACAATGGTGAAATCAATACAATTAAAGGAAATGCGAATAACATGCTCTGTCGAGAAGAAAACATGCAAACAGATGTTGTGGATACTTCAAAAGTATATCCAGTTGTTGATGTCAATGGTTCCGATTCAGCTATGTTAGATAATACATTGGAATTTTTAGTAATGTCAGGTATGGAACTTCCAAGAGCTGTCATGATGTGTATTCCAGAACCTTATGAAAATGATAAAAGCATGTCACAAGCAAAAAAAGATTTCTATGAATATAATGCTACACTTATGGAACCTTGGGATGGACCAGCATCTATCTTATTTAGTGATGGAGACATCATGGGGGCTATCTTAGATAGAAATGGTTTAAGACCATCACGTTATTACATTACAAAAGATCATTATTTAGTATTATCTTCAGAAGTAGGATCATTAGATATTCCAGCTAAAGATATTATTTTAAAAGAAAGACTAAGACCTGGAAAAATGTTATTAGTTGATACTGTTAAAGGTGAACTTATTGAAGATGATGTTTTAAAGGAAACGTATGCAACAAAACAACCTTATGGAGAATGGTTGGAAAGCAATTTAATTAAATTTTAAAAGATATGAGAATTCCTAGTATTAGAGATAGAAAGATACGAAGGAGAAGAATTAACTAAATTACAAAAAATTCATGGCTATAGTTATGAAGATACAAACTATATTAAAAATTTAGCTTTAACTGGTAATGAAAATATTGTAGCAATGGGAAATGATACACCAATTGCAGCTTTATCAACAAAACATCCACCATTATTTAATTACTTTAAACAATTGTTTGCACAAGTAACCAATCCACCAATCGATGCTATTCGTGAAGAAATCATTACTTCAACAAGTATTTGTATTGGTCGAGATGGAAATATGTTGGAAGATAAACCAGAAAACTGTCATTTATTAAAAATCAATCACCCTATTTTAAGTAATACAGATATTTTAAAAATCAAAAACTTGAAAAAAGAAGGCTTTAAAGTAGGTGAAGTTAATATTACATATATTAAAAATACTTCATTAGAAAAAGCAATTGATCGTGTTTTTGTAGAAGTAGATAAACGTTATCATGAAGGATGTAATATTGTTATTTTATCAGATAGGGCAGTAGATGATAACCATTTACCAATTCCTTCGTTATTAGCTGTTGGAGCTGTTAACTCTTATTTAGTAAGAACTAAAAAACGTAACAGTTTAGCTTTAATTCTTGAATCAGCTGAACCAAGAGAAGTACATCATTATGCGACATTGCTTGGATATGGTGTTTCAGCTATCAATGGTTATTTAGCACAAGATACAATCTTTGATTTAATTGATCAAGGTTTATTAGATAAAGATTATTATGCAGCCGTTGATGATTATAATAGTGGTATTTTACATGGTATTGTTAAAATTGCTTCTAAAATGGGAATTAGTACAATTCAATCTTATCGTGGATCGCAAAACTTTGAAGCAATCGGTTTATCAAGTGATTTAGTGAATAAATATTTTTCTAAAACAGTAAGTCGTATTGAAGGAAAAACAATTAAAGATATTGAAAAAGATGTCGAATATAGACATGATCAAGTATATGATCCACTTGGATTAGATGTAGACATCTCATTAAACAGTGCCGGCGATCATAAAGAAAGATCAGGAAAAGAAGAACATTTATATAATCCAGCAACGATTCATAAATTACAACAAGCAACACGTTTAGGTGATTATCAATTATTTAAAGAATATTCAAAAATGATTGATGAAGAAGGAGCACATTTAAACTTAAGAGGTTTAATGCAATTTAAAAAAACAAAATCAATTCCAATTGAAGAAGTTGAACCTGTGGAATCAATTGTTAGAAGATTTAAAACAGGTGCGATGTCTTATGGATCAATTTCAAAAGAAGCACATGAAACAATGGCGATTGCAATGAATAGATTACATGGTAAGTCAAACAGTGGTGAAGGTGGAGAAGATCCAGAAAGATTTGAAACACTTCCTAATGGTGATAGTAAATGTTCAGCTATTAAACAAGTTGCCTCAGGACGTTTTGGAGTAACAAGTGAATACTTATGTAGTGCCAATGAAATTCAAATTAAAATGGCACAAGGAGCAAAACCAGGAGAAGGTGGACACTTACCAGGTGGTAAAGTTTATCCATGGGTTGCCAAAACAAGACACTCTACACCAGGGGTTAGCTTAATTTCACCACCACCACATCATGATATTTATTCAATTGAAGACCTAGCACAATTGATTTATGACTTAAAGAATGCTAATAAAGAAGCACGTATTTCAGTTAAACTTGTATCAGAAGCTGGTGTTGGAACAGTTGCTGCCGGTGTTGCTAAAGCAGGTGCTGGTGTTATCCTTATTTCAGGATATGATGGAGGAACAGGGGCTGCTCCTAAAAACTCAGTTTATAATGCAGGTCTTCCATGGGAATTAGGTTTAGCAGAAGCTCATCAAACATTGATCATGAATGATTTAAGAAGTCGTGTTGTTATTGAAACAGATGGTAAACTCATGACAGGTAGAGATCTCGCAATTGCTACTTTACTTGGAGCAGAAGAATTTGGTTTTGCGACAGCACCACTTGTAACAATGGGCTGCGTTATGATGAGAGTATGTAACTTAGATACATGTCCAGTAGGGGTTGCTACACAAAATCCTATTTTAAGAAAACGTTTTAAAGGCAAACCTGAATATGTTGAAAACTTTATGCGTTTCATTGCTCAAGAATTAAGAGAATATATGGCTCAGCTTGGATTCAAAACAGTTGATGAAATGGTTGGTCGTAGTGATTTATTAGAACCTAAGGATGATGTTGAAAATATTGATTTATCAAAAATCTTAAATAATCCATTTACATCTAGTAAACATAGTCGTCATGAAAAAAATAATGAATATGATTTCAAATTAAATGAAGTCAAAGATACAACAGTTCTTTATAAACAATTTAAAGAAGCTTTAGATAAACATCAAGGTAAAGAAATTGATGTCCATGTTACAAATATCGATCGTTCATTTGGAACACTCTTTGGATCAGAAATTACGAAGAAATATGGAACATCATTAGAAGAAGATACTTTCAAAGTTAACTGCTATGGAGCAGGTGGTCAATCATTTGGTGCTTTCATTCCTCAAGGTTTAACATTACATCTTTATGGAGATAGTAATGACTACTTTGGAAAAGGCTTATCAGGTGGTAAATTAATTGTGGTACCACCAAAAGATTCAACAATTAAACCAGAAGATAATATTATCATTGGTAATGTTGCTTTATATGGAGCAACATCTGGTGAAGTTTATATCAATGGAGTTGCTGGTGAAAGATTTGCCGTACGTAACTCAGGAGCACATGCCGTTGTTGAAGGTATTGGAGATCATGGTCTTGAATATATGACAGGTGGTATGGTTGTTGTTTTAGGAAAAACAGGGCGTAACTTTGCTGCTGGTATGTCTGGAGGTATTGCTTATGTCTATGATCCAGATAATACATTCTATGAACATGTCAATAAAGAACTTGTAGAATATAAAAATGTGAAATCACGTTATGATGAAGATCAATTAAAAGAAATGATTCAAAAACATTATCAATATACAAATTCAAATGTTGCGAAAAAGATTTTAGATGACTTTGGAAATGAAGTTGCACACTTCAAAAAAGTTGTTCCTCATGATTATAAACGTATGATGTCACTTATTAGTTCATTTGAACAACAAGGACTTACAAATGAACAAGCAAAAGTAGAAGCATTCAATGCTTTTAAGAAAGGAATGTAGATTATGGGAAAGCCAACAGGATTTTTAGAAATAGAAAGACAAGTATCAACAGAAGTTGAACCATTAAAACGTATTAAGAACTTTAATGAATTTCATAAACCATTATCTCGTGATGAACAATCATGCCAAGGAGCTCGCTGCATGGATTGTGGAGTTCCTTTCTGTCAAAATGGAAAAATGATTCAAGGAATGGTATCAGGTTGTCCACTAAACAACTTGATACCTGAATGGAATGATTTAATTTTCCATAAAAATTATAAAGCCGCTTTAAAAAGACTTTTAAAAACAAATAATTTTCCAGAATTCACATCAAGAGTATGTCCTGCTTTATGTGAAGCAGCATGTACTTGTGGATTAAATGGAAATCCCGTTACCGTAAGAGAAAATGAAAATGCAATTATTGAAACAGCTTATGCTTCCAATTGGATGCAACCCCATCCACCTAAACATCGTATTGATAAAAAAATAGCAATTATTGGGTCAGGCCCTTCAGGACTTGCAGCAGCCGATCAATTAAATAAAAGAGGTTATCAAGTAACAGTCTTTGAAAGAGAAGATCGTTTAGGAGGGCTATTAATGTATGGTATTCCTAACATGAAACTTGAAAAACATATTATTGATCGTCGTATTGGATTAATGGAAGAAGAAGGTGTTGTTTTTAAAACAAATGCCGGTATTGAAAATAAAAAACAAGTTCAACAATTATATAAAGAATTTGATCGTGTTATTCTTGCTTGTGGTAGTAAAAAAGCTAGAGATATTAAAGCACCAGGGAGAGATGCTAAAGGTATTTACTTTGCTGTTGATTATTTAACTGGAATTACTAAATCATTACTTAATAGTCAATTAGAAGATCAAACTTTTGTTGAAACAAAAGGTAAAAATGTACTTGTTATTGGTGGTGGAGATACTGGTAATGATTGTGTTGGTTCAGCTATTCGTTTAGGATGTAAAGCAGTTATTCAATTAGAAATGATGCCAGAACCACCTCATGAACGTTTGGATTCAAATCCATGGCCTGAATGGCCACGTGTGAAAAAGACAGATTATGGACAAAATGAATCTATTGCTGTCTTTGGACATGATCCTCGTCTTTATCAAACAACTGTTAAAGAGTTTATTAAAGATGATAAAGGAAATGTAAAACAAGTTGTTATTGTCTCACTTGAATCAAAACAAGTAGAAGGTCGCATGCAAATGGTTCCTGTTAAAGGAAGCGAAAAAACATTAGATGCAGATATTGTTTTAATTGCTGCAGGATTTGTAGGCTGCGAAGATTATGTTGCTAAAGCTTTTGATGTAAAACTTACACCAAGAGGAAATGTGGCAGATGAAAATTACCAAACAAATCAAAAACAATTGTATGTTGCTGGTGATATGCGTAGAGGTCAATCTTTAGTTGTTTGGGCAATTAGAGAAGGACGTGAAGTGGCACGTGCAGTTGATGAAGATTTAATGGGGTATTCTAATTTATAGGATATCAAAATATACTCACAATCATTGATAGAAAACCTTGGGATATTCTCGAGGGCTAAAAGTTAGAGAATATTCTCTGGCTTTTTTTGTAAATATTATTTACAATGATTACTTTTATAAGCTGATTTTTGTAAATGTTAGTTTAAATGATAAGAGAATATTTTATAGATTTATAACCTTATGGTATAATGATAAAAAAGAAGACGGAGGTAGTATATGGCTTTACAAAAAGACTTTTTATGGGGTGGAGCGTTAGCTGCTCACCAATTTGAAGGAGGAGTATTAAATACTTCTAAAGGATATTCTGTAGCGGATGTTATGACAGCAGGAGCACATGGAGTACCTAGAGAAATCACTGATGGTGTGGTAGAAGGTAAATATTATCCTAATCATGTAGGAATTGATTTTTATGGACATTATAAAGAAGATATCGCTATGTTTGCGGATATGGGATTTAAATGTTTTAGAACATCAATTGCATGGACAAGAATTTTCCCATTAGGGGATGAAGAAGAACCTAATGAAGAAGGATTACAATTCTATGATGATGTTTTTGATGAATTATTAAAATATGGTATTGAACCTGTTATTACATTATCACATTTTGAAATGCCTTATCATTTAGCTAAAGAATACGGTGGATTTATGAACCGTAAAACAATTGATTTCTTTGTTAAATTTGCAGAAGTATGTTTCAAAAGATATAAAAATAAAGTTAAATATTGGATGACTTTCAATGAAATTAATAACCAAATGAACTTTAAAAATGATATCTTTGGTTGGACAAACAGTGGAGCTCATTTTGGAAACTATGATAATCCAGAAGAAGCAATGTATATCTGTGGACATCATACATTAGTAGCTTCAGCTAAAGCTGTTAAAATTGGTAAAGAAATCAATCCTGATTTCAAAATTGGAAATATGATTTCTATGGTTCCAATTTATCCATTTAGTTGTCGTCCAGCTGATCAAGTATTAGCACAACAACAAATGCATGATCGTTTCTTTTTCTGCGATGTACAATGCCGTGGACATTATCCTGCTTATGCTTTAAAAATGTTTGAAAGAAAAGGATTCAATATTGATATCACTGAAGAAGATAAAAAAGCATTAGCTGAAGGTACTGTTGATTATATTGGATTTAGTTATTATATGACAAATGTTGTAGATTCAACAGTCACAAAAGATGTTTCAAAATCAACAGATGGTTCAAGTGAACATTCAGTTAAAAACCCATATATTAAAGAATCAGATTGGGGATGGGCTATTGATCCAGAAGGATTAAGATATGCATTAAATATGTTCTATGAAAGATATGAAAAACCATTATTTATTGTAGAAAATGGTTTTGGAGCAATTGATGTTAAAGAAGAAGATGGTTCTTGTCATGATCCATATCGTATTGATTACTTAAGAGCTCATATCGAAGAAATGAAAAAAGCTGTTGAAGAAGATGGTGTTGATTTAATGGGATATACTCCTTGGGGCTGTATAGACCTGGTTTCAGCTGGTACCGGTGAGATGAGGAAACGTTACGGATTTATCTATGTGGATAAAGATGACGATGGACAGGGAAGTTATGAACGCTCACCGAAAAAATCATTTAATTGGTATAAAGAAGTTATTGCATCTAATGGTGCAACGGTAGAATAAAACTAAGAAGCTGGGGAATTCCCAGCTTCTTTAGTAAACATAGGAGAATAAATATGATTGGTAGCATTGCAGCAATTTTAACAACATTTGCCTTTTTGCCGCAAGTTGTGTGTGTAGTAAAAACAAAAGATACTGAATCGATTGCCTTAGGGATGTATGTTATGCAGGTTATTGGCATTGCTTTGTGGCTTGCTCATGGTCTTCATATTGGTGACTTACCTTTGATTTTGGCTAATAGTGTTTCGTTCTTGCTATCTGGGATTATTTTGATTTATAAATTGAAGTACAAATAATTATTTTCCGTATCGTTGAGGAAAAATCAGCAATGGTAATTGTAAGCGTTTTACTTTATAATTAAAATGTAAATAAGAAATAACCCAATCAGGTATCAATTTGATGGGATTAGATTAAAGGAGAAAATCTTATGGCAAAAGCGTTGATTATTTGTGCGGCAGGAATGTCTTCATCACTCATGGCGAAGAAAACAACGGAGTTTTTAAAGGGGAAAGGTCAGGATATTGAGGTTGACGCTATTAGTGCTACTGAAGGCGGAAAAGCTATTGCAGCATCAGAGTTTGATTTGTACCTTGTAAGTCCTCAAACAAAAATGTATTTTAAACAGTTTGAAGAAGCAGGTGCTAAAGTCGGAAAACCAGTTGTTCAAATTCCACCTCAAGCCTATATTCCAATCCCAATGGGAATTGAAAAAAATGGCTAATTTGATTGTAGAAAATATCTAATCTTCATTAAAGAAATAGTGCAAAAAATAGGTATTAGTTAATATTATCTATTAGCTAAATTATAAATGATTCATAATATGACTTATGCTCAATAAAAAGAATTTAAGGTGTGAAAATATCCTATAATAGAAGGTGAGAATATCATTTTTAGGAGGATATGAGAGTGTCAAATACTAGAGAAAAAGGCATCCTTCAATTCTTGTTAAAGCACAGGGAACGTTATGTTACAAGTAAGGAACTTGCTAAATACTTGTCCTGTTCGGATAGAACTGTACGTAATCACTTGAAATCAATTGATCAAACCTTAAACCTTCAAGGTGTTAGCTTAGTGTCAAAACAAGGACAAGGCTATCGACTAATTTTTGAAAGTCAAGAAGTTTGCCAAACCTTTCGTCTAATCTATGAATTAGGCAACGATTATAGTACAAAAACGTCTATGTCTCAAGGTGATGATCGTCTAGCCTTCATTTTAAATAAGCTCTTGTTTGAACAGGTTCCGGTTCTTTTTGATGATTTAGTTGAGGAGCTATATGTTAGTCGATCAACTTTATGTAATGATTTTAAAAAGATTCGCCAGATGCTAGCTGACTACAGCCTAACTATAGAAAGTAGAGCGAATAAAGGTGTCTACGTTTCTGGTGAAGAACGAGACAAACGTCGCTTTATTATGAGTTATTTCTTGGAGAACCAGTTTTTTAAAGCACTACACTCTTATGTGAAGTCAAATTTTTTTGACCAAAATCTTCCATTAGAGGAATTGGCAAAGATTGTTTTAGAAGAATGTCAGGAAGCTAATCTGAAGTTATCGGATTTTGTTTTACAAAATTTAGTTGTTCATATAGCTTTAGCAATAGGCCGTATCAAGTCTGGTTTTGAAATTAGTAACTTAGATTGTCAGATGGCAGTTAACGACATCGAACGTCGGGTTGCTAAGAAGATTCTTTCAAGAGTTAGTAAGGTAACCAATCAAGAATTTCCAGTTCAAGAAATCGATTATATTACCTTACATCTGTTAGCTAAAAGTCAGTTACCCCAAAACAACCAAACAGAGTTTTCTAAAGAGGCACTGAGAGACTCGTTGGTCCAAAGTTTTGAAACCTTAGGGTTAGACGATATATACCACTTTTCCTCAGATTTTCAACTTGTTGAGAGTCTTATAACCCATTTGATGACCTTACAGGTACGTTTAGCCAGTCATATTGATCTTAGTAATCCATTGGTAGATGAGGTTAAACAGAATTATAGTGATGTATTCTTCATGACCAAGGAAATTCTTGCAAATATGGAAGCTTTTTCACAGGCTACTATATCTGACGATGAAATAGTTTATGTCTGTCTTCATTTCTTAGCTGCTATCGAACGTCGAAAAGAAAACCATAAATTTTCAGTATTGGCGATTTGTGCGACAGGATTTGGGGCTGCTCAAATGCTTAAAAATCGTCTTGAATCTGAGCTTGGGAATCGTATAGAGGTGGTTGATGTCATAGGTTACTATGAGTTGAACCAAGAAAAAAATAGACGGTATTGATTTTATTGTATCGGCTGTTGATTTATCAAACCTTTACTTTCAGATACCAGTTTTTACAGTGAGTGTTTTTCTTAAAACCGAAGAAATATCTCAGATCCGTCAGGCTATGGACCAGATGCAAGTTTCGAGAATTGGAAATCGTTCAGAAGTAGCTCGGATTAAAGACGATAATTTTAAACAATACTTTAGTCAAGATAACTTCTTTGTATGGATGAAATGTGATAAAACACGACTATTGGAAGAAATGGTTGAAGGTCTATCTGTCGGTGAATCGGATGATTTCAAACAATCTTTACTTTACGAAATTAAACAGCGTGAGGAATTAAGTTCTGTCGTCTTTTCTGAAAAAATTGCGGTTCCACATCCCATTAGGCCTTTGGGGAAAGAAGTTAAAGTATCAGTTGCTATCTGTCAAGAACCTATATCTTGGGATAATCAAAGTTCACATATTCAACTTGTTTTTCTTTTATCACCATCATTATATGGTAATGATGGGTTGAAGGATGTGACGAAGAAAATAGTTTCCTTAACAGAAAATGATGACTTACAAAAGCAATTAATCAATTGCAAGGATTTTGAAGATTTTATTACAATATTTGAAAAAATAACATAGGAGGTTCATATGAATCAAGAAGAACTACAGGTTGCAGCCTTTGAAATTATTCTTCATTCAGGTACTGCTAGAACAGAAATTCATGAAGCGTTTGCCGATATGCGAGAAGGTCGTTTTGACGAAGCAGAAGCTAAGTTAGAACATTCAAATGAAGAAATTTTAGAAGCACACCATGCACAAACAAAACTTTTGCAAGACTATGCAAGTGGTGTAGAAATTAAGATTGAAATTATCATGGTCCATGCTCAAGACCATTTAATGACTACAATGACTCTATTGGAAGTGGCAAAAGAAATGCTGGTTCTTCATAGAAAGGTTGGTTAAGCATATATAGTTAAACAAGGAGGAAGACAATGACAAAAAAAGAACAACTAGAAATCGAGCGTCAACGTCGGGAGACAGCGTTAAAAAATACTTTTTTTAATCGCTATCTTCTTCTACGTTATACAATAGCACTCTTCTTTTTTTGGCAATATTTATTGGCTCTTGAATCAATTTATTCGTCCTTCTTTTGTTATTGTTCTCCCTATTACGTTAATTATATTAGCGATTTTGGCTACTGTTGAGCAGTTTCGATTGTATGGCAAGCGTGATGAACGTTTGAAAGTGACTCAGATGTTTGTTCGCTCGCAAGCTGTTATTCAGGTGGGACTACTTGTTCTAACTTGGACAAGTCTGTTTACAACTCTTTTCCCAATTTTTGAAAATAATCAAGCTGCACGTTTCTTCGTTTTTGTTATTCTTTTACTAGGTTTAGGCCTTTGCTTACTAAATCTTAAAAGAATTCAAGAAATATATGAACGTAAAGATAAGGCTTATCAACGCTTTATCCAGTTAGAAAAGAGTTCTATAACCTTATAACAACTTTTAAAAGGATTGCTATTGAAATATATATAATTATTATTAAGGAGGTCCGATTATGGATCAACAAAACGGATTATTTGGTTTCCTTGAAAATCATGTCATGGGACCAATGGGAAAACTTGCCCAGTTTAAAGTTGTACGTGCAATCACGGCAGCAGGTATGGCAGCTGTACCATTTACTATTGTTGGGTCAATGTTCTTGGTATTTAGTATTCTGCCACAAGCTTTCTCATTCTGGCCAATTGTAGCTGATATTTTCTCAGCTTCATTTGATAAGT
>ENA-OPZZ01001710-OPZZ01001710.1-human-gut-metagenome-genome-assembly--contig:-NODE-1710-length-12581-cov-9.558696_pt1 | contig 12581 bp, 9 predicted proteins | sample MGYA00242487_ERZ504511 | MGnify/ENA primary metagenome ERZ504511 (study PRJEB26092, sample SAMD00036241) | human gut metagenome | host: Homo sapiens | study: EMG produced TPA metagenomics assembly of... | reverse complement strand
AATAAAAAAAGAATCACAAATGGAAGAGGATGAAGTAATACGCCCCTCGTCTAATTAACAGGGAATATATTACTTCATCCTCTTCCACCTGTGATTCTTTTTATTTCATATTCATATTATTTACTCGATCGCATCCGTCTCAATCACAAATTTTACATTACCATCCATCGCTTTATCCTTACCGCTGAATGTATTGTATTTGCAATCTTCTGATGTCAGCACATCGATTCTGTCGATTACATCACCAAGTTCATCTTCTACTGTGCTCTTTAACTTGCTTGTTCCTTCTTTGTCAAATTTCGCCATGCCTTCTGCAAGTTCTTTTGCACCTGACTGAAGTTCGGAAGCTCCGCTTCTAAGTGCACCGCTGTTGGCTGCAAGTGTTGCAGATCCGGAAGACATCTGGCTTCCCAGTGTGTTCAGTCCGCTTGCCAGCTGATTGGTTCCACTCTTTAAAGTATTCACACCGGCTACCAGTGTCGGGCTGTTAGATCTCAGTTTGTTTGCACCTCCTACTAAGGAATCATTATATCCACTTAACTGTGCGAATCCTTTATTCAATGCTGTGATTCCCTTGATTGCTGTCGGGAACTGAGCGGATGTTGCATTATTCAATGTTGCCAGATTGCTGTGCAGTGTTCCGATCGCACTGTTCAGTCCCTGCATACCTGCATTTAACTGATCTACACTTCCTGTCAGTGTACTTAACTGTCCTGCCTGTGCAAGAACACCTTCTGCATCTTCGATACTCTTCAACTGTTTTTTCAATTCCGGAAGAGCTTTTGACAATGCTTCCGAAGATTTCTGCAATGTAGCTGCATTTGTCATGATCGTTGCAGCACCGGCTTTTAATGAATCTACATCTATTGTCGGCATCTTTGTAGTATCAATGCCTGTTAACTCTTTGAGATTCTGTACGGAATCTGTGGAAGCTTTTGCGCTCTTCAGTGCAATGATCGAACGCTGTAATTGTTTTGCTTCTTCGGAATTCTTATCTGAGATTCCTGCATACTTTGCTTCCAGTGTTTTTATGGATGTTGCAATAGAATCGGAACTGTTCTTCGCTGCTGTCTTTGCAGCCTTAATCGTCTGATTATCAGAAGCAACTACCTCATTGATATTCTTGCATGCATTCTGTAATGCTGTCTGAGCTGCATCTATATTTTTCAAGGATTCCTGCATACTCTGTAATGTCTGGCCGATTGTTGTAAGTGGTTTTTCGATACCTTCCGTAAGTGCTCCGCTTAATGTCTTCGTCTCTTTCATCAGCGTATTTCCGGTTGTTACCATAGAATTTACCTGAGACATCAGACTCTTTACTTCTTCTGTTCCAAGTGCTGCTTTCATCTGTGCAGTTCCTGCCGCCAGTGCTTTGGATGCTGCCTGAAGGTCTTTTGTCGTTGCACCCTTACCATCTGTTGCAGCTTCAAGCTGTGAGATAGCGCTTTGTACCTGCTTCAGTCCTGTACTTAACTGTGTCAGCTGTGAAGCTCCGGCTGCCAGCTGCTTCTCGCCGTCTACATAACTGCTCACACCGTCTGCAAGTGTATTCACACCACTTGTATAATCCTGTACACCTTTGACAACTTTGTTTACACCATTCACATACTCTGTGACGCTGCCATTCAGCTCTCCGTTAGAACCAAGGTATTTCTGGATGCCGGCGTTCAATGTATCAACGCCTTCTGTATAGCTGTTCACACCATCTGCAAGTGTTCCTGCTCCATCTGCAAGTGTATCGGAACCACTTACTAACTGAAGTGCCGCATCCTCCAGATCATCCAGAGCGTTCTGAAGATCATCTACATTTACGATACTGTCCATATCCACATCATCTAACAGATCAGATAATGCAACAGTATAAGTAGAAGACATTGTAAAATCTTTTACATCGGCTTCGATACTTAAGCTTTCCGGAATTGTAACTTTGTCTGTCTCTTCGCTGCTTAAGTTCAGGCTGTCTTTTAATCCCGGCATTCCGAATCCGACTACGATATTCTTATTACCATCAGAAATGATCTTGCCGTTATCAATTGTTACATTACTGAATGTCTCATTCGGAAGGATCATACCTGTCATCATGACGAATGGTGTATATACTTCTGTATCTTTTCCGTCTACAGATACATTCTTCTTTTCATTATTCTTATAATTCACCGTGATCTTCAGGTGTCCGCTCTTTCCTTTTAACTCAGATGGTTTCATCTCTTTTCCATCCAGGTAATATTTTAATTTAACAGATACCGGAAGTTTCTTATCTGTCGTTCCCTGATAGTAGATATCCTCGCTATCAGTAGTCCATGTCAGCTTATCTCCGTCTGCGGTATATTTTTCATCACCTTTTACGTTCTTGATATCGCTCAGTGTACTTTCATCTTCCAGATTGCCGGATACGCTTCCGGAATTCTTAAGCCAGTTAGATACGGTTACCTTATCCGTCTTACCACTTGCCTTGGCATTCACGTATACTGTTTCTTCTTTATATACATCACTGTCTGAAGTTCCACTTGCCGCAAAAGCTGGTGTCACACCCATCATCACTGACATTCCGACTGCTACAGATGCTGCAATTTTTCGTTTCATTTTTCTGTTCTTATTCATAATTCCTGCTTCCTTTCTTAATTATCATGGATTGTTAATAACAGGTTACTTTGCTTCACTTGTCTGTGCTTTTGCCTTTTTCCCAAGAAATCCGATGGATGTCTTGCAGATTAATTTGTCAAATATCATGAACATTGCCGGCAATACCAGAAGCACGACTACCATACTGATAATGGCTCCTCTTGCAAGCAATGTACAAATCGAACCGATCATTTCAACCTGAGAATAGCAGGCAACTCCGAATGTTGCAGCAAAGAAGCTAAGTCCACTGCTGATGATGGACGGCATACTCGTTTTATGTGCAATGCTGATTGCTTCCATCTTATCTTTTCCACGGCTTCGTTCTTTCTGATATCTTGTCGTCATCAGGATTGCATAGTCAACGGTTGCTCCTAACTGGATCGCACCGATAACGATACTTGCCACGAACGGAAGGCTGACCCCCTGATAGTACGGGATTGCCATATTGATCATGATCGCAAATTCAATAACCGCTACCAGGATTACCGGCAGTGAGATCGATTTGAAAATGATCAGAATGATTACAAATATAGCTGCGATCGAGATAATATTTACATTAACCAGATCAACATCTGTAACATCCTGCAGGTCTTTCATCAAAGGTGCCTCTCCGATGACCATTCCCGACTTATCGTAGGATTTTACGATCTTATCTATCTTTTTGATCTGTGTATTTACCGGATCTGTTGCGGATTCATATTTCGTACTGACGAATGCCAGTTCATAATCCTTACTCTGCATCATCTTACGGACATCCTTTGGGATCATGGAATCCGGTACGCTAGGACCGATCAGTGAACTCATGCTGATGGTCCATTTTACACCTTTTACTTTATCGATCTTCTTGAACATCTGCTGCTTATCTTTGGCACTCATGTTCTTATCCATCATGACGATGTGCATGTTACTTGTACCAAAGTCATCTTTTACTTTTTTGATCGATACATTACTGTTCAGTGTTGCAGGAAGTGAATCTGCAATGTTGTAGTAGATCTTTGTATGATTATTACCGTAAATTGCAGGAAGTAATAATACAAGAAATGCTACGATCCATACTTTATAATACTTTGTGATAAAAGCGGATGGACGATCCATGTTGCTTAACAGTAATTTGTGTCTTGTCTTTTCAATCGGCTTATCAAATACAAGGATCAGTGCCGGCAGGATCGTTACACAACAGATAACGCCGATCACAACACCTTTCGCCATTACAATACCAAGGTCACGTCCGAGTGCAAATGTCATAACACACAGTGCGATGAATCCGGCTACGGTAGTAACGGAACTTCCGACTACTGATTTGAATGTGTTAGCAATCGCGTGCCCCATGGCTCTTTCTTTCTCGCCAGGGAATCTCTTCTTATTCTCTTCATAACTATTCAGAAGGAAGATGGAATAATCCATCGTTACACCAAGCTGCAGGACTGCTGTCAATGCCTGCGTGATATAAGAAGTTTCACCAAGTATAATATTACTTCCAAGGTTATACAGAATCGCAAGTCCGATACTTAACAGGAACAGAAACGGAACAACAAATGATCCTGATGTAATCTCCAGAACTACCAGACTCAGAAGTGCTGCAATTACTACATAGATTGGAAGTTCTTTCATTGCAATGTTCTTAATATCTGTAACGATACCTGTCATACCGCTGATGAAACACTGTTTATTCGCAATCTTACGAAGCTGTGTCAGTGCCTCCATGGAATTATCGGATGATGTCGTATCATCGAACAATACCAGCATCATCGTGGCATCTCCATTGATAAACGCTTTTCTGATGTCTTTTGGGATCATCTCAGTCGGAAGACTGATATCTGCCACATCGTCATACCAGAGTACATCCTGTACATGTGGCACTTTCTCAAATTCTTTTTCCAGCTTCTGTACGTCTTTCATATCCATGTTCTCAACTGCGACCATGGAGAACGCACCCATTCCAAATTCATCTACCAGTATATCCTGCCCTTTTACCGTCTCCAGGTGATCCGGCAGGTAACTCAGCAGGTCATAATTTACTTTCGTCTTTGCTATGCCGATTACTGACGGAATAATTAATAAAACTCCTATTATCAACATCAGTATTCTGTGCTTGGCAATCCATTTGCCAACTTTGACCATTATTTCCATCTCCTCTTATTTTCTTTATGCATTTATTATTATAGCCAAAAAATGACCGGTAGTCAATATTTTATTTAAATTATTTTTTTATTTCGTTGATAATCTTTATCCATATTGGCGCACACAAAAAAAAGAAACAGCACATCCCGTGTTGTTTCTTTTTTGTTTCTATATCTATAAATTTGTTATTTCATGCATTTCAAGAGCAGTTTAATGTGCTGCTGCCTCTACATTTCCGGCAGCTTTTTCTTTTCGTTTGTCATGCATTGCAAATAATCCGGCTAACAGAGTTCCTGAGATGGAATGCCATGTACAGGATACCGCACAGATAATCGCAGATTCCGGTGTAGATGCAAACTGGGCAGTTGTAGTTGCAAGATTCGTTGCAAGTCCGGCATTCTGCATACCTACTTCGATAGAAATGGTTCTCTTCTTTGACGTATTCATACCAACCAGTTTTCCTGCTCCATATCCAAGCAGATATCCAAGTCCGTTGTGCAGTAATACTGCTACGAAGATCACAACACCTGACTGGAAGAACTTGGCTCCCTGTGAAGATACCACACCGCCGACAACACATGCAAGTCCGAGAACAGCAACTCCCGGCATAACTTTCTGAAGTTCCCGGAATGTTTTATTCTTTCCCAACAGATAATTTAATAAAAATCCAACACCAACCGGAAGGATAACAGTCTCAATGATTGATACGAACATCGGAAGTCCCTTGATCGTGATCTGTGTACCGCTTGCCAGTAAAGATACCATGAGTGGTGTCATAACCGGTGAGACCAGTGTGGATACTGTTGTCATTCCTACGGAAAAGGCTACATCCCCGCCGCACAGATAAGACATGATGTTGGAAGATACACCTCCCGGACAGCAGCCTACAAGAATCAGCCCAAGTGCAATTCCATCCGGCAGATTCAATACCTTTGAAAGCGCAAATGCAAGGAATGGCATGATCAGATACTGCGCAACCGCACCAACACAAATGTCAAACGGACGCTGTGCAAGAATCCTAAAATCTTCCGTTGTAAGTGTCAGTCCCATACTGAACATGATAATACCAATGATAATAGACTGACATGTGAACTTGTTCGATACCATGTCTGTGAACAGTGCCAGATTTACCCAGCCCATCATAGACGGAAGGAAAAATGTAACCACTGCGATTGCGATTACAACAATTGACGTGTAGTCTGATAAAAATTTGCTTACTTTTTGTAATGCTTTCATTACTCTTCTCCTCCTTTAAGCAATCACTGTCCACCAAAAAAAATCCCTTTCCAGAATATACTCTGAAAAGGGACGAAATCTATCCGCGTTACCACCCTAATTCTGTAGAATCTTTCTACAGCTCTCATACACGTACTATCATACATGCTCCCTGTAACGGGGGATACCGGCGAGGTTTACTTTGATATTGCTTTCAACCCGCTTCTTAGAGAGGATATCCTTATCTGCTTATTACCTGCTTCCACCAACCGCAGGCTCTCTGTGAAATAACGATAGATACGGCATTGTTCTCATCAACGAATTTCGGTGAACTATATGTGTTTTTTACAAGTCCTTATTATAAACCTGTCATTTCAAATGTCAAGTATATTTTTTCATGATTTTGCATATTTTTTCATCTCATCTTGCAAAATACTCCTTGCCTTCCCGGATTTCTACTCTCCGATCCTTGGAAGATTCCATCTGTAATGAGCCGCAAGAAAACGTATCAGCATAACGATCAATGATGACACCACCATCGCCGGAAGTTCTCCGTAACTTCTGTATATGATCACACATATCCACGCCCCCGCAATGGATGCGCATGCATAAATATGTTTCACAAATATATACGGCGCAACTCCTGCCATCGTATCACGCAAGAGTCCTCCTCCGACTCCCGTCATTGTACCAAGGAAAACCAGCAGAAATGTATTGTCGATATAGCCGCAGCTGATGCCTTTTGTCACTCCCATCGCCGAAAAGATTCCGAGTCCTACAGAATCCATTGCTAACATAAGTTTATCATAGACCTCACCAAAACCATCCTGCAGATATTTCCTGCGGAAATATATAATACAAAACACAAGCACCGCAGCAAGTACGGCATAGATCACATATACCGGATGCAGAAGTGCCGATGGTACCTTCCTAAGTATAACATCACGAACCATACCTCCGCCAACTGCCGTTGACACACCAAGCACGATCACTCCGAATATATCCATGCTGCACTCAATTCCAACCATTGCCCCCGATGCTGAGAACGCTACTGTTCCGATCAGTTCGATTGCAAATATAATCCACTCCTGAATATCCATCTTGTTTTCCCCATCTTGTCTTTTATTTTTTGTAAATTTACTGTCCTATTCATGCTCTGTCATTCTATTTCCGAAGGTCTTCCAGCATCTCTCTGACCGTCTTTCCATACACCGGATGACGTTTATAAGGTGCAATCTCATGCAAAGGCTCCAGTACAAACGCTCTCTTATGCATCTCCACATGTGGAATGCATAAAGCATCCGTCTCTGCAACCAGATCGTCATAGAATATAATATCCAGATCCAGTGTTCTCGGTCCCCAATGTATGATTCGTTCTCTTCCTGCCTCTTTTTCAATTCGGTTCAGCTCTTTTAATAACTCTTCCGGATATAATAATGTCGAAAGCTTCAGACAACCGTTTAAGAAATCCGGCTGATCCGTCACTCCGTACGGAGGTGTCGTGATAAATGTCGATACCTTCTCCACCTTTGTATTCTTCATCTCATCCAGCGCCTGTACCGCGTCTTCCAAAATGCTTCTGCTATCCCCCATATTCGATCCGAGCGCAATATATGCCGTATGCCATTCACGCTCAATCTCTACACTGACCGTCTTAAGCGGCAGTCCGACCGGTGCCCACGGTTTCTTGATCTCAATCTGCACCTTCTGCAGACCTGCTATACGCACCAGCATCTCCTCTGCCAGTCCTTCCGCAACCTTCTCCAGAAGCTTAAACGTATGACTTTTCAAATACTCTGTGATAAATGCACTTGCTTCTCCATAATGGATAGATGCAGTCAGCTCATCTGTCAGTCCTGCCCGTCTGGTATCCGTATACATAACCGCAGACACCACAAATTTCTGCCCCAGTACATTTTCCTCCGGAAACACACCATGATTGGCAAATACTTCCAGATCTTCTATCTTTATCTTGTCCGGTTTCATCTCATTCCTCACTCTTTCTATACTTCGTGTCCCCGCATGATTGCTTTCGTCATCTGAATGGCTCTCTTATTTTTCTCTACATCATGGACGCGTACGAATGCACATCCCTTCTGTACCCCATATACGGTCGTAACCATCGTACCTTCTTCCCGCTGCGTCACCGGAAGACCCAGCGTCAGTCCGATTACGGATTTTCGTGATGTTCCGAGCAATACCGGATATCCAAGTTCATTTAATATCTCCATCTTATCGATAATCTCCAGGTTCATCTCATAAGTCTTTCCAAATCCAACACCGGGGTCAAGGATGATCTTGTCATCCTCAATGCCTGCTGCTTTTGCAAGTCTTACACATTCTTTCATATCATCCATGAAATCTTTCAAAAAGTCCTGATATTCCGCCTTTTCCCGATTATGCATCAGACAGCATGCAGCCTGATACTTTGCGATCACACTTGCCATCTTCTTGTCATATTTTAATCCCCAGATGTCATTGACAAGATCTGCACCTGCCTGAAGTGCAGCCTCTGCGACATGGCTTTTGTAGGTATCGATCGACACCGGTACATCAAATTCTTTCTTAAGCACTTCAATAATTGGCGTCACTCTTGCAATCTCTTCTTCATCCGTGATCTGGATATGTCCCGGACGCGTAGATTCCCCGCCTACGTCAATGATATCTACACCTTCTTCAACCATCTGGTGTGCATGTGCAATTGCCGCATCCATTCCGTTAAACTTTCCTCCATCGGAAAAGGAATCCGGCGTCACATTCAGGATTCCCATAATGTATGTATGATTTGCTGTATCAAAATTCTTTCCACCTATGATCATATTATTATCTCCATATTTTTCTCTTCTTCATTCCAGTTACACTTCTTCTCTGCCATGCAGGAAAGACACATTCTGGAACGTTTATCACTTTCATAGAACAGTTCCTCTATCGGCTTCATATGCTCATGCCGTCTTCGGTGTCCCCTGACTGCCAGACAGATCAGTGCTTTTTCTTCATCCGTAAATGTAAAACCAGTCGGAAGAGAATCCAATATCCGCCTTGCTATTCTCTCTCCTGCAATCTCATGCGGAATCTGCTGTCTGTACTGAAAAGATTTGCCAATATCATGCAGCACCGCCGCTACGTAGATCAGTTCCTTATCGAATCCAAGCCCTTCTTCCAGATTCTTAATGTAAGCAATTCTTGCCACATCCAGAAGATGGTTCATCTGATGACAACAGAATACCCTATCCGTCTCACATTCACAGATACGCTTATAGTATGTCTGATACACTTCATGATTCACCACCGCATTCAGACGGGGCATCCCTTTTTGTCTTTCTGTTACTCTTTTCATCTACATCTGTATCTCTTTCTTTTTATCGTCCAAGCATCCGGAAAAATCTCTCTTCCAGTACCGGATCTGTCTCAAATACACCGCGTCTTGCAATTGTCACAGTCTGGCTTCCCGGCTTCTTGATCCCACGCATTGTCATACACATATGCTCTGCTTCGATCATAACGATAGCCCCTTTCGGCTGCATATGCTCCATCAAAGCATCAGCAATCTGTCCGGTAAGCTGTTCCTGAAGCTGCAGTCTTCTTGCGAATACCTCCACGGTACGGGCAAGTTTGCTTAATCCTACAACTTTCCCATCCGGAATATACGCAATATGTGCTTTCCCATAAAATGGCAGGAGGTGATGCTCACATGTCGAATAGAATGTAATATCTTTCTCTATTACCATCTCATGACTGTCAACGGTAAATGTCTTAGAAAGATGTTTTCCTGCATCCTCATCCATACCTCCATATATCTCTTCATACATTCTTGCGATCCGATCCGGTGTATCAATCAGTCCTTCCCGGTTCACATCTTCTCCCATTCCTTCCAGAAGCAGCCGCACTGCCTGTTCTATCTTCTCATGATCTATCATATTCTTTCCTTTCTCTGCGGATTCTGTACGCATCCTTCCATACACCGGATTACTTCACTTAGATATGACAATGAACCACATGCGATCACCGCGCGTTTCCCACTGTCTTCTGTTGCATAAGTGTACGCTTTTGCAACAGCATCTCCAATACTCTTTTCTGCGTACACGCTCAACTGTTCTGTCATACAGTCTCTTACACATTCTGCAAGCTTCTCTGCCGGCAGTGTACGTTCCTTATTCGGCAGATCTACCGTATACACCCGCTTTGCTGACGGACACAGAATCTGTACGATCTTCTCATATTCTTTATCTTTAAATACACCCATGATCAGGATAAGTTCCTCTCCCGTAAAATACCGTTCAATGGATGTCCTAAGCTTCTTCGCCGCATCTTCATTATGCGCACCATCTACGATCACAACCGGATCTTCAGACAGACAAGTAAAACGTCCCGCCCATCTTGTTGCATCAAGACCGTCCCTCACTGCTCCTTCCTCAATCTGATATCCCAGCTTCCTGAGGCTTTCAATTACTTCCAGTGCCACAGAAAGATTTTCTCTCTGGCACTCTCCTGCAATGTGGTTCTGCATATGCGCATATTTTTTATATGAAAATGTAAGTCCTTTATAATCTTCTTTTTCGATACTCATCTGTTCCGGCTCTGCTTCTGTGTATATACAGTTCAGACTCTCTGCTTTCTTTCGCAGGATCAGTCTGACATTCTCCTGCTGTCTTGCTGACACTACCGTACATCCCGGTTTGATGATCCCGGATTTCGTCTGTGCGATCTCTTCCAGGGTATCTCCGATCACCCCCAGATGATCAACACTAATCGTTGCAAATACTGCGCAAACTGTATTCTTAATTACATTCGTCGCATCTGTCTCTCCGCCGAGACCGGTTTCCAATACAACCAGATCACATTTTTGTTTCTTAAAATACAAAAAAGCCATCGCCGTCTCTACTTCAAACACTGTCGGAACAGGTTCTCCTTTACATACAAGCCGGTCAACCGCTTCTTTTATCTCTTCCATGATCTCTGCAAATTCTGATTCAGAGATCCATTTCCCATCTATCTGTATCTTCTCCAGATAAGAAATGACTGTCGGTGAAACATATCGCCCGGTTTTGTATCCTGCCTTACTTAATATCATTGAAGTGTATGCAAGCACAGATCCTTTTCCATTCGTTCCTGCAATATGTATGAACTTCAGATCATCCTGGGGGTTCCCAAGTTCACGCAACAGACCTCGAATCGTATCTAAGCCAAGTACACTTCCGTATTTAGACAATTCATCTAAATATACCCTCGCTTCTTTATAGGTCACACTTTTGTTCCTTTCCTGAATCAATTTCATTTTCCGCCCTGCTTTTTGCCGAGCAGACTTATCATAGCACTATTCGTTTCATTGTACAAGCTTCATATTTGCAACAATTCTTACTTTGTATAGACATTTTCTCCTTTCTGTGTTACGATAAGTGTACTACATTAAATAATACACTTAATACACTCATTTTAAGGAAGGGACAATTATGATTACGATTGACTATCAAAGCAAACTGCCTTTATATGAACAGATTGCTAAAAGATTTCAGACGCTCATCTTAAAAGGCGCGCTTCCACCCGATTCGCAGATGCCTTCCGTTCGTTCCCTCGCAATGGATCTTTCCATCAATCCGAATACGATACAGAAAGCGTATTCGCTTTTGGAACAGGAACGCTATATTTATCCGGTAAAAGGACGCGGAAATTTCGTTTCCGATACGACGCTTCTCGTTGAACAGACAAAGAAAACACTTCTCGAGAACGTTTCTCGCCTTATCGCAAACGGAAAAGAACTCGGAGTAAAGCGCGCAGAATTCACGCAGCTTGTTGACCGGATCTATCGAAAGGAGGATTCTCATGATCGAGTTAAAAACGCTTGATAAAACATTTCAGATGATCCATGCTTCCGACCACATCACCGCTACTATCCCGGACGGTATGGCATTCGGACTGATCGGATCAAACGGAGCCGGAAAAAGTACGCTTCTGCGTATGATATCCGGTATTCTCAAACCGGACGAAGGAGAAGTTCTCATTGACGGAGAATCTGTTTTTGAAAATCCTTCCGTAAAATCACAGATCTGCTTTTTATCGGACACCCCTTACTTCTTTCCGAATGCAGATATCCAACAGATGAGAAATTATTACATGCTCTGTTACCCGTCGTTTAACAGAAACTGTTTGACTCTCTTACAGACAGATTTAATCTTGATCCAAAGCGAAAGATCAGCAGCTTTTCAAAGGTATGAAAAGCAAGTTTCCATTTTGCTCGGTCTTTGTTCAGGAACAAATATCTCCTCTGTGACGAAACGTTCGACGGACTTGATCCGGTCGTTCGCCAGGCTGTTAAAAGTCTTTTTGCCGCAGAGATATTGAATCGGGATTTCACACCGATCATTTCTTCTCATAATCTGCGGGAGTTAGAAGACTTCTGCGACAGCATCGGACTTTTGCATCAGGGACAGCTTCTGCTTACCCAAAGTCTGGATCAGATAAAGTGTTCCGTCTGCAAACTGCAGTGTGTCATTTCAGATCCACATAAGAACAGCAGTTTCTGTCTTCTATAAGATATTAAAATGGAGCGTTCCGGTTCTTACTTACGCTCACACTTCGCGGAAGCCACTCAGATATTCTTTCTGCGGTACAGACTTATGATCCTG
>ENA-OPZZ01001706-OPZZ01001706.1-human-gut-metagenome-genome-assembly--contig:-NODE-1706-length-12597-cov-4.534723_pt1 | contig 12597 bp, 18 predicted proteins | sample MGYA00242487_ERZ504511 | MGnify/ENA primary metagenome ERZ504511 (study PRJEB26092, sample SAMD00036241) | human gut metagenome | host: Homo sapiens | study: EMG produced TPA metagenomics assembly of... | reverse complement strand
AGAAGTTAAAGATTTTGCGGATATTGCAAAAGCAGAAACAATTGCGATTGGTGATCCTGAAGTTGTACCTGCTGGTCAATATGCAAAAATGGCATTAACTCATTTAGGATTATATGATGCTTTAACTTCAAAATATAGTTTAGGGGGAAATGTTACTGAAGTGTTAAACTGGGTTGCTTCTTCTTCAAGTGAAGTAGGTATTGTTTATTCAACGGATGCTAAAAGCAGTAAAGATGTAAAAGTTCTTGCAACATGTGAAAATAGTTTATTAGATGAACCTGTTATTTACCCAGTTGCAAAACTTGCTCAAACAAAACATAGTGATGAAACTGAAAAATTCATAAAATTCATTCAAAAGAAATCTTCTTTAAAACAATTTGAAAATTACGGGTTTACTGTTAATAAATAATATGAAAGAAATTAAAACAGAAGATGCTATTGGCAGTGTTCTCTGCCATGACATCACAGAAATTGTAAAAGATAAAAGAAAAGGCCCTCGTTTTAAGAAAGGCCATATTATTAAAGAAGAAGATATTGAAGTATTATTGAATTTAGGAAAAGAACACCTATATGTTTTTGAAAAAGATGAAACAATGATGCATGAAAATGATGCAGCTGAAAATATTATGTAATCTTTGTTTCAATGAATATATGAAAAAAAGCGCTATTAGTGAAGGAAAGATTGAAATTACAAGTACGATTGATGGATTGTTTAAAGTAAATCGAGAAGAACTTTTTAAGGTCAATTCTTTTGGACAAATGATGATTGCGACAAGACAAGGTAATGTACCTGTAAAAAAAGGGGATAAACTTGCAGGCATGCGTATTATTCCACTTGTTATTGAAAAAGAAAAGATGCAACAAATCCAAGAAATAGTTCAAAAACCTATTTTAAAAATCATGCCTTATCAAATAAAAACAGCAGGAATTATTACCACAGGTTCAGAGGTTTATAAAGGGAGAATTAAAGATACATTTACGCCAGTCATCGTAGAAAAATTAAAAGAATACGGGGTAGAAGTTACTTACCATAGTTTATCATTAGATGATCATGAAATGACAACTAGTAAAATCAATGAAGCCTTAAAACAAGGAGTGGATCTTGTTTTATGCACAGGAGGAATGTCTGTTGATCCTGATGATAAAACGCCACTGGCGATAAAAAAATACAGGTGCAAAAATTATAAGCTATGGGGCACCTGTTCTTCCTGGAGCAATGTTTTTATTAAGTTATAAAGGTGATGTTCCGATCGTTGGATTACCAGGATGTGTCATGTATTCACGTCGAACAATTTTTGATGTTGTTTTACCAAGACTTCTTGCTAAAGATTTAATTACCAGTGACGAACTTGCTTTGCTTGGTGAAGGAGGACTTTGTTTAAATTGTCCTGTTTGTACTTTTCCAAATTGTGGACTTTCGAAAGGATAAAAATGACTTATAAAAATCCACAAAAATTTGATTTAAAGATTCGTCTTTATAACCAAGAAAAAAGCTTTGGTAAAGGTGTTTATGAACTGATGAAAAAAGCGCAAAGTTTTGGTTCCTTATCAGGAGCTTACAAAGATATGAAAATGTCAAATTCAAAGGCATGGAAAATTTTAAAAAGAGCGGAAGAGGATTTAGACATGCCTCTTGTTGAACGTATTAGTGGTGGTAAAGATGGTGGTGGTAGTAAACTTACTCAAGAAGGCGAAGAATTGTTAGACAAGTATGAAAAATTTATTCAAGAAATGAATGAATATGCGAAGATTCGGTTTAAGGAGATTTTTGAAGATGAATAAACAGGAATATTTAATTATTACTTTTCATTCATTAGATGATGCAATGGATTTAGACGCTAAACAAACAGCTTCTATGAAAGGACGTCTTATTCCTAAACCATCTGTTATTGATGCAGGATGTGGTATGTGTTTTTCTTGTCAGAATAAAGAAGTGGAAAAGTGGAAGATTTTTCTTGAAGAAAATCAAATTCATTATGAAAAAATAGTAAAGGTTGTGTTTTAAATGAAAGAAAAGATTTATTGTAAAAGTGGAGGATGTAGTGCTAAATTAGGAGCTAAAAAATTAACTCATATTTTAGAAAAAATCGATAAATATCCCAATTCTAATTTACTTGTTGGCTTTGATAGTCATGATGATGCCTCTGTTTATCAAGTAAATGAACATCAAGCCATTGTTTCAACACTTGATTTCTTTCCACCAATGGTAGAAGATCCTTATTTATTTGGACAAATTGCAGCAACGAATGCTTTAAGTGATGTTTATGCTATGGGTGGAACGCCTTTGACAGCGTTAAATATTGTTTGTTTTAACGATCAAGATGATTTAAATATTTTAGGAAAAATCATTGAAGGTGGAAATGATAAACTAAAAGAAGCAAAAGTTGTTTTATCAGGAGGACATTCCATCAAAGATGAATCAACAAAATATGGCTTAAGTGTTACCGGAATAGTAGATCCAAACAAAATGATTCAAAATAATGGCGTACAAGTGGGAGATACATTAATTCTTACTAAAAAACTAGGAGTAGGTTTGGCATTAAATGCTTATCGTTTAAATGATGCACGTCAAGAAATACTTGATGAGGTTTTTAAGAGTATGACAACACTTAATAAATATGCATTCGATGTTTTAAATAAATATACACTTCATGCTTTAACGGACGTGACAGGTTTTGGGCTCCTTGTTCATTTAGATGAAATGCTCAATGAAAAGGCAAGTGCATTTTTAGATAAAGAAAGTATTCCTTATTTTAAGGATTGTCCTTATTATGTTGATGAATTTTATTTAAGTGGAGGCGGACAGCATAATCGTAATGCAATGAAAAATAAAGTTTGTTTTGACGAGGAAAACTTTATTTTAGAAGAAATTCTTTATGATCCACAAACAAGTGGAGGACTTCTTGCCAGTGTTGCAAGTGATGATATAGAAAATATTTTAAATGATTTTAACCAAGCAGGACTTGCTTGTTATGTGATTGGTAAAATCGTTGAAAAAGATCAATTTAATATTTATGTACGTTAGGAGATTATTATGGAAATTTTAGATGCTCGAGGACTTGAATGTCCATTACCAGTTGTTAAAACAAAGGAATTATTAAAAGAAATTGATAAAGTAAAAGTACTTGTTGATAATGAGATTGCGATTGAAAATTTAACAAAATTTGCAGGAGTAAGACATTATCAAATTGTTACAGGTGATGATGGAGATGGTTTTTATGCAATTATTGCTAAAGAAGGTATTGATGAAGAATTAGATTTTAATGAAAAAAGTGGAGATGTTGTTGTTATTTCAAGTGAAACAATGGGAAATAATGAAGAACTTGGTGCTATTTTAATGAAATCATTTATTTTTGCACTTACAAAACAAGATCAGTTACCTAAAGGAATGATTTTTTATAATGAAGGTATTTTCCTTACTACAAATGAGGGAGATATTTTAAATGATTTAAAATATCTTGAAAGTCAAGGTGTTGATATTGTAAGTTGTGGAACATGTCTCGATTTCTTTAAACGTAAAGAGTTATTACAAGTAGGAACTGTTACAAATATGTATGATATTGTTGAAAGAATGGAGAAGGCTGAAAAAATTATTAAGCCATAAAAGATAAATGAAAGATTTAGTTATTGTAAGAGGTGGTGGCGATATTGCTACAGGGACCATTTATAAACTTTTTAAATGTGGATTTAAAGTCTTGATTTTAGAAATTGAAAAACCTAGTGCCATTCGAAGAAATGTTGCTTTTTGTGAAGCTATTTACGATACGCAAAAACAAGTAGAAGACGTCACTTGTTATCTAGCACATGACTATAATGAAGCAAAACAATTTTTAACGGAAAATAAAGTGACGTTATTGATTGATCCAGAGGCTAAAGCCATTGATTATTTCAAGCCAGAGGTTGTTGTTGATGCCATTCTTGCCAAAAAGAATTTAGGAACAACAAAAAAGATGGCTCCAATTACCATTGCTTTAGGTCCGGGATTTATGGCAGGTAAAGATGTTGATGTTGTTATTGAAACGATGCGAGGGCATAAACTTGGAAGACCGATTTATCAAGGAACTGCTTTAAAAAATACAGGTGTACCAGGAGTCATTAAAGGTTATGGAAAAGAACGTGTTATCCATTCTCCTAATGCAGGAACTGTAAAACATGTAAGGCATTTAACAGATATTGTTAAAAAAGGTGAAGTGATTGCTTACGTTGATCAAACACCGATTTATGCGACAATGGATGGATTACTTCGTGGCTTAATTAAAGAAGGTTTTGTAGTCACTCAAGGTTTTAAAATGGCAGATATTGATCCACGTGAAGATGAATATGAAAATTGTTTTACTATTTCTGATAAAGCACGCTGCATTGCTGGTGGAGTCATTGAGGCTATCTTTTATTTGAAAGGACATAGAAATGATTTATCTTGATCAAGCAGCAACCAGTTTTCCTAAAATTAAAGAAGTTCAAGATGCAGTAATTGATTGTATGAATCATTGTACCAATGCGAATCGTTCTACCAGTACGACAAGTTTAAATGCGAGTCGTTTGATTTATCAAACACGCAAACTTATTAAAGAATATTTTCATGTACCTCAAGATGGATGCGTGGTCTTAAATAGTGGAAATACAGAAAGTCTCAATACATGTATTAAAGGTATTCTCAAAAAAGGTGATCACGTGATTACGACCTACGCAGAACATAACAGTGTTTTAAGACCGCTTTATCAATTAGAAAAAGCGAATATTATTACCTTATCTATTACCTCACCTACAGTAGAGGGTATTAAAAAACATCTTCAAAAAAAGACAAAAATGATTATTGTAACACATAGTTCTAATGTGACGGGTGAAATTTATCCAATTGCTGAAATTGGAAAACTAGCGCACGAAAATGGTATTTTGATGATGAGTGATATTGCTCAAAGTGCGGGACATCTTCTCATTGATATGGAAAAGATGAATTTAGATATTTTATGTTTTAGTGGTCATAAAGGGTTGCTTGGAAATAGTGGAGTTGGTGGTTTTTGTTTGGCTCAATCTATAGAAATAGAACCTTTAATAAGTGGTGGAACAGGAATGGACTCTTTTAATCATTTTCAAAGTGATTACTACCCTGAACATGTTGAAGCGGGGACACGTAATATGACAGGAATCGCTTCTTTAAAGGCAGGTATTTTTTATTTAATGAAATATCATGATGAAAAATCAAAATACACAAATGAATTAGTTGAACTTTTATATGATGGTTTAAAAAATATTCCACAAGTTGTTTTGTATGGCGATTTTAAAGAAAGAACACCAATTCTTGCATTTAATATACAAGGAATGGATAGTTTTCAAGCGGCCGATCTTTTAAATAATAAATATGATATTGCAATTCGTTGCGGTACTCATTGTGCACCTTTGATGCATCAACATCTCAATACAGTGGAAAGTGGACTTGTAAGAGTATCACTTTCATTTATGAATACAAAAGAAGAAATACAATTTTTCATCAAAGCAATTAAAGAAATTAGTGAGGGTAATTATGATAATTAGTGTTATTGGTTCAGGTGGAAAGACAACAAAAATAAAACAGTTAAAAGATCAATATTTAAAAGAAGGTAAGAGTGTTTTAATGACAACTTCTACTCATATGAAAATTGAAGAAAAGACACTAGTCGATCCGAGTTATGAAGAAATTATAAATGAAATTAAAAAGCATGGCTACGTACATGCAGGTGGCAAAGCCAAAAATCAAAAAATTAAAGCTTTAGATGATGAAGTGTTAGAAAGATTAAAAAAAGAAATAGATGTAATTTTAATTGAAGCTGATGGTTCTCATGGATTACCTTTAAAATATCCAAAAAATAATGAACCTGTTGTAGACAAAGATAGTAATGAAATTATTTTAATTACTTCTTTAAAGGGACTTGAGAAACCTGTTCAAGATGTTGTTCATGGTTATCAAGAAATGAAAATTGATGGAAATCAAAAAGTAGATAGTCTTTTTATTCAACAACTTATCAACATTTATTTAGAAAAATTAAAAAATATAATGTTCCCATAGAAATTCAAGTGAATGAAGCAAGTTCACTTTATGAAAAAGCACTAGCTTCGTTATTAGAAAATCAAAAGGAAGTAACACTTATTAATGAAGAATGGTTTTTGCCACAACCGAAACTTGTTATTTTGGGTGCAGGACATGTGAGCCAATATGTAAGTAAACTTGCTTCTATGTTGGATTTCTATACGATTGTTATTGATGAAAGAAAAGAATTTGCATGTAAAGAATTATTTCCAGAAGCAAATGAAATTCATTGTGTTTCTTTTGATAAAGCTGATTCCTATTTTCCTAAGGAAGCAAATACATGTTATGTCATTGTGACAAGAGGACATAAAGATGATCGTTTGTGTTTAAAAAAGACACTTTTTCGACAAAGTCTTTATGTAGGAATGATTGGAAGCAAGAAGAAAGTTAGACAAACCTATGATGCTTTATTAGAAGAAGGGTATCAACAAGTTGAACTTGATAAAGTACATGCCCCTATTGGACTTTCAATAAAAGCGATAACTCCTGCAGAGATTGCTGTCAGTATCATGTCTGAAATTATAGCTATTAAAAATGAACATCAATATTCAAGCATGACAAGTGACTTATTAGAAGTACAGGGTGATGGTGTTTTATGTATTATTATCGATAAAAAAGGATCAACACCACGTACAGTTGGTAGTATGATTGTTGATAAAAGTAAAAGATTATTGGTTCTATTGGTGGGGGAAGAGAAGAATATCAAGCTATTTTAGATGCTAAGAATTGTCATCAGGTAATGATGAAACATTATGAATTAAATAATAGCGAAAGTGCCAATTTAGGAATGATTTGTGGAGGAAGTAATGATGTTTTATTTCTTCCTATAAAGCAGCATTAGCTGCTTTTTTTATGTCTATAAATCTATTTTTTTGTATTATCTTGATGAAAAAATAGAGTTATGCTACAATTTTCTTGTTTTTAGAAGGTTAATTTAAATATGAGGGAGAGAATATGGAGAAAAAAGAGTATACAAGTCCTTATGATTTTGAAGGGAAAATTCCTTTAAAACAGGCAATTATTTTAGGTTTACAACACGTTCTAGCAATGTTCGTTGGTAACTTAACACCCGTACTTATTATTACGGGAGCTTGTGCTGCAACGCATGATGCAGATGTATTTGCTGCAATCCAAGTTTCGCTTTTACAAAATGCAATGCTTATTGCCGGTGTCGTTACTTTAGTGCAATTATTTTCAATAGGTCCTATTGGTGGGAAAGTCCCAATTATCATGGGAACAAGTTCAGGATTTATTGGCGTTTTCCAAAGTGTAGCTCATGTTATGGGTGGTGGTGTTTTAGGTTATGGTGCCATTATGGGAGCAAGTATTATTGGTGGTTTATTTGAAACGGTTTTAGGTTTTCTTTTAAAACCATTACGTCGTTTCTTTCCATCTGTTGTTACAGGAACAGTTGTTTTATCGATTGGTTTATCTTTAATCGGTGTTGGTGTTGCTTCTTTCGGGGGAGGAAGTAGTGCTAAAGATTATGGATCTGTAGAAAATCTTTTGATTGGTTTATTTGTTTTAGTTGTTATTTTAGCTTTTAAGCATGGTACAAAAGGAATGCTAAGTAATTCAGCTGTTTTAATTGGAATTATTTGTGGTTATGTTTTATGTATGATTTTACCATTGTTTATTTCAACAACAGGGGTTGCCAGTGATGGAACAGAGTTTGTTAAATCATGGGTTTTAAATTGGGATAAAGTGGCTCAAGCAAAATGGTTTGCCTTACCAAAACTCATGCCAGTAAAACCAGTTTTTGATTTAAGAGCAATCCTACCAGTTTTAATTATGTTTGTTGTTACAGCTGTTGAAACTGTTGGTGATATTTCTGGTGTTATGGAAGGTGGAATGTCAAGAGAAGCTACAGACCAAGAATTATCAGGTGGTGTTATCTGTGATGGTATTGGTTCATCTATTGCTGCTTTATTTGGTGTTTTACCAAATACATCTTTTTCACAAAATGTTGGGTTAGTAACAATGACTAAAATTGTCAATCGTTTTGCTTTAGCGTGTGGTGCGATTTTCCTAATTATTTGTGGTTTATTTCCTAAATTAGCGGCACTTGTTTCAATTATGCCTCAATCAGTATTAGGTGGAGCAGCAGTCATCATGTTTTCATCGATTGTTATGTCTGGTGTTCAATTGATTACCAAAGAACCTCTTACTGCTCGTTCAATGACAATTGTCTCAGTTGCTTTAGGATTAGGTTATGGTATAGGTGCAAATAGTGCAATTTTAGCACAACTTCCACAAGCAATTCAAATGATTTGTGGAGAATCAGGAATTGTACCTGCTGCTTTTGTAGCAATTATTTTAAATATTTTATTACCAAAAGAAAAACAATAAAGGAGGGCTTTCTTTGTTATCGATTAGAAATTATGTGCGACCTCAAACAATTGAGGAAGCTTATGAATATGCAAAAAAACCGCTGAGTGTTGTTTTAGGTGGTATGTTATGGCTTAAAATGCAAAATAGAAATGTAAATTTTGCTATTGATTTATCTGATTTGCATTTAGATCAAATTGAAGAAATAGATGATGAAATACATATTGGTGCTATGGTTACTTTAAGAGAACTTGAAACAAATGAACAATTAAACCATTTTACACAAGGAGCTATTAAAGAAAGTGTGCGTCATATTGTCGGTGTCCAATTTAGAAACTTAGCGACAATTGGCGGATCTATTTATGGAAGGTTTGGTTTTTCTGATGTTTTAACACTTTTTATGACACTTGATTGTGAGGTAGAACTTTATCCAACTGGGCGTGTTTCTATCAAAAAATTTGCAAATATGAAATTTACAAAAGATATTCTTACAAAAGTAATTATTAAAAAAGTACCAACCAATGTGGTTTATTTATCACAAAGAAATATTTCAACAGATTTTCCAGTTTTAACCTGTGCTGTAAGTTGTATTGATCAACATTATACATGTATCATTGGAGCTAGACCTTTACATGCTGTAGCGTTTAATGGAGATAGTTATTTTGAAACAGGTATTACTGAAGAAAGTATTCAAAGTTTTACAAAATATGTTTTATCAGAATTAAAATTAGGAAGCAATTCAAGAGCATCTAAAGAATATCGTCAAAAGATTGCAAAAGTTTTAATAAAAAGAGCTTTTCTTCAATTAAAGGAGGATGTATATGGAAATTAAATTAACTTTAAATGGAGAAAGAATTGTACAAGATATAGAACCTGATTTATTACTTATTGATTTTGTGAGAAAAAATGGTTGTTATAGTGTTAAACGCGGTTGTGATACAAGTAACTGTGGACTATGTACAGTTTTATTAAATGATAAACCAGTGCTTTCATGCAGCGTTCTTGCAATGCGTGCAAATGGTGCAAAAGTAGTTACTTTAGAAGGATTGCAAGAAGAAGCAAAGCCACTTGCAACATTTATTGCTAGTCAAGGAGCTGAACAATGTGGTTTTTGTAATCCTGGATTTATGATGAATACACTTGCTTTATTAAAAGAAAATCCTCATCCAAGTGATGATGAAATTAAAGAATTTTTAGCTGGAAATTTATGTCGTTGTTCAGGTTATGAAGGACAACTTAGAGGAATAAAAAATTACCTAAACTATCTTGAAGAAAAGGGGAATGAATAATGGCTTATAAACATATTGAAAAACCGGTCATGAAAAAAGATGCGATGAATCTTTTACTTGGTAAACCTGTTTATGTAGATGACATAACAAGTCAAGATTGTTTAGTTGTTAAAGTGTTAAGATCACCACATGCTCATGCTTTGATTGAAGAAATTGATGTTTCTAAAGCTCAAAAAATCCCAGGTATTGAAGCTGTTTATACGTATAAAGATGTTCCTCAAAAACGTTTTACCATGGCAGGTCAAACGTCTCCAGAACCAAGTCCTTATGATCGTTTAATTTTAGATCAAAGAGTTCGTTTTGTAGGAGATGCTGTTGCTATTGTTGCTGGTATTAATGAAAAGGTTGTTGATCGCGCTTTAAAAATTATTAAAGTAAAATATCAAGTTTTAACACCAGTTCTTGATTTTACGAAAGCAAAAGATAATAACATCTTAGTTCATCCTGAAGAAAATTGGAAAGCTTTATGTCCAGTAGGTGCTGATAATCATAGAAATCTTGTAGCAACAGATTCTTCAAGTCAAGGTGATTTAGAAAAAGTGTTTGCTTCTTGTGATCAAGTCATTGAAAGAACCTATCATACAAGAGCAAACCAACAAGCAATGATGGAAACTTTTAGAACGTATTGTGAAATCGATCCTTATGGAAGACTTCATGTTATTTCTTCCACTCAAATTGTTTTCCATTGTCGAAGAATTCTTGCTAACGCATTAGATATTCCTCAATCGAAAATTCGTGTTGAAAAACCAAGAATTGGAGGAGGATTTGGGGCTAAACAAACTGTTGTAGCTGAAGTTTATCCTGCTTTTGTAACATGGATGACCAAGAAACCTTCTAAAATGATTTATAGTCGAAAAGAATCACAAATTGCCTCTACACCACGTCATGAAATGCAAGTGACTGTTAAATTAGGAGCAATGAATGATGGAACAATTCGAGCAATGGACGTTTATACTCTTTCAAATAGTGGTGCTTTTGGTGAACATGGACCAACAACAGTAGGGTTATCGGGACATAAATCGATTCCACTTTATACAAATAATCTAGAAGCCTTTAAATTTTCTTATGATGTTGTTTATACCAATTGTCAAGCGGCTGGTGCCTATCGTGGCTATGGCGCTACGCAAGGACTTTTTGCGGTAGAATCGATTGTTAGCGAAATGGCAGGCATTTTAGGTATTGATCCTGTGGCTATTCGAGAAAAGAATATGGTTAGACAAGGTCAAACAATGGGGGCTTATTATAATGAGGTTGCTCAAGCATGTACACTAGACAAATGTATGGATCATGCTAAAAAACTTTTTGATTGGGAAAACAAATCAAAGGTACGCGTCTTAGAAAACGGTAAAATTAGAAGTGCTGGAGTAGCCATGGCCATGCAAGGATCTGGTATTTCAGGGGTTGATGTGGGTTCTGCTACATTAAAACTTGAAGACGATGGTTATTATACACTTCATATAGGCGCAGCCGATATGGGAACAGGTTGTGACACCATTCTTGCACAAATGGCAGCTGAGTGTTTAGACTGTGATGTTGATCATATTGTTGTCTTTGGGGCAGATACAGATATTTCACCTTATGATTCAGGTTCTTATGCTTCTTCAACAACTTATGTAACAGGAAAGGCAGTAGAGCAAGCTTGTGAAAAATTTAAAAAATAATTTATGTGATCTTGCTTTACAAACATTCCATTGTGAAAAAGAAGATGTTGAATTCACCTCACAAGGTGTTAAAAATTTTAAAGACAAACGAACTTTTAACTTTAAAGGAGCTTGCTTTAAAAGCAATGTGTGGAAATAATATTGAAACACAAGTTACAGTTACACATTCATCTCCAGTTTCACCACCACCTTATATGGTAGGGATGGTTGAAATTGAACTTGATAAAGAAACAGGACAAGTTGATATTCTTGATTATGTTGCTGTTGTCGATTGCGGTACTGTTATTAATACAAATTTAGCACGTGTTCAAACAGAAGGTGGCTTAGTTCAAGGAATTGGTATGGCTCTTTATGAAGATGTTCAATATACAAAACGTGGAGCTATTCCTGAAAACTCTTTTATGCAATATAAAATTCCTACACGTTTGGATATGGGAAAAATTTAGAGTTGAATTTGAAAGTAGCTATGAACCAACTGGTCCATTTGGTGCAAAATCGATAGGTGAAATTGTTATTAATACACCATCTCCTGCAATTGCCAATGCTATCTATCGAGCAACAGGTAAATATCTAAAGGATCTTCCAATGACTCCTGAAAAAATTCTTAATGGCAATTGATGAGTAATGAAAACATATATTATTTATTTAGCGGCTGGAAATAGTCGTCGTTTTAAGGAAGATAAGTTACATGCGCTTTTTAAAGGAAAAGAGCTTTATCTTTATGGAATTGATACTTTGAAACAATTATTAAAATATCGTAATGATATAGAAATTATCGTTGTTTCTAATACAATTGATACACAAGAAAAAGGTATTCATAGTTATAAAAGCCCTTTAAGTGAAAGAGGAATTTCTTATTCTATTAAAGCTGCTTTAAACCATATCAATCAAAAAGATGACTATCAAATGATGTTTATGGTTGCAGATCAACCGTATCTTTCTTATCAAAACACTTAATAAGATGATTGATACATTTAATCAATCATCTTATTCTATATGTTCTTTAATGTTTAAAGATAGAGTTGGAAATCCGGTAATTTTTTCTAAAGAATATTTTAATGAATTATATTCTTTAAAAGAAGATCAAGGAGGACGAACGATTGTTAATAAATATCCTCAAGAATGTTTTTATTTTATAATTGAAAATGAAAAAGAGCTTTATGATATTGATTATCAAAGTGATTTACAAAAACTTATAAAGGAAGAAGAATATGATTGAATATGCTAAGTTAGAAGATAAAGAAGAAATCTATAA
>ENA-OPZZ01001703-OPZZ01001703.1-human-gut-metagenome-genome-assembly--contig:-NODE-1703-length-12632-cov-5.698681_pt1 | contig 12632 bp, 10 predicted proteins | sample MGYA00242487_ERZ504511 | MGnify/ENA primary metagenome ERZ504511 (study PRJEB26092, sample SAMD00036241) | human gut metagenome | host: Homo sapiens | study: EMG produced TPA metagenomics assembly of... | reverse complement strand
AGCATGTTGGTGGCAAACAAAACATTAAGTCAGTTCAGCATTGTGCAACAAGACTTCGTTTACAGTTAAAAGACAACGATCTTCGCAATGAAGATGCAGTCAGCGACATTGAAGGAGTTAAGGGAGTGTTCTTAACACAGTCACAGTTCCAGATCATTTTCGGATCAGGACTTGTAAACTTAGTGTGCGACGAAGTACAGAAGCAGTTAGGAATCTCAGTCGATACACCAGCAGATGTTGAGAAAGAAGAGAAGAAAGGAAATGTTCTTCAGAGATTAGTAAAGTTATTAAGTGATATTTTCGTACCGATCATTCCAGCCATCGTAGCAGGTGGTCTGTTAATGGGAGTGAACAATATCCTGACAGCAGCGATGTTTAGTGGCAAGTCCGTCATTGATCTGTACCCACAGTTTAAGGGGCTGGCAACAGCGATCAACATGTTTGCAAGTGCTCCATTTGCATTTTTGCCAGTATTGATCGGATTTAGTGCAACGAAGAAGTTTGGCGGGAATCCATATCTTGGAGCAGCCATGGGTATGATCATGGTTCATCCAGATCTGTTAAGTGCATACAGCATCGGTATCGCCAAAGCGCCAGTATGGGATATCTTTGGATTTAAGATCCAGGCGATCGGATATCAGGGAACTGTACTTCCAGTATTAGCAGTTGCATTTATTTTAGCAACGATCGAGAAGAAGTTACATAAAGTAACACCAACATGGTTAGATAACCTGACAACACCATTGATTTCTATCATGGTAACATCATTTTTAACATTCATCTGCGTAGGACCAGTGTTAAGAGAAGCAGGTAACTTATTAGCAGATGGAATCACATGGGTATATAACACACTTGGATTTGTCGGTGGAGGATTATTCGGACTTGCATATGCACCGATCTGTCTAACAGGAATGCATCACAGCTTTATCGCGATCGAGACACAGCTGATCGCAGCCAAAGCAACAACAGGTGGAAGTTTTATCTTCACAACAGCAAGTATGAACAACGTAGCACAGGGAGCAGCCGTATTAGCAGTTTTATTCTTAACAAAGAATGAGAAGATGAAATCAATCTGTTCTGCATCAGGTGTTTCTGCATTACTTGGAATCACAGAACCAGCAATGTTCGGTGTAACACTGAAATTAAAATATCCATTCTACGCTGCCATCATCGGTTCAGCCGTAGGTAATGCATATTGTGCAGCAACAGGAGTTTTGGCACAGGCATTAGGAGCAGCAGGACTTCCGGGATTCCTGTCCATGCTTCCAAAAGATTACTTAAACTTCGTGATCGGACTGCTCTTATCCATGGGAGTATCCGCAGTTTTAACTGCAGTCTTCTGGAAGAAGTTTAACGTCGAAGGAGAAGATCACAAAGCAGAGACTCCGGTTAAAGAAGAAGTAAAAGAAATCGAAGTACAGGAACCAGCAGATACAACAGAAGAAACAAATGAATTATATGCACCAATGAAAGGTGAAGTTTTAGATGTAGCAAAGTCCGCAGACCCAGCATTTGCAAGTAAGGCAATGGGAGAAGGTGTAGCGATCAACCCAATCGAAGGCATCGTATATGCACCAGCCGATGGAACGATCAGTCTGATCTTCCCTACAAAACATGCAATGGGGATCACATTAAACTCAGGAGTAGAACTTCTGATCCATGCAGGAATCGATACAGTTAAGATGAATGGCGAAGGTTTTGAGACTTTCGTAGAAACAGGAGCCAAAGTAAAGAAAGGTGATAAATTATTATCTTTTGACATGGATCTTGTGAAAGAAAAAGGATACAAGACACAGACGATGTTCTTAGTTGCAGATGCGAAAGGAAAAGAAGTCGAAGTGGTTGAAGCAGCGGATGCAGATAATAATACGAAGATCATGAATTTAAAATAATCATTATTCGAAGAAGGAAAGGAAACCAGGGCAGATGTTTGAAAAATACAAGAAAGTCTATAAGGCAGATTATGAAAAATGGTATAAAGAAAATGAAGCTTACAGAGAACGTGTGGCAGCAGATCAAGACCGATTAAAATTTCATTTAATGCCAAAGACAGGATGGTTAAATGATCCAAATGGTTTATGCCAGTTTAACGGGACATACCATATTTACTACCAGTACACTCCATTTGAACCAACTGGTGAGTTAAAGACATGGGGACATTATACGACAAAAGATTTTATTCATTATGAAGATTTTGGACCAGTCGTATTCCCAGATGAAGACATTGATGCCCATGGTGTCTATTCCGGCTCTGCATTTATTGAAGATGATACGATCCACTATTTCTACACAGGAAATTTAAAATATTTTGACAGAGATGATTATGACTATATCAACAGTGGACGTGGAAGTAATACGATCACATTTACAAGTAAAGACGGCTATGAGTTTACCAAAAAGGAATTGTTAATGACAACCGACGATTATCCGGCTGACATGAGCAACCATGTGCGTGATCCAAAAATCTTTAAGAAAAATGAAAAATATTACATGGTTCTCGGAGCAAGGGATGTCGAAGGTGTTGGTATGATCCTTCTGTATGAATCTGCAGACCTTAAGAACTGGACATACAAGAACCGCATTACAACTCCACAGAAGTTTGGTTATATGTGGGAATGCCCGGATCTGTTTGAGATGGACGGACAGCTATACATCATCTGCTGCCCACAGGGAGTAGAAACACAAGGCATTGATTACGAAAATGTTCATCAGGTCACAGCAATGAAATTAGACTATGATTTTGATACCGATGAATATGAGATTACAGATATCAAACTTTTTGACCGCGGATTTGATTTCTATGCACCACAAAGTTTTGAGGATGAAAACGGAAGAAGGATTCTGATCGGATGGATGGGAATCCCAGATGCAGACTATACGAATCCAACCGAAGAAGCAGGATGGCAGCATGCACTGACGATCCCAAGAGAATTATCCGTAAGAGACGGAAAACTGATTCAGCAACCGATCGAAGAATTAAAACAGCTTCGAAGTGAAGACAAAGCAGTTTGTACATTTTGTTATGGACAGACGATCATCATGCAAAATAACATCTATGAAGCTGTTGTAGATTTCAAACGATGCAGAGAAATGGTAATGACACTGCGCGAAGGGATCACTCTTTCCTATAAAGACAATATCCTGACCTTAAATCTTGGTGTCTATGGAAGTGGAAGATCAACAAGAAAAGTAAGATTAGAAAAATTAGAGCATCTTCAGATTTTTGCGGATACTTCATCCTTAGAAATCTTTGTAAACCACGGAGAAGAAGTTTTTACAACAAGAATCTACAATCATCATGGAAGACTACTGATTAATGGAGAATGTTCTGGTATAATGACAGTATATCCATTAAAATCATTCGAAATTGAAGGAGGAAGACATGAAGAATAAATTATGTGGGATTGGAGAAGCACTGATCGATTTTATTCCTGAAGTTAAGGGACAGAGATTAAAAGATGTACCTTCATTTAAAAGAGTCGCAGGAGGAGCACCTGCCAATGTAGTCGGAGCAGTCACGAAGCTTGGGATTCCATCCAAATTTTTAACAAAACTTGGAGATGATCCATTTGGAGATTATATTGTGGAAGTGTTAGATGAAGCAGGAATCGACACTTCTAATATTGCAAGAGACAAAGACGGGGAAACAGCCTTAGCATTCGTATCCCTTGCCTCTGACGGAAACCGTGATTTCAAATTTTATAGAAAAAACAGTGCAGATTTACGCTACAGTGTAGAAGATATCCCAGCAGATATCTTAAACGATTGTGGAATGATTCATTTTTGCAGTGTAGACCTTGTGGAATCTCCAATGAAAGAAGCTCACAAGAAACTGATCGATATGGCGATCGCGCAGAATGTAAAAGTATCTTTTGATCCAAACTTAAGATTTTCATTATGGGACGATCTTGATCAATTAAAAGAGACAGTCAATGATTTCTTAAAATACGCTAGATATCATCAAGATTTTCTGATGAAAGAACTGGAATTTATCACAGGACATACAGACATCAAAGATGCCCTGGACGGTTTATTTGCTAATCGTGCCAAAATACGTCATCTACACAAAAGGAGCTGACGGAGCAGAAGTGTATACAAGAAATGGAATGGTAGAAGCTTCTGGATATAAGATCGATGTCCGAGATACAACAGGTGCTGGGAGATTCATTTTATCGCAGGCATTCCTATACTGTCTGCTAAATGATGAAGTAGAAGATTTAGAATCCGTAAGTGATGATACATTAAGAAACTACCTTGATTTTGGCCAATGCTTATGCAGCGAACACAACAACAAAAGAAGGTGCCATTTAGCAGCCATGGCAGATCGAGCTGAGATGGACGAATGGATGAAGACATTAAAGAAATAAATCCTTAAATATCATAGAAGAAAGAAGAGCTGAATGTTATGATTTGGCTCTTCTTTTTTCGTAGTAGAAGCATTTTCTCATAATATTTCTTGACAACTTATTTTTTTAGTCATATAATTAGCGTACAAATGTATTGGTACACGAAAAATAAAACATACGAAGAATATAACAGGCAAATTATTTTGACCAGACAGGAGGATAAAAAGAATGGTTGAATTTAAATTAACGAAAGAACAACTGCTTGCAAAGGAATTGTTCAGAAGTTTCGCTGAGAATGAGATCAAACCAATTTCCAGAGATATGGATGAAGCAGAGAAATTTGATATGGATCTGTTAGATAAGATGAAGAAATACGGTCTGATGGGAATCCCATATTCTAAAGAATACGGTGGAGAGGGAGCAGATGTATTAACATATGCTTTAGCAATGGAAGAGGTATCCAAAGTTGATGCTAGTGCAGGAATCACAATTTCCGTACATACTTCTCTTTGCTGTTCTTGTATTAACGACTATGCATCAGAAGAACAGAAACAGAAATTCTTACGTCCATTAGTTGACGGAAGTAAGATCGGATGTTTTGGACTGACAGAACCAGGAGCTGGAACAGATGCCAGCGGAGTTAAAACAACTGCAAAATTAGACGGTGATCATTATGTATTAAATGGTCAGAAAGTATTTACAACAAACTCTGGATTTGCAGATACATTCATTATTTTTGCTTACACAGATAAGAGTGCAGGAACAAGAGGTATGTCTGCATTTATCGTAGATAGAGACAGCGAAGGATTAACAGTCAGCAAAGATATTCCTCGTATGGGAATCAGAGCAGCATCCAACGCAGAAGTAGCATTAGTTGATGTGAAAGTTCCAAAAGAAAACCTGATTGGAAGAGAAGGAATGGGATATAAGATCGCTATGGGAGCTTTAGCAGGAGGACGTATCGGAATCGGTGCTCAGTCTGTTGGTATTGCACAGGGTGCATTAAATGAAGCGATCAAATACGTAAAAGAAAGAAAACAGTTTGGAAAACCAATCTCAAAATTCCAGAATACACAGTTCTTGATCGCAGCATTACAGACAAAGATTGATGCAGCAAGATTAATGGTATGGAGAGCAGCGAAAGCAAAAGATGATCATGAAAATTTTGCACCACTTGCAGCGCAGTGTAAATTATTTGCTTCTGATGTAGCTGTTGAAGTTACAAGAGGAGCAGTTCAGATGCTTGGTGGATACGGATACTCAAGAGAATATCCAGTAGAGAGAATGTATCGTGATGCGAAGATCACAGAGATTTATGAAGGTACATCCGAAGCTATGAAGATGATCGTTGGCGGTGGATTATTAAGATAAGAAAGAAGGAGACAAGAGAATGAAGATTGTTGTTTGTGCAAAACAAGTACCAGATACAACGGAAGTAAAATTAGATCCAAAGACAAATACACTGATCCGTGATGGTGTTCCAAGTATTATTAACCCAGATGATAAAGCAGGAATTGAAGCAGCACTTCAGTTAAAAGAAAAATGCCCAGGAAGTACAGTAACTGTTGTTTCTATGGGACCACCTCAGGCAGATGTTGCATTAAGAGAAGCATTAGCGATGGGATGCGATGATGCATTACTGATCTCAGATCGTGCATTTGGAGGAGCAGATACATGGGCTACTTCTTCTACAATTGCAGCAGCATTAAAGAAATTAGACTATGATGTGATCATCACAGGACGTCAGGCAATCGATGGAGATACAGCACAGGTTGGACCTCAGATCGCAGAACACCTTGGAATTCCTCAGGTAAGTTATGTAGAGAAGATGGATGTAGAAGGAGACGATACATTAGTTGTTCAGAGACAGTTTGAAGATCGTCACCAGATCATCGAAGTAAAGACACCTTGCCTTTTAACAGCATTAGCTGAACTTGCTGATCCAAGATACATGTCTGTTCACGGTGTATTTGATGCATATCGTGAAAAAGAAGTAAAAGTTTGGGGATTAGAAGATATCAAAGATACAGTCAATGAAGGAAATATCGGATTAAAAGGTTCTCCTACCAGAGTTAAGAAATCCTTTACAAAACAGGCAAAAGGTGCAGGAACGATCTTAAATGATCTCTCCGATGACGAAGCAGTTGCCGCAATCGTAGAAAAATTACAGGAAAAACACATCATTTAAGGTAAGGAGGACAATCAAAATGTGTAAAGATGTTTATGTATTTGCCGAGCAGAGAGATGGAAATCTTCAGAAAGTCGGAATCGAACTGATCGGAGAAGCAAGAAAACTTGCAGATGATCTTGGACAGAATGTAGTTGCAGTCTTACTTGGAAACAAGATTAAAGATAAAGCAAGTGAACTGATCGCTCATGGAGCAGATAAAGTTGTAGTAGTAGATGATGAAATGTTAGCAGAATATGTGACAGAACCATATGCGAAAGCAATGATGGAGATCATTCAGTCCCATAATCCAGAGATCGTTCTTTATGGAGCAACATCCATCGGACGAGATCTTGCACCAAGAGTATCAGCAAGAATCCATACAGGATTAACAGCAGACTGTACAAAACTTGATATTGACGAAGAAACAAAATTATTAATGATGACACGTCCAGCATTTGGTGGAAATATCATGGCTACAATCGTCTGTGAAGATTTCAGACCACAGATGGCAACAGTAAGACCTGGTGTTATGAAAGCATTAGAAGCTGATGAAAGCAGACAGGGTGAGGTTGAAGTTGTTGAAGTAAACTTTACAGATGCAGATATGAATGTTAAGATCCGTGAAGTTGTAAAAACAGCACACAAATCTGTAGATATCACAGAAGCTAAGATCCTGGTAGCAGGAGGACGAGGTGTAGGAAATGTAGAAGGATTTAAAGATCTGGAAGCATTAGCAGATACATTAGATGGTGAAGTGGCAGCATCAAGAGCAGCTGTAGATTCAGGATGGATCAGCAATGATCGTCAGGTTGGACAGACAGGTAAGACGGTTCGTCCAGAGTTATACTTAGCATGTGGAATCTCTGGAGCAATCCAGCACGCAGCAGGTATGGAGAATTCAGAATTCATCGTAGCGATCAACCGAGATGAAGAGGCAGCGATCTTTGATATCGCAGATCTTGGTATCGTGGGTGATATTAAGAAGATCCTTCCAAAATTAAATGATGCAATCAAAGCAGTCAAAGAAAAATAAAGTATAATTGAAGTTATAAATGAAAACTCCTAAAGACATAAAAACTCCAAAGAACATAAAAATTCAAAGAACAGAGAAATGGGCGGCGTAAAGACCGCCCATTTCTCTGTTTTTATGGAAAGTAAAAATGCTTGACGAAGAATTGTTAGAATGTTACAATGTAAAATACAATTAGCGTGCGAAATATTTACAAAATAAACAAAAAGGAGAAACGAAATGAGATTTGTTGTGATTTTAAAACAAATTCCAGATGATTCGATCAAAGAAGAATATCAGGATGTGGATCAGTTAAATGATAGTGATAAGAATGTAATAAAAGAAGCTCTAGATTTAAGAGATCGTTATGGTGGAACTGTAGATGTGATCGGATTTGGACCATTATCCGCAGAGGATGTTATGAAAGAAGCGCTTACTTATGGAATTGATAATGCTTTTTTGATCAACGATCCACAATTCGCAGACATGGATATATCACAGACTGCCAGGATCGTTGCCGCAGGGATCAAGAAACTTGGACCATATGATCTGGTTTTATGTGGACGGCAGGCAATTGATGGAGACAGTGCCCATATGGCTTCTATGACATCCTGTGCATTGGAGATCCCATTGATCGCGTATTCGGATGAGATCACAGAGATGAAAGAGGGGAGTGTTTTTGCAACATGTATGGGTGACCAGATGGCATATAATGTAGAAGCAAAAATGCCAGCAATGATACTTTCCATTAGAGAGAAGAACAAGAATCGTTTTCCATCCGTGCCAGATATCATGAAAACATATGATGGAACATATAAGACAAAGATATTGACGAATGACGAGCTGGATATTTCTGTGACCAAGAGAAAAGTAACGCAACTTAGAAAATATGAAGTCAAAAGCAGTAAGCAGCAAAAACTTGTTATGATCAGTGGAAAAGATGAAGAAGAAAAGGCAGCACAGGTTCTTCAATTATTAAAGCAAAAGAGCGTGATCTAGGAGGTGTTTGGAGATGGATTTAGGAAAAAAAGAAGGAATCGTTGTTGTTGGAGAGATTCAAAAGGGAGAGATCATGCCACTGACTTTGGAATTGATCGGGGCAGCAGGAAAACTTTCGAAGGAGAGAAATCTTTCATTGTCAGTGATCTTATCAGGATGTGAGATCAAAGAAGAGGCAAAAAAGCTTTACAATTACGGAGTTGATGAAATCCTTTGTATTGAAGATGAAAAATTAATAGAAGGGCATATGCAGCTGCATCACGATGCTGTTATAGAAGTTTTAAAAGAAAAGGTTCCAAAAGTGATACTGATCGGAGGAACAGCATCAGGAAGAGTCCTTGCAGGAAAGACAGCCTATGCATTTGATACAGAATTAGTCTGTGATGCATCGAAACTTACATATGATGAGAAACAGGAACAACTTATCATCACAAGACCGGCGTTTGACGGGAAAAACATGGCAGATTTTGTGATCGATCCATCATTGACATCGGTGATCACGATCCGTACGGGAGTGATGGGAAAGGCAGAATATAAGGAAGACAAACAAGGTGAGATGCTATATGTGCATCCAGAATGCCTGAAGGAAGAAAGACAAGACTTGATCTATCATGGAGCAGCAGGAAAAAGTGGAAAAGAAGTTCATCTGGATACAGCAAGGATCATAGTTTCCGGTGGCCGTGGGATGAAAGGAGAAGAAGGATTTGCGCTTCTTGAGAGACTTGCAGAGAAGATCGGAGGAGAAGTTGCATGTACAAGACCATGTGTAGATGCGGGATGGATGCTTCCAACACAGCAGGTGGGACAGTCAGGAATATCTGTAAAACCAAAACTCTATCTTGCATTTGGGATTGCTGGGGCAATTCAGCATATGACAGGAATTGATGCAGATTGTATCATTTCAATCAATAATAATCCGAGGGCTGCGATCTTTGCATACAGTGATTATGGTGTGGTTTCGGATGCAAAGAAATTATTGGAGAGTATGTTAAAACAGATCGAAGAAGGAAAAGAATTCTTGTGAAAAAAGTATGCTGTGTATCAGTTTTGATATACAGCATACTTTTTTAATTTCATAGGAAATTTCGATGAAATCCCCTATGAAATAAAAAGCCCTCCGGGCAGGATTGCACTGCGGCGGAAGGGAAATTTGTCGCTGAAGCGACCCGCCGCAGGCGGAGAATCCTGCAAAGCAGGATTCTTTCTTACTTTATAGGAAAGTTCGCCTTTGGCTCCTTTCCAAAAGAAAAATAGCCCACATAAAAGTGGGCAGAGCAAACAGATGATCATGGTTTTAGAAAATATAAAAACCTTCTTCACCAAAATCATCACCAAACACATCTTCATAAATAAGAACTACAGTCATTATTGTTGGAATTATAATGATAGGTATTGGCTGGTATAAAAAATCAAAGAATGATAAAAAGGTATTTCAATATATGAAAGAACAGGATTAAATGAACTATGAACGAAGCTTGTGAGATAGAAAATAATGTTATAGTTTTTCGTTGCAAAAAATTTGTGCTAAAATAGATATCAGAAAGAAAAATGGAGGACAATAATATGATTTCATTTGCAAGTGACTATATCGCAGGGGCACACCCGGTAATTATGCAAAGATTACTAGAAACAAACATGGAAAACTTAAGCGGATATGGAACGGACCAATATTGTGCGCAGGCAAAAGAAAAGATCAAACAGGCATTTCAATGTCCAGATGGAGAAGTCTTTTTCTTAGTCGGAGGCACACAGACAAATCAGGTGATCATCAGCACAATGCTTGCTCCTTACGAAGGCGTGATCGCAGCAAAAACAGGACATGTCAGTGTTCATGAAGCAGGAGCGATTGAATATAGTGGACATAAAGTGATCGAATTAGAAGAAAAGGACGGAAAATTAGCAGCAGAAGATATTAAGAAATGTATCGAAGATTTTTATTCAGACGATAATCACGAACATATGGTATATCCTGGAATGGTTTATATCTCATTTCCTACAGAATATGGAACATTGTATTCGAAACAGGAACTAACAGAGATCTCAAATGTCTGCAGAAACTATGGAATTCCATTATTCATTGATGGGGCGAGATTAGGTTACGGAATTGAAAGTAAAGAAAATAATCTGAGACCAGAAGAAATTGCAGAACTATGTGATGTATTTTATATTGGGGGGAACCAAAGTAGGAGCATTATGTGGAGAAGCAGTCGTATTTCCACATCATAATACACCAAAACATTTTGTGACACAGATCAAGCAAAGAGGCGCATTATTAGCTAAAGGAAGATTGCTGGGAATCCAGTTTGATACCCTGTTTACAGACAATCTTTATTTTGAAATCAGTAAACATGCGATTGAGATGGCAGAGAAATTAAAAGAAGTCTTCCATAAGAAAGGATATACATTCTTCTTAGAGTCTCCAACGAATCAGCAGTTTATCATCCTTGAGAATGAGAAGATGAAAGAACTGAGCGAGAATGTAGAATTTGGTTTCTGGGAGAAATACGATGATAACCATACGGTTGTGAGATTTGCAACAAGCTGGTCAACGGATGAAAATTCGATCGATCAGCTGGAAGAATATCTGTAATAAATTTTATTATAGAAGAAATGCAGTTTTGTATGTAGGAAATGCAGAACTGCATTTTTGTTTTATAGGAAAATTTTATGAACGAAAAGTAAAAAAAGTTGATGGATAAATATAGAAATGATATAATGAAAATATGGTAGGTTAAAACAATAAAGGCAGGATAGGAAAGGAAAGTTAACTATGAAGAAATTTTTATCTATGACAGTGTTACTTCTGATCATCGTACTTGCAGGATGTCAGAAGGATCAGACAACAAAGCCAAAGCAGAAGACGAATACAAATGATGCAAAGGTTGTAAAAACAGAGAAACTAGAGACGATGAGCTACGAGGATTTTTACGAGAATCTAAAAGAGGAAGAATTGAACGACTTGGATATCATACAAGTTGCTGATCAGAAAATCACAGCTGTGATAGGTAATTACTTTCTTGTGCTGAATGAGAACAAGAAGAATCATACATATAAGATCAATAAGATCATAGATTTGCATCCATATGGAATGAATTATTATTATAATGAAGAATCAACAATGTTTTATCCATCCAAAGATGGAGAAAAATATCTGATTTATAATGAATGCAGATATAATTCAAAAGATCAAACAATCAATGCTAAAGATGATAAAGAACTTAAGAGTATAGTCATTGATTTAAAGAAAGATGAGGTAACATACCGAAAGGGAAATCATCTGGAAAATTTGAAGAAGAAGGAAGGCGTATCCGAAAATAATTATCCAAAGATAGCAAAATTTTCAAAGGATATGAAGCAGTATGCAAAAAAGAAAAAATATGAGCTGATGACAAACTTCTATTTAAAATCAGGAAAAGACAGATTCTGGGTAATGAAACCATTCTATGAAGAAAATATTTTAGAAGGCAGGATTTTTAGATATCATGAAGGAAAAATACAGTGCGTATTTAAATTTCGGGAACCATAAATATAACGTATCTATTATAAAATGAAAAATGCCATCCATATATTGTAGCTTTGATAAAGAAAAACACAATATATGGATGGCAAAAATAATTGTCGAAAAAACATAAAAAAGCTGTTGACATACTGTATACAGCTATGGTAAGATAATCAACGTCGCTGAAAGAGCGGCAGGAAAATATAACATCGGAGCTGATCTGGCTTCTGAAAAGAATAAAAAAACTTCTTGACACAAGTGATCAGATGTGATAATCTATAAAAGTTGCTGACGGAGAACGATCAGAACAATAGAGATCAGATCTGAAAGAAAAGTTAAAAAGTTCTTGACAGATAAGGTCAGAAATGATATTATATAAAAGTTGTTGCAGAGCAGAACAGCTCAGAACAACAAAATAAGTTAAAAAAGTTCTTGACAAACAAAAAGAACTGTGATAAAATAATAAATCTTCTTATACACAAGAAGCGGATCACAAAAAGATCTTTGACAACTGAACAATAAGACAACCTTGAAAATTCTAATGAATTTTTCAGATGATTTTAGTAAAAATCAACGAACGTTCTTTATAGAGAACAGTAATTAACAAGG
>ENA-OPZZ01001702-OPZZ01001702.1-human-gut-metagenome-genome-assembly--contig:-NODE-1702-length-12644-cov-2.976752_pt1 | contig 12644 bp, 10 predicted proteins | sample MGYA00242487_ERZ504511 | MGnify/ENA primary metagenome ERZ504511 (study PRJEB26092, sample SAMD00036241) | human gut metagenome | host: Homo sapiens | study: EMG produced TPA metagenomics assembly of... | reverse complement strand
GTTACTTGTATACGGTAAAAACCGCTTTGAAAGATGATAATAATCAGATATTCGACGAAGTCAGTACCCGCACCGGCTTCCGCAAGACCCGCTTCGCGGAAGGAAAGATATGGTTGAACGACCGTGTTATCCAAATGAAAGGGTATGCACAGCGCACCAGCAACGAATGGCCGGCAGTAGGTCTGTCCGTACCTGCCTGGTTGAGCGATTTTTCTAATGACCTGATGGTGAAAGGAAACGCGAATCTGGTTCGCTGGATGCACGCTACTCCGTGGAAACAGGATGTAGAATCCTGCGACCGTGTAGGTCTGATACAGGCAATGCCTGCCGGAGATGCAGAAAAAGACCGTGAAGGACGTCAATGGGAACAACGGGTGGAGTTGATGCGAGACGCGATTATCTACAACCGTAATAATCCGAGTATCCTGTTCTACGAATGTGGCAACAAAGCCATCAGCCGCGAACACATGATAGAAATGAAAGCTGTCCGCGACAAATACGACCCGTTCGGCGGACGTGCCATCGGATCACGTGAAATGTTGGATATCCGCGAAGCGGAATACGGTGGCGAAATGCTGTACATCAACAGAAGCGAACATCATCCGATGTGGGCGACCGAATATTGCCGCGACGAAGGTTTAAGAAAGTACTGGGATGAATATAGCTATCCTTTCCACAAAGAAGGTGACGGACCACTTTATAAAGGACAACCGGCCACTGACTATAACCGCAACCAAGATGAACTTGCCATCACCATGATAGCCCGCTGGTATGATTATTGGCGTGAGCGTCCCGGAACGGGTAACAGAGTCAGCTCCGGCGGTACTAAAATTATCTTCTCCGACACCAATACCCACTACCGGGGTGCGGAAAACTACCGAAGAAGTGGAGTGACGGACGCGATGCGTATCGAAAAAGATGCTTTCTACGCACATCAGGTAATGTGGGACGGATGGGTAGATACGGAAAAAGACCAGACCTACATCATCGGACACTGGAACTATCCGGATAATACGGTAAAACCTGTGCAGGTAGTATCTACCGGAGAAGAGGTGGAGCTTTTCCTGAATGGTAACTCCCTGGGTAAAGGCAAACGCCAATACAATTTTCTCTTTACTTTCGACAACGTAGCCTTCAAACCGGGCAAACTGGAAGCTGTCAGCTACAATAAAGCAGGGAAAGAAATCAGTCGTTATGCTGTAAATACAGCCGGTGAACCTGCCAGTCTGAAACTTACCGCTATCCAAAACCCCGAAGGCTTTCATGCAGACGGTGCGGATATGACATTGATACAGGTGGAAGTGGTAGATAAAGACGGACAACGTTGTCCGTTGGACAACCGCACTATTCAGTTCACACTCAAGGGTCAGGCGGAATGGCGCGGAGGTATTGCTCAAGGTAAAAACAATCATATTCTTGATACAAACCTTCCGGTAGAATGTGGTATCAACCGCGCACTGATCCGCAGCACGACGGCTGCCGGAAAAGTAACTCTGACAGCACAGGCTAAAGGACTTCTAAGTGCCTCTCTCACATTGGAAACGGTGCCTGTAAAAGTGACCGGAGGTTTGAGTACCTATCTTCCGCAGGCCACTTTGAAAGGCAGACTGGATAGAGGAGAAACACCTTCTACCCCTTCTTACAAAGACAGCAAAAAGGGTGTACGAATCGTTTCGGCAAAAGCCGGTTCCAACAATAATGATGCTGAAAAAAGCTACGATGATATCGAACTGACCGAATGGAAGAATGACGGTAAACTAAGCACTGCATGGATTACCTATACATTGGAAAGAGATGCCGAAATAGACGATATATGCATCAAACTGCAAGGATGGCGTTCACGAAGTTACCCGCTGGAAGTATATGCCGGCAACACCTTGATTTGGAGCGGAAACACGGATAAAAGCCTGGGATATATTCATCTCAATGTAGAAAAGCCCGTACGTGCTAATACGATAACCATCCGCTTGAAAGGAAACACCAGTGACAAAGATGCTTTCGGACAGATTATCGAAGTAGAGGCTATAGCGGCCAATACAATGGAATTGGAAAAAAGCAGTAGCAAACACCAGTTGAGAATCATCGAAGTTGAGTTTCTCGAAACAATCAAATAAAAAAGTTCCGGCAATGTTGTTTATTTGCCTGCCATCAAGTATCTTTGTTCATAAACTGAATTTTAACGCTTATGTGTAAACAACCGGATATCCTAGAAAGTGAAAAGATTCACTTTGCAGTCATGGCAATAGAAGCTGGAGCACGCGAAATGGGAATTTCTCCTATGGAAATGCGCCGACGTTTAGAGAAAATGAATCTAATCAAACGTCTTCTACTGGACAATTACGAAGTGATGCACACACAAAGTCTAAAACATGTAGGCGAGGATGTGGTCGAGGCTTTGAAGAACTGGGAGGCACAGGAGGGCGAGAAGGGATGAAAATAACACTTTATCATGGCTCCACCCTTTCTATAGAGCATCCCTTAGCCAAAGTGGGACGTGCCGATTTAGATTTCGGTAGAGGTTTTTATCTAACCTCACTACGCTCACAAGCAGAACAGTGGGCTGCCCGCGTACAACTATTACGGGCAAGTACTACTGCATGGATTAATGTATACGAATTTGATATGGATGCAGCTATAAAAGCTGGATTCAAGCTACTTCGTTTTGATGCTTACGATCAGCATTGGTTGAATTTTATTGTCGCTAGTAGGAATGGAAAACAGCCTTGGAAAGATTATGATATTATAGAAGGAGGCGTAGCAAACGATCGGGTTATTGACACCATAGAAGATTACCTTAACGACATTATCACCATAGAGCAAGCCCTCGGGCAATTGGTATATGCACAACCTAATCATCAGATATGTTTGCTCAATCAGCAACTCATTGATACATATCTACATTTTGATAATAGTTTTCCACTGGATACTATGGACAGAAAAGGAGGTAACAAATGAGAGAACAAGTACTTTGGAGAAAAATCAGTCGCATCGTCCTATTATTATCAGCCCGATTGGAGATAAGCCCGGAAAGAGCATTAAATCTGTTTTATGAAACGAATGTATGTGCCATGTTACATGACTCCCGTTACGGACTGCATCTAATGAGTGATACTTATATTATAAATGATGTATTGCGTGAATTACAAGACAAGCAGTAATTTTAGAATATATTATGATACCAAGCAAACAAAATCTCTTCTTTTCATACCGTTCCTTTTTGAATCCTTATCACTCATTTTTTTCATTTATTCCTTCATTATTCACACCACGCTGATAAACCGATGGTGCCACCCCAAACTGTGCTTTAAAGCATTTGCTGAAATAAAAAGGATCACTGATGCCTACCTTGTAAGAGACTTCCGCAACCGTTAGATTATCTTCTGACAGCAACAACTCCGCCGCTTTCTTCATTCGCACCACACGCAAATATTCATTAGGCGAATATCCTGTTACGCCGCGTAATTTCCGATAAAAAACGGTTCGTCCCAACTTCATAAGCTGCGCAAACTCATCAATAGAAAATTCCGGGCGGGCAAGATTCTGTTCGAGAATGGCAGCCAAGCGGTCTGCAAATTCTTTATCCCGTTCGGTAGTACACATAGCCGGTCGCACAATACCCGGTTCGTTGGAGAACTTCTCACGCAATTTATCACGCTGTTCGATCAAACGGAATACACGTGCCAACAGCAGTTTAACGCTGAATGGTTTGGCGATGTATGCATCCGCACCTGCCTCAATTCCTTCCAGATGCTTTTCCGGTGAGTTCAACGCAGTCAGAAGGATAATGGGAATATGACTCGTATCAAAATCTGTTTTTAGTTTCTTGGTCACTTCAAATCCGGTCATTCCCGGCATCAGAACATCACAGATAATCAGGTCGGCATCATACGTACGGGCCTTTTCAAATCCGGACGTGCCGTCGGCAGCCACTTCCACTTCAAAGTATGCGCCAATTTCTTCCCGTAGAAACTCACGGATATCATTATCATCTTCAATAATCAGCACTTTCCGTTTGTTCAAAGGAGCAGCCATCTTTTCCGGGTCAGGAAGCTCTTCCGAAAGCTGTAACAAATGATGTACGTGACCGTCTGCCTCTTTCAGCAATACGTTGCCCGGAACAAGGAAGTCTTTCTCCGAATACACCGTCTTATCCGTCGGAATGCATACGGTAAATACAGAACCGCCACCTTCATTGTCTTTATACTCAATCGTACCTTTATGTACCTGCACCAGTTCGTGGCTCAAATGCAGACCGACACCAATACTGTCACCGGAGAAATTACTCTGCATAAACCGCTTGAACAATTCATTCTGTTTCTCTTTAGGAATCCCCACTCCCGTATCCGAAACCTGAATCTGCAATGTTTGCTTCCCTTCGTCCACATTCACCGAAAGAATAATCGTTCCGTTGGAAGGAGTATATTTAAATGCATTTGAAAGCAGGTTATAAGTCACCTTATCCAAATTACCTTTATCAATAAACATCTTATAAGATGGCACCGAAGGCAAGAAACGGAAGTTCATATTCTTCTGTTCCGCCACGTCGCCGAAACTCAAAAATATTTCATAAAGGAAAGAGATGACATCTGTTTCCTCTAAAGAAAGCGCCAGTTTATTATTCTGCATCTTTCTGAATTCCAATAACTGGTTGATGAGTCTCAACATACGTTGCGTACTCTTATCCATTGTTTTCAGAGGATATATCAATTCGCGCGGAATATCCGTGACACGCTGAATTTTCTCCAAAGCTCCCTGGATTAAAGTAAGCGGCGTACGGAATTCATGAGAAATATTGGTGAAGAAGACCAGCTTATATTCAGTCAGTTGCTTCTCTACGTTAATACGGTTACGCAAACCATTAAAGTTGCGGACGATGCGGAAGGCAAAATACAAGGCTACCATCAATAACAGAACATAGCACAACATTGCCCAGTTAGTCTTCCAAAACGGTGGGACGACTACGATCTTCAGTGTAGTCTCACTGTCGTTCCATATACCCGATCCATTGCTGGACTTGACATGAAGTATGTAGGTTCCCGGATTCAGGTACTTAAAGGAGGCGAAATTCAGTGGAGAAGGAGCACTCCATCCCTGGTCGTAGTTTTCCAACCAATACATATATTTCGTATGTCCGCTATCCGAATAGTCGAAAGTGGAGAAATCTATCAGGAATGAGTTTTGAAAATATTTCAGCGTAATTTCATCCGAATAAGCAAGAGACTGTTTTAAAGGAGAATCCTCCATCTGCGGATTCATCTGGGTCCCATTGACGTACAAATCAGTGAAAACAACCGGAGAAAACGTTTCACTATCTTGTATCTTTTCAGGGTCGATCACAATTAATCCATAGTTTGTACCAAAAAGCAATTTCCCGTCTTCACGCATACAGGCACTATTCTCACTATACACATTTCCTAAAGTATAGGAAGAAAAGAAATAGTTCTCAAAAGAACGGGTGGACGGGGTGAACTTGGAAATTCCATATTCAGTCGCTACCCAAAGGTTTCCTTTTCTATCTCCCAGAACAGACTGGATCACATCGTTGACCAACCCTTCGGAAGTTCCGTAATGCTCATATTTCAATGAATGATAGTCGTCCTGCGGCGTACAGAGGTTCAGTCCCGAACCGGAAGTACCAATCCACATACGTCCCTTCGTATCACGATAGATACATTTGATTTCATTACTGCAGAATTTTCCGTTTGTATAACTGAAGAGATGATAATTATCACCATCCGCAATCAGTGAGTCCGGATGAAAGATACAAATCCCCTCACTGGTTCCTACCCAGACCATTCCGTTTTCATCTTCTTCTATCACACGCACCATCCTCATTCCGAACGTTTGCTGGAAGAAATGCCGGAATTTATATTTCCCGTCAGAAGTAGGTTCAGCCAATTCGAGCCCTCCGCCGAATGTACCCACCCACATACGGTCTTTACGATCGCGATAAATAGCAAAAACGTTATTATCCGACAATGAAGTTGGGTCGGACGGGGTATTATAATACCAGGTATCTCCCACCTTCAATCCATTACCACGGGTTCCAGTCCACATCCGTCCCTGGCGATCTTCAGCGATTGCATAAATATTGGAATGAAAATATTGATTCGTCATTTTCGACTGAAGATTTGCGTCAAAGGTATAAAGTCCGCCTTTACGCGTACCTACCCAAATATCGCCATTAGACATCTTGGTCAACATACGGATGGTATTCGAACGGTCGAACAGTTCACGGACTCGGGATAGATGCGGGAAGTTCCTTCATTCAACACTGAAATGCGGGATAAACCCGAATATTCCGAAGCTACCCAGATGCCACCGGCACGATCTTCCATGACATATTTGCAGGAAATCCGAACTGATATGACTTTGATCGTTGATGTTGGCAACGAAATGTTCCAGTTTATCTTCGGCTGTGTTATAAGCAAAAAGCCCATTCCCATAGGTAGAAATCCAGATGATTCCGCGGGAATCATGTACGATATGATAACGTTCGAAGTCGATGTAACTGATCTTATCTTGAGGGATCAACTGGAAATCTTTACTTTCACCGGTTGCGGCAACCACATAGGTGAGGTGTCCTGTATGATTATATATCCAATAGTCTCCGTGGTTGTCGCGAATCAGTTCGCCCTTTTTAATATTCAGACGGGGGTCAGCGGCTACTTCTCCGGTCGCAAAATTATATGTATATACTCCGGTCGTAGTCAGAATCATCCATTTATCTTTCAACAAGAAATTTCCGGTAGGCGACGTCTGCCCTGCAACGGTTGAAAGGGCAGCCAGCTTCTGCATCTTCTGCGTAGCCGAATGGTAATAATAAATATCTCCATCTGCCGTAAGGAAATACATGTCATCCTTATAAGCCAGAGAAGAAGTGAAATGAATCAACCGGTCTTCTATCCGATATTGTCCGTTGGAGACAGAAACCAATCCGCATTGAGTGCCGATCCAGATACGTCCGCTGGCATCTTCATTCACGAATTTCACCCGGTTATCCGGCAGGTTTCCACGTTCTGTCCTGAATACGGTAGATGTCATTTCACCGTTTTTCTGATGCACCATACGTCGGCAACCATTGCCTTGATGTGATAACCATACGTCTCCGTTGGCTGTAACAAATACAGTAGAGTAATTCTGCCTTAACTCACCGCAACCCGTGTAATCAACAAAACGGGCACGTTGCAAATCATAGCAGCTATATAGTTCAGGTGTAGTGGAAATCCATAAAAAGCCATCTTTATCTTCTGTGAGATCGTAAATCCGGTTGTCGGCCAAAGACACTTTATCTCCAGCTTCCGGACGAAAGGTCAGGAAAGAGTTGCCATCATAACGACTTAACCCGTTCAAGGTAGCCAGCCACAAAAAGCCTTTGCTATCCTGATAGATGTATCGGATAGAGTTGTTGGGAAGACCATCACTAGTTCTCATTTGTGTAGAACGAAGCTCAATTGCACTATAAGCATTCAGTACAAAGCTAACAAGGAAAGTGAAAACTAAAAGGTGTCTTTGCGTCATAAAGATTCCAAGATTAATAATAAATGTTGGACAAAAATAATCAAGATAGTTGAGATAATAAAAGAAACACTCCATTAAATAGTAGGAAGCGGATATGCTAAAGAGCAATTACTACCATTATTTAGACGCGGATTACACGAATGACGCGGATTTTTATTCTTAAATCTGTGTCATTCGTGTAATCCGCGTCTAAATAATTACAGACTGATAGAATTACTGAAAACTCAATCCATGTGGAATACTTCCGGCAAAGGAATGGATACGGGTGAATTGTCCGGATTCACTTCCATGATATCCGCCATATAATCCCACCATTTCTGTACGATTTCCGTATTACCTAAATCCTGCGAACCTGCTCCCCCTTCCGTTTTTTGGAAAGCAAACAGGATATTTGTTTCTTTATCCCAATAAATCGAATAGTCCGACACTCCATTCTGTGAAAGCAGTGCTTTCAGTTCGGGCCAGATGGCAGCATGTCTTTTTTCATATTCGGCTTCACATCCGGGTTTCAAATACATTTTAAATGCTTCTCGTTTCATGGTTTCAATCTATTTAAAGTTAATCTTTCTTTTCTTCTGTGTCGATAGCAAAAATAGGTGCTGTCGTCTTTTGTTTCACCTGGTAGTATTGAACGGCACTGTCATTCATCTGTGGATATTGATTTTTCAACAAGCGAATCATTTCCGCACCTGCCCAAAGAACCGGTCCGTAACCATGTGCCGCATATACATTGACCGGACGGTAATAGTAAAAAGCAGGGTCGAAAGCCATTCCCGTACCGACACAGGTTCCTTCCACTTGCCCCTCCGCATTTATCTTGCCGGCTACGGCATGCCATCCCAGATGAGTAACCGGTCCGTAAGCAATGGCGTCAATCCATCCTTTATTGATGGCGTGTGCCAGGCAGTATACATATATCGCAGTAGCGGAAGTTTCCAGGTAAGAATCATTCCGGTCGAGCAGTTGGTGCCAAAGTCCCTCTCCGCTTTGTAAGGCTGTCACTCCACGTACATGAGCCCGGAAATAATCCATCACTTTCGCACGTTGAGGATAGTCTTCCGGTAGAACGTCGAGCAGTTCGCAAGCCGTCAACATAGCCCAACCGTTGGCGCGCGCCCAACAAAAAGCAGGATGATCGCTACTGCTTTCCACCCATCCGTGACGATACAATCCTTTTTCGGGGATAAACATGCGGTCGGCAAATTGCAGGAATTGTCTCACTGCTTCTGCCAGATATTTATCTTTTTGCTCCTTGTCATAATAACTCATCTGTGCTACTGCCGAAATACCCATAAACATATCATCCAGCCAAAGAGTGTTATGCTGCGGACGGTTGCGTGCAAAAGTTCCATCTGCCAGACGATACTCTTTATTTATGATGAAATCAAAATAATTCCGTATCAGTTCATCCACAGGAAGCGAGGGATCTTTCAAACGGACTTTCACCATCGCCGCGCATACGGCTCCCGCATCATCCAGTGCGTGCGGAGTGAGGATTTGAAGCAACTGCGGGTCCGTTGTACCCTTTTCTTTATAAACACGCTTGAAATGCGGTGCTACTTCGGCCAGAAAACGAAAACGATTCTGTACATAATCCATATAGCGTATGTCGCCCGTAGCTTCGGATGCCGCTATCAAGGCAGAGTAGGTCACTCCCCATTCATAACTTGCCAAACGGAAAGCTCCACGCTCCAGTTGTGCCTCCTCTCCCATCGTTGTATAGTCGGTAATCACTTTACCCGTATTCTTGTCTACCACACGGGCGGGAGTCTCCTTATCTATATAAGCAAATACACGGTCTACCTCTTTCTTTACCTGTTCCGGTGTCAAATCACCATACGTGCCCTGATAAGCAGGTTGCAATAAATGCAAAGGGGTGTTTGAGTCATTCACTACAGTTTTCTTTTTCTGTGCGCTGACAGGCAAAGCTATCAGCAACAAAGCAATGGCTATGATACGAATATTCATATTTTATTTTTTAGGTATTTTACATCCTCTGAATAGGGTTCCCTGCAAATCCGGTCCAAAGTAGAATCCCGGTTGTGTCGGCTGGTTGTAAGCTACGTTCTGGGTAGCGATACTGATGCGATAAACAGGATCCTCCAAAAAGGTGTGGAAGCGGTAATCAGTGGGAATGGTAGAGACATAAAGCCGCAAAGCGGTATTATCGGCTGTGCGCAACAGTACTTCTTCCCGCCAGTCGCCTACAATATCCCCTTGCAGGCAAGGTGTTGCCTTCGTTCCGTTGTTGGAAAGAGCTCCTTCGAAAATGGCTATACGCTCACAGACTCCTTTCTTCCAATTATATTTGCTGACTATATTTCTATCCAATAGTTCGCGCAGTAAATCACCGTCCCACCAGACAGCCATATTACATGACAATCCTCTGACACGGGCTTTCACCACTTCTCCTTTTATATTTCTTATTCCTCCGGAAGCAAGAGACCACATTTCAACGCCCGGATGGGTCGGGTCAATATCAGCCGCCATACAACGCCCGACATCTGTACTATCTTTTATCTGGAAAAGAATTTCTCCGGTTGCCGCATCTCTGTACGTACTTCCGTCACGCTTGTTTTCGTGACAGTCCCATACTTGCAACCCTTTGCGGGAAGGATCGAAATGAGTCAGATGAATCGCGTCTCCATGTCCCATCTTCGTTGTGTACAGCCCTTTGCCGTTATGGTCGATGGCACACGAACCGTAGATAATCTCATCGCATCCGTCACCGTCTACGTCACCTACCCGAAGGTTATGATTACCTTGTCCGGCATAGTCTTCACAACCGGGATGGTTACTGTCGAAAATCCAGCGTTCTTTCAGTTCCTTTCCATTCCAGTCGTATGCTGCCAATACTGTACGGGTATAATACCCACGACACATCACAACACTAGGATGGATGCCGTCGAGATAGGCAACGCAAGCCAAAAAGCGGTCACTACGATTACCACGATTGTCTCCCCAGTCCATCAGGTTTCCTCTTTCTGGTACGTAATCAATTGTTTGCATCGCTTCTCCTGTCAGTCCGTTGAAGACAGTCAGATATTCCGGTCCGGTCAAAATACGTCCCTGTTCATTCCGATAGTCAGCTTGCGCATCTCCAATCACTTTTCCTTTTCCGTCCACTGTTCCGTCGGCGGTTTTCATTACTACTTCCGCTTTACCGTCACCATCGAAGTCAAACACCATAAACTGGGTGTAGTGTGCACCGGCACGTATATTACGTCCCAGATTAATGCGCCATAAATGTTGCCCGTTTAATTTATAACAATCGAAATATACCTCTCCGGTGTAACCGTCATGCGAATTATCGTGTGCGTTCGACGGATCCCATTTCAAGATAATCTCATATTCCCCGTCACCGTCTACATCGCCGATACTGGCATCATTAGGAGCATAGAAATAACTTTGTCCTGCCGGAGTCGTACCGTTTTCAGGACGATTCAGCGGGATGTTCAGATAACCTGCCGGAGCATCGGACGGCAATTGATAACAGCTTTCCGTTTTTGATTGGATAGCTTTGACGGTATAAAGTACGGATTCCGTACCTTTATATATATCCTGAAAGAAAGTCGCATTTCTTATCGGATATTTGTTTACCTTTTCACCGTTTCTATAAACATCAAAAGTATTCGTCATCGGGTCGGAGGACAGTAACGCCAAGACACGGCAACAGTAGATGGATTCTCTCTGATGGCAATTACACCGCGTCCCAAATGTTCGCGTTTCAGTTTCGAAAAGTCATAGTTCGGCTGCGCCACTACAAAAGCAGCTATCAGACACAGACTTAAAAAAGCACTTATGCATTTCATAGTTTTATCGTTAATCAATTTACAACACAAAAGTAAGCGGCACAGCCTACTTATAAAATAGAATATTGTACATATCTATGTAGAAATCATCATATAGCCCACTTTTAAACCGCATTATAACTACCTGGTGAACAAAAATGAATATATCTGAACGGAAATCCATTGAAAAAGAAAAGTGCGTCCCTTATCTTTGCCAATGAAAATTAGAATGAACACCCAATTAATAAAACAGAATTATTTCACCATGAAGAAATCACTACTCTCATTCTTTACAGTAACCCTTCTTTGTCTTATGACAGGAAAGCCGGTCATGGCACAAGAGTTACCTGCACAAAAAGAGACTTTAGAGACTATCGTAAAAGTAAACGACTACTTTATGAAAAAGTATGCCGATTACACATTGCCTTCTTTCTATGGCAGAGTCCGTCCAAGCAATATATGGACGAGAGGCGTATATTATGAAGGATTAATGGCTCTGTATGGCATTTACCCGCGTGAGGATTATTATAAGTATGCCTACGATTGGGCTGATTTCCACAAATGGGGAATGAGAAACGGCAATACGACCCGTAACGCAGACGACCATTGCTGCGGACAAACGTATATCGACCTTTATAATATGTGTCCGTCCGACCCAAATATGATCCGGAATATAAAAGCAAGTATCGATATGGTAGTCAACACTCCCCAGGTGAACGATTGGTGGTGGATTGACGCTATCCAAATGGCAATGCCAATCTACGCAAAGTTTGGAAAAATGACCGGTGAACAGAAATACTATGATAAGATGTGGGATATGTATTCTTACACTCGTAACGTGCACGGAGAAGCCGGAATGTATAATCCTAAAGATTGCTTATGGTGGCGCGATCAGGACTTTGATCCTCCTTACAAAGAACCGAATGGAGAAGATTGCTACTGGAGTCGTGGAAATGGCTGGGTATATGCAGCTCTTGTACGGGTATTGGATGAAATCCCTACTAATGAAACACATCGCCAGGACTATATAAATGATTTTCTCGCTATGAGCAAAGCACTTAAAAAACTGTCAGCGTGAAGATGGTTTCTGGAATGTGAGTCTTCATGATCCGACGAACTTCGGAGGTAAAGAGACTTCCGGAACAGCACTGTTTGTATACGGTATGGCTTGGGGAGTGCGCAACGGATTACTCGACCGCAGAGAATATCTTCCCGTCCTTTTAAAAGCATGGAACGCTATGGTGAAAGATGCCGTACATCCGAACGGATTCCTGGGATATGTGCAGGGAACAGGCAAAGAGCCTAAAGACGGACAGCCGGTTACTTATAAGA
>ENA-OPZZ01001700-OPZZ01001700.1-human-gut-metagenome-genome-assembly--contig:-NODE-1700-length-12662-cov-2.067730_pt1 | contig 12662 bp, 13 predicted proteins | sample MGYA00242487_ERZ504511 | MGnify/ENA primary metagenome ERZ504511 (study PRJEB26092, sample SAMD00036241) | human gut metagenome | host: Homo sapiens | study: EMG produced TPA metagenomics assembly of... | reverse complement strand
GGTGCCCTTTTGGGAAGCATTCCCTTTACAGCGTACTCGATAACGCGCTCTGGGTGCTTGTTCATCATCTCTCTTAATGTTGTCTCTTTCATACCACCGATATAATCTGAGTGATGATAGTAAATCTTCTGGTCTAATTTCTTACCAGTAACCTTAACCTTGTCAGCATTGACAACGATTACATAATCACCTGTGTCAATGTGTGGTGTAAAGATTGCTTTATTCTTTCCTCTTAAAACCTTAGCAACTTCTGATGCTAAACGTCCTAATGTCTTACCTTCAGCGTCTACTACGTACCATTTTCTGTCGATTGTAGCAGGACTAGCCATAAATGTTTTCATCGGTTTTCCTCCTTAAATGATTCGATTACTTTTAATGCCGATGCCTCTTGAAATCGCGTATGTCCGGACGCCACTTCCTTTTTGACATCTTATAGTCCTCTGTTCCATCTCAGATGACTATCATTATCTATACTAAATGGTTGCCGGGGCTTTGGCTTCCATTTATCTACTTTTACAGACCTAAATATTATACTTGCGTAACCGGCTGTTGTCAAGTGTTTTTCACCCTATTTTCGGCTTTTCTTTAAAACTGCATATATACAAAATCAGCCGGATTCACTCCCGGTCCGTAGTAACCGAATATTATTACTATAAAGATGCCAAGATATATTATCGCCCAGCGAAGCGGCAGCTTTCTTGAAAGTATGAAATCGCGCATGTCGAGCTTTTTATTTTCCTCAACGAAGCTGATGAAGAACCACAGCAGCGTACATATTATAAGTAAAAGTATATCGTACTCGTCCAGTCCGCATGCTCCGAGATTCAAAATGATGTTGTTTATTCCAAGCTCGCTGATATGAAAATCCGTGACCGATTTAAAAAGCATGTGAAATGCAGTCGACGCATTTGCTGCTATGTCAAAATAGTAGCCTACAAGTATGAGCATAAAGGTCCAAATCACTGATACAATTGTTGCAAAGATGCCCTTTTCCCTTAGGCCGGTCAGCTTAAAAAAGCCGCCTGCCACCTTTTTGTTTACCGGAGCAAAAAGCTCTGCAAGCATGATTACAATGCCGTTCCAAAGTCCGAAATACAGGTATTTCATATTGGCACCGTGCCATACTCCGATGACGATAAATGTGATGACACTCGCGATGCAGCCCGGAAGCACCTTACTGATATGCGCACCAAATCTCGGCTTTAGCCATTTGCCAAAGTTCAGGAAACACTTTGAGATTGAAAGTGGGTAGAAGATATAGTTTCTGCACCAGTCTCCAAGAGTCATATGCCAGCGGTGCCAGTACTCTGTGAGTGAGCGCGAAAAATACGGATGGTTGAAGTTTGTTGACATTGTTATGCCAAACATCTCCGCAATACCGCGCACTATATCGATTCCTCCCGAGAAATCCGCATATAGCTGCAGCGCATACACTACTGCCGCAAAAAATACATAGGTGCCCGAAAAATCCATCGGCTTATCCATCACAAAATTGATGATATTTACCGCGCGGTCTGCTATCACAAGCTTTTTCATGACTCCCCAGAGCACCAGAAGCGCACCCTTTTGCAGATTTTCAAGTCTCAGGGAATGTCCCTCGTAAAGCTGTCCCGCAAGCTTATCATATATCGCAATCGGTCCCTGTATTATCTGAGGGAAAAATGATACAAACAGTGCTACCTTAAGGAAATTCTTTTCAGGCTCGACAATTTCCCTGTATACATCCATCACATAGCCCATGGACTGAAAGGTGTAGAAGGATATGCCAAGCGGAAGCAAAAGTCCAAGCTCGCCCGCATATGGTATATATTTAAGGAATGCCAGAATGCCGAAATTGCAAAGCAGCGCAAACAGCATGACTGCCACTCTCTTTTTTCTGCCCTTTTCCTTGTATTCCTTTCTGGTCTGCCTATCCCAGTCCTCCTTGTGGCTTTTTACGATGGCATTCTGCTTCTTTAACAGCTTGTCAATCCATATTGTTGAGCCATAGGTGGTGCATATTGTGAAAATGATAAAAAGCACATACCACTTACATATAATCACATAGTATGCCATGCTTCCCGCCAGAAGCACATACCAGCGGTATTTCTTCGGAAAGCAATAATATAGTACAAGCAACACGATTACAAATATCGCATATTTTAATGAAATGAGTTCCATTTTATTTACTCCAAATCTATTTTCTAAAGTAATACTGCCAGACATACTTTAATTAACAGGCAGTATTTATTTTAAAGTCCATACACTATCATGCTAATTTTTTTACCGGGGTATTTAACTCCTTTGCAGGCTTTGCTTCGTTGTTCGTATCTGCTACCTTATTTGTCGCAAGGCTTGACGAAAAATTATAAGGCAGATAAACGGACATCTCAAAATAATGATTGCCCAGACTCAGATCCGTATCCTTTGCGCAGGCACTTATCACCTTGTCAGCGCGCCTTGCGCACTCGCCCCATGCACTCTGAATCTCCGGTGAGTGGTCTGCATTAAGCCTGTAATTATCAGACAGATATTTTCCCATAAATGCAGTGAATTTGCGGCTTCCATTTATATTCAGGTGCTCTGAATTGTAGAAATCATCCCTCTCATTGATTCCGATAAATTCCTTATCGCCTTCAAAGCTCGCAAAGTCATAGCCATAAGACTCCACCAGCTCCTTCACGTCACAAAGCACCTGCGGATTCTTTATCTCCTTCTCATGAGGGAACCTCGCAAAAAGCACCTTTTCCACCCCCTGTGCTTTACAATACTCAAGCAGATCAGTCATATACGCTCTGCTCTTGTCGGTAAAATAGAGCTTTTTCTGCTTGCCTGATGGACAATCGGAATATTTTGCAATAGATGAAAATCCCTTCATGCATGATGTTTTTGCAAAATACATTCCAACTCTTGTGGCAAAGGTGTGTGCACATTTGTCAATATCCTTCCAATTGCTGTGATATAGCTTTAAAGGGTTTCTAAAGTTATCCTGCTCATCCTTTGGCACAATCTCTTTTATTGTATCAAGCCTGTTTTCCTCATTATGGATATTGTCTATCCAGCTATGCAGCTTTACCGTTCTGTCGTAATAGCTGTCATTTTGTAAAAAGCCATTCACTTCAAAAACCACAACCTTCGGATGCTGTCTGGTGAGAGCTTCTCTGAGCATAGATTTGTACAGACTGCCGGGCACCCCTGATACCCCAAGCGAGTATGATGTGTATCCATAATTCTTCCAGGCCTCGGTTGCGCTGTAATCAGCGTATACCTCGCTGGCTCCTATCATCATCACATCAATTGTGTTCTTCGGCTCCTTGTAAAAACCCTCTATAGTCGCAATATTGACAGCATCTGTCATCTTAAAAAATGTCGAGACAAACGAAAACAGCACGAACAAATACCAAAGCAAACGCTCCATATACGGATTACCTTAACGGTGTCTGCCTTTTCCCTTCGTCTGTGCTGTTTATGGCTTGTTTTTATAATTTTCTCTTTTGCTTTTGTAAATCTCATAACCGTCTTCATCTCCAAGCTTCTTTTTACCGTACCGTGTATTAACAGTAACAACATTATAGCCTATTATTGAAGCTAAAACGGATATTCCAAAAATCTTAATACAATATTAAAAATCTAAAGCGGTTACTCATACTTAAGTCCTATCATTGTAAGCCCATGTGCCGGGGCTGTAGGACCTGCTGCTGCCCTGTCTGTTGCGGCTATTATGCCCTTCATCGCATCGGCCGGCATATCGCTTCCACCTATCTTCACAAGTGTTCCTGCGATTATGCGCACCATATTGTACAAAAAGCCGTTTCCTGTCACACGTATTGTGATGATGTCACCGGCCTTTGACACCGTACAGTCATATATCGTGCGGACTGTGGTCTGTGCCTGCGAGTTTGCCGAGCAGAAGCTTGCAAAATCATGCTCTCCTATAAGATATTTTGCAGCCTCACTCATCTTTTCTGTGTCAAGCGGATAATGATAGAAATATGTGTCAAGCCTGCGTGTCGGATTTCTGAACCTCGCATTTAAAATGCGGTATTCATAGGTTTTACGGCTCTTTGAGAATCGTGGATGAAAATCATCGCTTACCTCACAGGAATCGACCACCACTATATCCTCCGGCAGCTTCTGATTCAGTGCATACGATATCTTTTCCGCCGGCATGCGGGTATTGGTATCAAACATACACACATTTCCAAGTGAATGCACTCCCGCATCGGTGCGGCTTGCTCCTGTCACCTTTATATTCTCCTTTAACAGGCGGCTCAGGTGCTCGTTTAATACCTGCTCAATTGTTATGCCGTTTTGGCTGTATCTGCCAGCCGCAGTAATTTTGTGCCATCGTAGGCTACAATCAATTTTTTACACGCATATGTCTCTCCTGTTTTGCCTGCACTATCTATTTCACTATCTGAAAATAAGATTGCCCAGAATTCACCGGCAGAAGGATTCTAAGCACTATCACAACCGCTTAAAAAGCAAATATGAAAGATATGCTATTTTATCGTCCTTTTCATATACGAGCGGCTTCATCTTTGTCCTGCCCTCTCCACCATTGTAGCATCTGGCTTCCATGGCCATTGCGAGGTCATCCGCACGCCTGAAGCGGCCTGATAACGAAAGCGGTACATAAAGGAGCACGTGTTCTTTGCTCTTTTTATGATATTTCCATGCTCAAAATCAGCTCCTCTTGCCATCTGTGCTTTCATTATTTTGTCCGTCTCCTCAATAAGGATTGGAATAAAACGAAGCGCTATCGACATCATCATGGCTATCGCATGCACCGGAACATGTATTTTGTTTAAAAAGCCCAGTGATTTCTCAAGACCGTCCGTGAGCTGGTTTGGTGTGGTGGTGAGTGTCATGAGCGAGGTTCCTATAATGAGCAGCACAAGTCGTATCATCATGGTTGCTGCATTTATCAGTCCGGTGTCAGAAATGTGCAGTATACCGTACTCCCAGATTGTGTACTCTCCCTGTGTGAAAAACACGCTGAAGCATGCTGTAAAAAGCAGCAGTATTATAATGGATTTGAGTCCCTTTACCATGAACTTAAAGGGCACCTTTGATATCTTTATAACTGCGGCAAGCGCGGCAACTATAAACAGCACACCGGCTATTCCCTTGTAGGAAAACAGCGCAATAATATATATAAGTGTTGCGAAAAGCTTTACTCTTGGGTCCAGTTTATGTATTGGCGACTGAGCCGGATAATACTGGCCTATGGTAATATCACGAATCATTTTTGTATTCCTTCCTCATAATTTGTATCAAAATGTCAGCATTGGTGAGCTATTTAAAGGCTTTTATTGATTGAGTCCCCTCGCTCCGCAAACTGTCGTTGCCGAAAGGTCAACCGGTATACCCTTTTCCGCCAGATCATGCATCAGATATGTGACCTGCGGTGCTGCAAGTCCGACTGCCTCGAGCTCCTTGTAGTGTGAGAATACCTCCTTTGGCACTCCGTCAAACATCACCTCTCCTGAATTCATAACAATGATGCGGTCCACATACTCCGCAACATCCTCCATGCTGTGTGATACGAGTATGATTGTGATACCCAGATCCTTTTTCATCTGTAAAAGCAGTCCCAGTATCTCATCTCTGCCCGCAGGATCCAGTCCCGCTGTCGGCTCATCGAGTATGAGTACGTCAGGGTGCATTGCAAGTACTCCAGCTATGGCTACACGCCTTTTTTGTCCTCCGGACAAATCAAATGGTGGCTGATAGTAGAGATCCTCCGGAAAATGTACATTCTGCAGTGCCTCATAGGCTCTTAGCTCCACTGTTTTCCTATCGAGCCCCTGATTTTTCGGTCCAAAGCATACATCCTCAAAGTTGGTTGTCTCAAAAAGCTGATGCTCCGGATACTGGAACACCATCCCCACCTTGTGACGCAGCTTGCTTAAATCATAATCATTGTCATATATATCCTGTCCATTGTAGTATATATGACCGCTTGTCGCCTTCAAAAGGCCGTTCATATGCTGGATAAGTGTGGATTTTCCCGAACCGGTGTGACCGATTATTCCGATAAATTCTCCATCATTTATCTCAAGGCTTACATCCTTAAGTGCCTGCACCTTGTAGGCTGAGTCGGCACTGTAGCAATAGTTTATGTGATCTAGAATTATTGACATATTTTCTCCCGCCTATCTGTTTTTCAGCGCAACAAGCGCATTTACAAGTTCTTCTCTCGTCAGGATTCCATCAGGGATATCAAGCCCTGCCTTTTTGAGCTCATCAGCTACCAGTGTCACCTGCGGCACATCAAGCCTGTGCTCCTTCAGCTCGTCCACCCTTGAAAAAATCTCACGCGGTGTGCCGTCCATGACCACCTTGCCCTTTTCCATGACATAGACATGGTCTTGTCACCGACCACCTCCTCCATGTAATGGGTGATGATGAATGATGGTCACGCCCTTTTTTCTTATTGAGCTCATGGGCTGTGGCTATGACCTCCTTGCGTCCGTTTGGGTCAAGCATGGCTGTAGGCTCGTCAAATACTATACATTTTGGCTCCATTGCCACAACTCCCGCGATTGCCACACGCTGCTTCTGTCCTCCGGAGAGCTTGTTCGGTGAATGTGTGCGGTACTTTGTCATACCGACAGCCCTTAGTGCATAGTCCACACGCTGCCAGATTTCATCTGTCGGCACACCGATATTCTCAGGTCCAAAGCCCACATCCTCCTCCACGACATTGGCGATAATCTGATTGTCGGGATTCTGGAAAACCATACCTGCACTTTTCCTGACAGGTATGACATTCTCTTCCTTTGACACATCCATGCCATCCACCCATATGGTGCCGTCGCTCGGCGCAAGGAGTGCATTGATATGCTTTGCAAGAGTTGATTTTCCTGAACCATTGTGACCGAGGATTGCAATAAACTGCCCCTCTTTTATGTCGAGGTTTACGTTGTCGAGTGCTGTAGTGATTGACTCTACATTGCCTTCCTCGTCTCTTCGTATAAATTCATGTACTAATTTGCTTGTTTTAATTATGCCCATTTCTTTTTCCTAAAAATCTACCGTATTTACAATTATCATAGCTGTTAAAGCCCAAATAGCTGCCAAAAATATGCGCTTTGCCGCTTGATTTAGTCATCCCAGCTCAGGTGATGAAGCTCTCCCTCAAGCCTCATATGATCAAAATTATTCTGTCTCAATGCCTCGTAGAGCACGATAGCTACTGAATTTGACAGATTAAGTGACCTTGTCTCACCTATCATCGGTATCCTGATGCACTCATCCGGATGCTCCTTTAGTATCTCCTCCGGAATGCCTGCGCTTTCCTTGCCAAACATAATATAGCAGTCGGGCTCAAAATGAGCATCAGAGTACACATGTCTGCCCTTTGTTGTCGCATAATATATCTTTGCGCCCGGATTTCTCTCAAGGAAATCCTCCCAGTCCACATATGTGGTGACGTCGAGGTCCTTCCAGTAATCCATTCCGGCTCTCTTTAGTGCCTTCTCTGAAAGTGAGAATCCAAGCGGCTCTATAAGATGAAGCCTCGTGCCTGTCGCGACGCAGGTTCTTCCGATATTTCCTGTATTTGCCGGAATTTCCGGCTCATGTAACACTATGTTCAGCTTTGCCATTTTGTCTCCTGTCAATTTAAACTATTTATTGTCCATCCCGGCGCGAAGCTCTGTGACAAACTCCTCAATGCGGCCGAGCGCCTCCTTTAAATCATCAAGCGAATATGCATATGATATACGTAAAAAGCCCTCACCGCACTCTCCGAATGCAGTTCCCGGAACCACGGCAATCTTCTTGCTATTTAGAAGCTTTGTGGCAAACTCATCGGATGTCATGCCAAACTCCTTGATGCTTGGGAACGCATAAAAGGCCCCGAAAGGCTCAAAGCACTTAAGCCCCATCTCCTTAAAGCGGTGAAGCACATAGCGTCTGCGGCCGTTGTATTCATCCCTCATCTGTGCAACATCCTCATCGCCGTTTTTCATAGCCTCGACAGCCGCATACTGGCTCGTTGTCGGCGCACACATGATTGCAAACTGATGAATCTTTAGCATCTGCTTTAAAATGGTCTCAGGTGCACATGCATATCCAAGCCTCCAGCCTGTCATGGCATAAGCCTTGGAAAAACCGTTTATAAGCACTGTGCGCTCCTTCATTCCCGGAAACGATGCTATAGACACATGCTTATCCACATATGTAAGCTCTGAATAAATCTCGTCACTTATCACAAACAGATCATGCTCCTTAACCACCCGAACGATTGCTTCAAGGTCTGCTTTTTCCATGATAGCGCCTGTAGGGTTATTAGGGAAAGGCATGATAAGTATCTTTGTCTTTGGAGTGATAACAGCCTCAAGCTCCTCGGCTGTCAGCCTGAAATCATTTTCCTCCTTGAGCTCCACAATCACAGGTGTGCCACCTGCCAAAACAGTACATGGCACATATGAAACATAGCTTGGCTGCGGGATAATCACCTCATCTCCCACATCGAGCATGGCGCGCAGTGCGATATCTATAGCCTCGCTGCCACCGACAGTTACCATGATCTCTTTGTTGTAATCATATGTCATGCCGTATCTTCTGTCGAGATATCTTGCAATCTCAACCTTTAACTCCTTGAGTCCGGCATTTGAGGTGTAGAAGGTGCGTCCCTTTTCAAGGGAATATATGCCCTCATCCCTGATATGCCACGGTGTGTCAAAATCAGGCTCACCTACTCCGAGCGAAATCGCATCCTTCATCTCGCTCACTATATCAAAAAACTTACGGATGCCCGATGGCTGGATAGTCTTTATGGTACTGGATAAAGGGTCTCTCATTATGACATAATTCCCCTTTCATCGGATTTGACAGGTGCCGCCATGATAGTTCCATGATCCTTGTATTTCTTCAGAATAAAGTTTGTCTTTGTCGAAAGCACCTGATCCAGTGTAGAAAGCTTATCTGTCACAAACTGTGATACCTCGCGCAGAGTCTTGCCCTCGAGTGTGACCATGAGGTCGAAGCCGCCTGAGATAAGGTATACAGACTTCACCTCAGGATAGTTGTATATACGCTCGGCAATCTTGTCGAAGCCCATGCCGCGCTGTGGTGTCACTCTGACCTCTATCATGGCTGTGACCTTCTCAAGGCCTGCCTTGTCCCAGTCAATCAGTGTGTGATATCCGCAGATGACATTCTCCTGCTCCATAGCAGCAATCTCGTTTGCCACACTTGCCTCATCCACACCAAGCATGATTGCAAGCTCCTTCAGGTTTATCCTGCTGTTTTTCTCTATAAATGTTAATATCTTTTCTCTCATGATATATATTCTCCTGATTCAAATATATTAGTTGAAAACCTTGTATATCTCGTCAGTCTGGGCAGTCTCCAAAAATCGTCTCTCCTCGCCGGAAATCAGCACTCTGTCGTTTGAATCGGTTGTAGCACCGACTATAACAGCATTTTGTCCTGTTTTCTCAAGCTCTCTGACCACGCGTGTACCATCTGCAGCTATGATTATCAGACTTCCTCCTGACAAAAGCTTATACGGGTTTATGTCAAAAAATTCACTTATTTCAATCGTATCCTGCCTGATAGGGAGCTTCTTTAAATCGATGTCAAGACCAATTCCCGAAGCCTCTGCCATATCCCAGAGTGCTCCAAAGATGCCTCCCTGCGAAGCGTCATGGATTGCCGCCACACCGGCGCCAATCGCGGATGCAGCCTCCATTGCTGTGGAAATATGGTCTATATATGCTGCTGATTTATCTATAAATGCCTTGGAAAATCTCGTTTCAAGCTCGGTTCTTTTCTCATTTGCAAGAATTGCTGTGCCCTCAAGCCCCACATAGCCTGTCACTATTACGTCCATGCCCGGTGCTGCTGCCGATGATGGTGTAAGCGCCTGCTCATAGGCCTCACCTATTGCTGTAACTGTCACCACGATATTCTTCACCGCACGGCTCACCTGTGTATGTCCGCCAAGCACCACAATGCCTGCTTCCTCACATACAGTATCAATCGCTCTCACCGTCTCACGAAGCACGGCTTCGTTTTCTGTGGTAGGTACAAGCAGTGCCAGCTCTATCCCAACAGGAGCTGCCCCCATGGCATAAATATTGTTCAATGCATCATAAACTGCGCAGTTAGCACGCACATGCTTATCCGATACATCAAGTGTGAACGTCTGAGTAGCAGTAACTAACCTGGTTTGGCCGCCTGCCTGCATGGAAACCACCGCACAGTCCTCACCTACTGCCGGTTTAAAAAGTATTCTGTCGCTTTTGGTATGAAGTTGTTTTAAGACAGAGCGCTTTAAAACCGACTCTGATATTTTACCGTTTTTCATGTGTTTTCCTGTTCCTAATAATAATATGCTGTGTATACTGTTGCAGCCTGGTGCATTGATTGCAAATAACTACATCAGAAACAACTACCTGCGGGCATTTACTGCGTCTGTGCTCCCTGTGCCTGTCCTGCCGGCTGCTGTGTCTGGGTGCCCTGTGCCTGCCCTGCCGCATTCGGGTCTGTCGGCTGCGGCTGCGCACCCTGTGTCTGCCCTGCCGCATTCGGATCCTGTGTCTGAGTCTGTGCTGCCTGTGCCTGAACCGCTGCTGCCGCGGACGCAGCAATAGATTTAACCGAGCCCTCATCATTAGCCGCTGCTGCCGCCTGAAGCTGCGCAACAACCTCCGCTGATGCTCCTGCCGTACCAACCGTCACGATTTTTGGTGATGACTTGTACTTGCTGTTGTTGAATACCTCATCGCTCTGCACTGTTCCATCAACTGTGACCGTCTTCCATAGCCTTGCGGTCACTCCCTTGTGCGCAGACTGCTCGGTGTTGAAATAACCCGACCGGCTGACCTGCATCAAACTTAAACTGCGTGACCGGATCCTCCTCGGAAAGTGTCTCACTCCTGAAGGAAATTTCCCTGTTTGCTGGTCTCGTCTCCACTCCGTACACATTGAAGGTGATGACTCCACCACTGCAATAGCCCTCTATATACACCGGATTGTCCAGATTACTTTTTAAACTTAAGATCCTTGTAGGTTCCTGCAATTGCCGCATCGTCAGATGGCTTTACGTAGCTTACTATCATGGAATGGTTGTAGCGCTGCACTATCTCAAGCTCAGCCCTTATAACCGCATTGTAGAGTGTGGTAGCAACCTGGCACACACCTCCGCCTACCGAGTCAACTACCTGACCGTTCTCGTATGCGCCTGCTATCTGATAGCCGTTGTCAGTTGTAATAGGGCTGATAGCCTCGTAAACCGAGAACTGCTCCCCCGGATATATGACACTGCCGTTTATCAGGCTGCATGCGTTCTTTACATTGGCTGCACGCCCTGCTGCCGAGCTGCTGAAATCTGTAGAAAAGCCTCCCAGATTATCCTTAATCTTTGAGAGCTCCTCCTTTGAGCCCCTCGGCTGAACCGTATTTGTGACCAGCTCTATCTCATTCGCCGAACCATCCCAGCTATTCTGCAAAAAATCATTTATGGCATAGACAGATTTTACCACATCAACCTCTTTGCCTTCCTGCCCCGGAACAAAATCGAAGCTGTCGCCGTTTCTCTGCAGCGAATTGTCAACTGCCTTTATATTAAGCTCGTCGCTCTTATCATAAATCATCTTTGCGGTCTTTTGTTTATCAACCGACAGATACATATTGACGGCAACATTGCCCTTTTTGAGTTCCTCTGACTCCACAAATCTGTCAATCAGGCTGCCCTCATGGCATACTGAAAGAGCCTCATCCACCGCTGCATCAGTGTCCGCCGAAACAGACATTTCCTGTGCTGTTGCATCAAATGAACCATTGGCACCCTTTAATGAAAAGGATGTATCCTTTATGCTGTCAACATAGGCATCAACTGCTTTTTTTGCTTCTTCCTTTGTCATACCGCCTACATCCACACTGCCAATGCACACACCCTCTGTAATTGTCTGTACCTTTGCCTTCTTTGTGCCTGACGAACCGCTTGCATATGCACTTACCATGCCCGATGCTGCCACAAGCACAAATGCCATTGTACCCAGTAATAATGCTTTTTTATTAATCTTCATTTCCGCTTCCTTTTCCTGAGGCTGTTAAAAGCGCCCCTGTCATCGCTTAACTGAACTGCATTTTATATCATATTATCATATTTTTTCCATATTTCAAGAAAAGCTATACAAGACTTGACACAAATGTTGTCACAAGCATCGCTGCTATAACCACTATTATCACTATAGCAACCACCTTCTGATTTCTTTTTTTATTAAAATCGTACATACTATTCACCTCTGTTCAAAAATGAGTTATACTATTTTCATATATGAGAAAGGATTTTCCAACATATGATTCCAATTTGTCTAATTTTATTCATTTTATTTATTGCAGTGATTACTTTTGCCATAAAGAGGGCTGATTCTGCCCAGGCAAAGGTCACCGAGGAGTTCTGGGAGAAGGAGCGTAAAGCCAACTCAACCCTCCGCGGAGATACCACTGACCTGTGTTATATTACCATACCGGAAAAGTTTTTTCCATTAAATAATGATAAAATAAATGATTTAAGGGATAAAACCCTTGTCAATCTCACCGGAATGACAAACACTGATTTAAAGCTTAAATATGGCATTCTCAATTTTAAAAAGCTGTCTGAATATGATGATAACTTCACGAAATTTGTTTCAATGCTGCCGGACTATTACAATAGGCTT
>ENA-OPZZ01001696-OPZZ01001696.1-human-gut-metagenome-genome-assembly--contig:-NODE-1696-length-12681-cov-2.580213_pt1 | contig 12681 bp, 17 predicted proteins | sample MGYA00242487_ERZ504511 | MGnify/ENA primary metagenome ERZ504511 (study PRJEB26092, sample SAMD00036241) | human gut metagenome | host: Homo sapiens | study: EMG produced TPA metagenomics assembly of... | reverse complement strand
GAGATATCATTATTTTATGGGATTAGAGTCACTATGTATTATAATGACCATATGCCACCACATTTTCATGCTGAATATAATGGACATAAAGCATTAGTAGATATTAATAATATACAAGTAATAAGAGGCTCTTTGCCGAATAAACAATTACGATTGATATTGGCCTGGTGTACGATTCATCAGGATGAATTAATGCAGAATTGGGAATTGGCCAAGGACATGAAACCATTGAACAAAATTAATCCACTTATATAATGAGAGGTGAAATATATGAATGAATATTTTCCTACAGTTGTACAGGTAATACCTTTAGATAATTATCATGTACAGGTTTTCTTTGATGATGGTAAAATAGTTGATTATGATACAACACAGGATCTTAAATCTTCAATTTTTGAGCCTTTGAGAAATATTGAAAATTTTAAAAATACATGTACGGTAATGAATGGAACGCTTGCATGGGATATTTCCGGAAAAATGGATGAAAGTGATTGTATAGATATTGATCCATTTACATTGTATGAATTGAAGGCTATTAATAGCCTGATTGCGTAAGATTAGAACCATTTTCACGTATCACAGCCTTACAATCCTTTTTAAAGCATGCAATGAGTTTTTATTGGCTTTATTTGGTAACTAGTGTATACTATTTGCATATAACAGCTTCGTTAAGCAGATATAAATACACATAAAAGAAAGGTATAATCATGGACATCGTATTAGGAAATTACAAAGGATTAAAGGCAAACATCCCTTATATTGCATATACAGAGGAGGATGTTAATTCACAGATAGCGACACTTCTTTCAGGAAATCCTGTCAGAGAGCAGAAAACAGGCCCGTTAGCGATGGGCGACACGGCAGTAATAGACTACGAGGGCTTTAAGGACGGAGTTGCGTTTGAGGGCGGAAAGGCTGAGAAATATCCTCTGGGAATCGGTTCAGGCTCTTTTATTCCGGGCTTTGAGGAGCAGCTTGTAGGCATGGAAATCGGTGAGGACAGAGACATCAATCTCTCATTCCCTGAGCAGTATCATGCACCGGAGCTTGCAGGCAAAGCGGTTGTTTTCAAGGTTAAGCTGCACGAGATTTACAATGAGAAGGAAGCAGAGCTGAACGATGAGTTTGCAGCATCTCTCAATTTCCCTGAGGTACAGTCAGTGGAGGATTTAAAGAAATATATCAACGAGTATCTTGAGTACCAGGTAGAGGCAAGAAAGGCTGATGCGGCAAGAGAAAAGCTCTATGACCAGATTCTTGAGAGCAGCTCATGCCTTGTTTCGCCACAGGCAGTAGAGACAGCGGTAAATATGCAGCTTCAGCAGATGGCAGCATCATTTGCACAGCAGGGTGTGGCTATGGAGCAGTATCTTCAGATGACAGGCAAGACTATGGATAGCTTAAAGGATGAACTCAAGCCTGTAGCACAGAAGCAGGTAAAGCTTGAGGCTGTTCTCGATGAAATCATCAGAGTGGAAAATATCACTGTATCTGACGAGGAGATGGATGAGCAGTATGAGCTTATTTCACAGAAGTATGGTCAGCCTGTTGACGTTGTAAAGCAGGTGCTTCCAAAGGCACAGCTCAAGCCGGATTTACTTCGTATGAAGGCATCACAGCTCATCATCGATGCGGCTGAGATTATCATGGAAGAAAGCGGAAAATAATGTATAGAATATTTTTGGTTGAGGATGACGAGACCATAGCAAAGCTTGTCAGAAGACATTTGGAAAAATGGGATTATGATGTGCATGTGGTGCAGAAATTTGATGCTGTAATGTCAGAATTTGCATCATTTGATCCGCAGCTTGTGCTTATGGATATCGGTCTGCCGTTTTACAATGGGTATCACTGGTGTACGGAAATCAGAAGAGTATCAAAGGTTCCTGTGGTTTTCCTGTCATCCGCTGCTGATAATATGAATATAGTGATGGCAGTCAGTATGGGGGCTGATGACTTTATAGCAAAGCCGTTTGACCTCGATGTGCTGACCGTAAAGATACAGGCTATCATCAGGCGCTGCTATGATTTTGGCGCAAACAACAGTGTTTTGGAGCATAATGGCGCCATGCTCAATATATCTGATGCCACCATAACCTATGACGACAAAAGGCTCGAGCTTACAAAGAATGAGCTCAAAATATTGCAGACACTTTTTGACAACAAAGAAAGGATTGTATCACGCAGCCTTCTAATGGAAAAGCTGTGGGAGAGTGATGCGTATGTGGACGAGAATACACTTTCGGTGAATGTCAACAGGCTGCGTAAAAAGCTGGATTCTATAGGGCTTGAGAGCTTTATTGTCACAAAAAAGGGGCTTGGGTACAGGCTGGGGTGAGAGGTCATGGCAAAAATACAAAACAAACCGCATCTGACAAATTTTATAAAACATAACTATATATGGATTCTGATGATAGTCACAATGTCATGTATCCATTTGCTTTACATGTACCTGATTGGTGCGCGCAAACAGGATCTGGTGTATGCGGCAGTGCTTGATGCAATACTTCTTCTGATAACAGTTTTGGTTGGATTTTTCAGATATAGCAGCAAGGTAAAAGCTCTAAGCAATGCTTTAAAACGTCCGGTTGAGGAACAGGCACAGCTTCCGGAAGCAACAGATGATGTGGAGATACTTTATCATGGACTGCTGGAAAATCAAAGTATTGCAAGAAGTGAGTCAGAAAGCAGTGCTGCAATCAGACAATCACAGATGAGAGATTATTACTCTATGTGGGTGCACCAGATAAAGACACCGATATCGGCTATGAAACTACTGCTTGAGGCAGAGCGGGAGGAGCTTGGGCAGCTTATATGTGATGATGAACAGAGTCAGTGCCAGACAGCGGATAGAACCGGTGGGAATATCGGTGCTGCCGGATTAAATGCTGCTTTGAAACAACAGGCTGTACTCACAGAGCTGTCAGATAACATGGACTCGTTAGAGGACGAATTGTTCCGCATAGAGGAATATGTCAGTATGGCTTTGCAGTATCAGCGTGTGAGCAGCACAGAAAATGATTTTGTGCTTGAAAAAGTCAGTGTGGATGGTGTCATACGTGATACCATTAAAAAATATGCAAAAATTATGATACGAAGGCATATTGGAATAAATTATTCAGGAACCGGGCAGAAGGTATATACTGACGGAAAATGGCTTGCATTTATGCTGGAACAGATACTTTCAAATGCCATAAAATATACACCGCATGGGGTTGTTACAATAGAAACTGCAGAGGAAAAAGACCGGTTTTTTATTACAATAAAGGATACCGGAATAGGAATCAAAGCCGAAGATCTGCCACGCGTTTTTGAAAAGGGCTACACAGGCTACAATGGTCATGCCGATAAGAAGGCTACAGGAATTGGGCTTTATCTGTGCAGGCAGATGGCAGACAAGCTGGGGCATACAATCCGCATGGAGTCAGAGATTGGAAAAGGAACTAAGGTGTGGATAGGGTTTGATCTGGATTATGCGGATGTGAGAGATTAGGATAAATCGGTGTAATAAGTTTGACTGGAAATTGTATCCAAAATCATATATAATAATATATTATGAGAAATAAAAGAGTATGTGATTATATAGCGGAAGCTATTCAGAATGAAATTTTATCAGGACGTATGTCATCAGGAGTGCCATTGCGTCAGGAAGAGCTTGCGGATAGTCTTGGTTATTCGAGAATACCAATCAGGGAGGCATTGCAGATACTTGAGTCGCAGGGATTGGCAAAGAGACTGGCAACAAGGCATGTGGTGGTGGCTGATTTTTCGGACGAGGTGATAACGGAAATCTATGAGCTGCTTTCAGATGTGGAGATAAAACTGTTAAAGGGCATGCTGCAGTCTGGTATATGTTTGTGGGATAAAGCGGTCAGTGATAACAGTGAGCAGCCCAATCGTGTACATGAGCCATCTGCTATAAATGAAAAATTGTCTGCAGAGCTGCAGTTTCATGAGACAATTATATCCAATAGTCATAACGAGTATTTTACACATATTCTTGAAAATGGTCTCTGGTGCTATATCAGGTTTGCGGTTGAAGAGACGGCAGCAGGCAGGGAAAATGCGCGAAGACTTGAGCTGTTATCGAAAATAGCAGAGGCATATTCGGATAAGGATATAAAGATTGTCAGAGAACTGTTGGGAGAATATTTTGGAAGTCTTTGTGAGGCTGTTATAGCAGAGAGGGCAGAAAGCAGCAGGTAATTGGTGACTTATTTTATACTGAATAATGACAGATGATTCGGAAGCATATAAAATTAAAAGATAACAAGAGGAAAAGTAATTATGATAGGACTTAAACCGATAAAGATTCCGTCAGTGAAGGAGCGTGTAGCATCGGAGCTGCGCAAGGCAATTTTGTCAAAACAGCTAAAAGAGGGAGAAAATCTTACACTGGAAAGTGTAGCGCAGCAGCTTAATGTATCTATAACTCCCGTGCGTGAGGCTTTTCAGATATTAGCGCATGACGGACTTATCAAGCTAAGACCGAATAAGGGAGCAATAGTACTTGGAATTACAGAGACGTACATAAGGGAGCACTATCAGATTAGAGGCATACTCGAGGGCGCATGTGCAGGTTTTGCTGCTTCACCTGATATCGATATCAGCAAGATAGAGCAGTCATACCTGGATGCAAGGGAGATGACAGCTTCCGGAGATTATAGCAGATATGCGGATTTAAACCGTGAGTTTCATAGTGAAATCTGGGGCAGCATCCGGCAACAAAAAGATGGGAAAAGTATGATCGCAGAACTGTGGAACGGACTTTCAATGGGCAGCATGGTCACAGAGGAGGAATATGCGGGCATTTACTATAAAGGAGCATGAGGCTATATACGAAGCAATCAAGGCTCATGATGTGCAGCTTGCACAGCGGAGGATGTATGAGCATATCATGCGTAGTCGTGATGATATGCTGACATATTATGTGTAGATGTAAGTTATTAATTTAACACATTACTTGTAATAGATGCACAAATTGAATAGGTGGAATATATATAAATTGCCGAAATTGTCAAAAAGGTATTGACGATTTCGGTTTTTTGTTATATCTTAAACTTAGAAATTGGATACAATATCAAATATCAAATAATGAACGGAGGAGGAAAATGATATGAGTCCAGCAACAATAACACTTTTATTCTTATTGTTTGCCGTTGTGATGTTCGTGTGGGAAAAGATTCCGCTTGGGGTTACATCCATGATAGTATGCGTCGGTCTTGTTATCACAGGAGTACTGGATTGGAAAACAGCTTTTTCAGGATTTATTGACAGCAATGTAATTCTTTTCGTAGCGATGTTGTCAGTTTAGTGGTGGAGCTTGTAAATTTAACAACTCCAACCTTACTGTTTTCCGGAAGATTATCAATTAAATTCTGAGCAACGGTTAATCTCTGATTATATCGGTCATTTGACACCATACTACCCGAATCATCAATAACAAGTATAGCTTCTACTCCTGAAAATCCAGTTGTATTCCATACATCCTGCCACTCAAAAGAATTCTGATATACTTTTCTATTGAGCAAAATATATTTAGAAAAGTGAGTAACTTCTGTAGACGCAACATTTCCTACTACAGTAGTATCAAGTTCTTCCAACAACTGCTTTTCTTCATTAAAATAGTATATTACAGGATCAAAATCAGCATCTTCGAGCAATTCCTCATTAAATTCAAACTTAATTGTCGCTTTATCAAAAGTTCCATCTACAGAAAAATCATACGCTCCACCGATATATCCTGGCATATTTACAGGAAAAAAGAAACTCATCATCAAATTTTTCGACTGCTAATGAATCTATCTGTGTACCATCCAATACAATGTCGACAGATGCTTCTACTGTATCCTCTCCACCTGCTTTATAAGACACCTCGAATTTATCTTCATATACTAACGGATTAGTTCCATATTCTATCTCCTTTGAATCAGATGCCCCATCTCCGTCTGTATCTTTGGATAACGGATTAGTTCCATGTACATTATATTCAACATTATCATTCAGTCCATCCTCATCAGTATCAACTATAACTATACTGGTTCCAATGGTAAACTCACAAATATTTGAAAGACCATCTCCATCTAAATCTTCATCAGCATCGTTTACACCATTACCATCCGTATCTATATTAAGGGGATCTAATACAAGTGAGTATAATTCTACAAAATCAGATAAACCATCTCCATCTGTATCAGTTTTATTTTTATCTGTACCAAAATAGTCTTCAAGGTAATCCTGCACACCATCATTATCAGTATCCAATTCTAAATCAATTGATTGATTATTACCAGCTTTGCTGTATGAATACAAAACAAAATTAATCGGCTCATCTCCCCACTTGCCTTCACAACCCTTAATTCCAATTGAAACATTCTCACCCGGAGCGATGATACTGTTATATTCTGCATTTCTTACTACATAATGATTACCCTCATGTTTTCAATAACACCATTCCAAATTTCAGTAATTTCTCTGTCAAAATCAAACTCCAATACCCAATCTTCCAGATCTGTATCTGTATTATTGGTTACAGAAATTGAACCATAAAATCCAGTTCCCCAATCACCGTCAACCATATACTGAATCGTATAATCATCTTCTGCAACTTCCGTACTTGTTCCAAGCAATTCATAATTTTCTGGAAATCCTTTGAACGCATGGTCACCGGATAAACCGAATTCAATACTGTTACCGGCAGCTATATCTTGATTCCAGCCAACATTCTTAACAACGTATTCGTCACCTTCATTTGAAGATACTTCTGCATTCCAAATATTGGTTATGGAATTATTGTAATCAAATCCCAAATACCAGTTCTGAATTGTACTGTCTCCGGTATTCTCCAGCTTGACATTTGCATTATATCCTGCATCCCAATTAGATGTAAGGGTAAATGTAACTTTGTAATTTTCGCCTTCAAAAACATTTTCTGTAGTCACCTGATCCCATGTGCTACCATCATTTCCATCAGTTGTTGCTTCCTCTGTACTCACAACTTCCTCTGTTGTTGGCTCCGCATCGTTACCGGATACTGTTGCCTCTTCTGTTACAGCCTCGCTCATAGTTTCCGCTTCCGTTGAAACCTCTGTAACCATACTCCCCTGTGCATATACAGGTACATTAACAGCACTCAAACACATGGTAACTGCCAACACATATGCCAGTGCCTTTGTCCAAATTTTCTTCATAATACTTTCCCTTTCCTAAAAATATCTCTAAAACAAAAAAAGCTGCAATGATAATCATTGCAACCGAACCATCAATATAATAAAATGTGCACATTTTATTACTTAGACTTCATGCTTTGCGTCCTTATGTTTCCATAAGTTTGCCCATATTTCATTTATACAAATCGTGATATAACCCCTTCTCTCTCCCTCTTTTTTTATCAAATTAATTTGTACAAAAACATTTTTATTATACGATATAATTCGTTATATTTCAATATTTTGCCAGATTTTTTACATATTTTTACATAATATTCCATAGCAAAACAGAAGCAAAATCTATTATTTTGACTCCGTTTTGCTATGGGTTCAAATTATCTGCTTCTTTATTCTCTTTGGATTTGTTCGCATCTTTTCTTCCTCTTCATCTGTGCCATCACAGACTCCAGTTTCATAAATTCATCCAGCATATCAGCACTATACTGATAAACAACACCGATGGAATCAAGCTTGCTTATAAATCTCTGAATAGCCTCCCGCACACTGCAACCTGCTATACCAAGCCATTCCACCTTCTGTTTATCCGTAAGTGCTTCGCAGCGTTTCTTCGGCATATCAAGAGCTTCCACCGTCTGCAAATTTGCTTCACCTTCAACTATCGCTTCTATAAGTTTATTCGCTGGTTCATAAGGCAACTCTACTATCTCCAACTCATTGATATCATAGTAAACTTCTTCTACAATCATATCTGTTTCTTCGTGTAAAATTTCAGTTATAGACGAATCTGTCACGGCAACATCTGATTCAGACAGAATATCATCAATAACAGGCAAATCCGCCTCAGAAATATCCACATCGTCATATAACTCTGTATGCTCATCAGTTTCTACTGTTCCATAGTCTGTAACCTTGCCCCCTCTCCGCATACAAAATCTCACTTCCTGCAAACTCCAGTACATCCACCATATAAAGCTTCTCCACATCCACATCCTTTTCATACTGATACTTATAACGGGCATGCTCCTTATATAGTTCCTTCTTTTTTGCATCTATATCCGCAATCCTCTGTTCCACCGTCTACTTCGCCCGGAATACATCCTCCCAGCCGTTTATACTCTCACGTTTTAAGAAAATATACTCCTCCTGCAACTCCTTCATACGGATAAGGTCCTGCTGATACCTTGTGTACTTGTACTGAAATCGGCATTTCTGCACCACACACATACGATACAACTTTCCATAATACCGCTGCTGAAAAGCATTAGCCGGTTTCTTATGCAAAGCATAGCCCAGATGATATACAGGCGGTTCCACATACTTATAAGGACGCTCCTGCTCATAATAGTTCTGTAAATTCCGCACTGAAAACTCCTCATCCAGCGTATCCAGTCTCCTGCTACGTCTCATCCCTTCTGCCTTTACAGAAATATGAGCACCCACATTAACCTCATATCCCAGCTTTTCCATCAGAAAAATAAATTCCTCAAAGCTTTCTGCCTTATTTCTGCAATACTGAATATCTCCCTTTATGAAATCGCCACAGTTCTGTTCCGTTTCCCACTGCTTGCGGTTCATATTCACAGGCTCTTTGCTATATTCTGCCGCAACAATGGACAAACCATACTCTTCACACAGTTTATTAGTTATTGGCTATATCACACTCTTCCAGTCTCCTTTTTTATAGCTGTATTTCATACAAGTAACCATATTTACACTATTGAACACCAAATGCCCATTCGACCACTCCTTCCAAAGAAAAAGAGGACCAAACCAGCAAATGGAAAGTTCCATCACAAGTGCTACCCCCTTGATTTTCTGAATTTCTCTAACTTTGTCCTTATTATAACATGGTCATCTCTAAACGGATGGATCATATTAATCTCACCCAGGTAATAAGCTAGCCTCTCGCTCATTTCTTCCTTATCGGTTATGTCAGCTAAGAAATTTTCCTTTTTCAGCTTACGATACAAATCATCAAACTGGCTTTCGATAAACTGCACCAAACAGAAAACGGTTCCTTTGGAAATATCAACCGTTCTCGTCTTGCCCGCCCAAGAATATACATCACTGAATAAATGCTTATGTATAGAACAAAGATGCTTAAAAGAGAAATCTCCGGTGACACCTTGACTTACAAGTTCCGCCTGGCGTACTGCCGAATAGTCTCTTTCAGCATCGTGCAATGTGTCTAAATTTCTTATATCCAGTTTATTCTTTAATACATTTGTTCCCGGATAACAGTACTTGGCATCCTGTTCATCATCATAGAAATAATCATACTCTTGATCTTTCAACCTGCTTCGTGGATACTCTGTATTTCTTATTTAATTCTATAATTGCATCTGCCGCAGAAACCTTCTTGACTAAGACATTTCTTACTCTTTGACGACATTCTGCATCAAATGGCATGCCTTCCATTTTGAAACTGGATTCAATACTGCTTACTCTTCTATCAACTGTCATACGCGTATCCTTTCTCCTTTCCCTTTCACAGAAAGGTATTTGTTCTTCTATAGTATACCACAAAACGCTACAACTATACTACAAATTTTCGTATTATGAAGAGCGAACATATAATCTTCTCCGGTATCAGTATCATTTCATAGTTACCATTCATTACATTTCAGGTGCTTACCACTCAGACTTACCACTTTATACTATTGTGATACGATATTTTGCGATACTTTACGAGGTTTGCAAGCCTATCACCAAATACCTTCCATCCCTTGTAAATCAAGTATTTCTGCCACTTTCAACCATCTACTTCTCGTCAACGACCTGAAAAATGATAAATTTCAGGTAATAAGATTCATCAGCTGCCCACAGGATCGGGTGATCAGCAGCCTGGGTGCGGTATTCTACCTGGCGCAGCCGTTTATGTACATTGGAGGCTGCTTCACGGATGGTTTTGGTAAATAATTCCGGATCCATGAAATGAGAGCAGGAGCAGGTGGCAAGATAACCGCCGTCTTTTACTAACTTCATGCCCCGCAGATTGATCTCACGATAGCCTTTTACTGCATTTTTAATAGAATTTCTGGATTTAGTAAAAGCAGGTGGGTCCAGGATAACCACATCAAATTTTTCGCCTTCCTGCTCTAATTTAGGAAGCAGGTCGAATACGTCAGCACACTGGAAAGATACATGATCTTCCAAGCCATTTAAACGTGCATTTTCTGTGGCCTGATCTACTGCAAGCTGGGAAGCGTCCACCCCAAGGACCTTTTTTGATCCTGCAATGCCTGCATTTAAAGCAAAGGAGCCGGTATGGGTAAAGCAGTCTAATTACTTTCTCTGGTTTCAGGTTGCGGCACAGGTTCTGGACTGCCAGACGGTTGTATTTCTGATCCAGGAAAAATCCGGTTTTCTGGCCGTCTTCTACGTCTACGATGTAGTGAACGCCATTTTCACATATCTCCACCTTGGTATCAAATGGTTCACCAATAAAGCCCTTGAAGCGCTCCATACCTTCCTGAAGGCGGACTTTTGCATCGCTTCGCTCATAAATGCCACGGATCAAAATACCGTCTTCTGCCAGGATTTTCTTTAATTTATCTAAGATCACCGGCTTTAAGCGGTCGATTCCCAGTGCCAGGGACTCTACTACTAAAACATCTTCGAACTTATCGATGACGATACCAGGCAGAAAATCTGCTTCGCCGAAGATCACGCGGCAGCTGGAGATATCAGTAGTAGCTTTTCTGTATTCCCAGGCAGTGCGGACTCTCTGTTCGATGAAATCTTCATTGACTACAGTATCTTTTTTGCGGGATAACATGCGTACGGTCAGTTTGGATCTTGTATTGATAAAGCCATGTCCCAAAGGATAGCCATCAAAGTCTTCTACAGTGACCAGATTACCATTTTCAAAATCACCGGAAATGGCGTCAATCTCATTATCATAGATCCAGGCGCCGCCGGCCTTTAAGGTGCGTCCGGTTCCTTTCTTTATACGTACACAGGCAGTTTCTTTAAATAAATCTTCGTAGTTCATTTGTTTTCTCCTCGGTTTTTGAATGTATAGGCGCTGGTTGTTTTTCCAGGGTTTATTATACCTTTGCAAAAGGGTCTGTGTCCAGTACTCCGATACCTTTACGGATCACCTGTTCGGTCAGTTTTGCCAGCTGTCCCGGCGTTTCTTTCATACCTGTTTTCAACCAGTATTGCACCAGTCCTACACAGCCGGATACAATGAAAGAAAAGTAGGCATCAAAGATAGCGGGATTTCCGGTGCGGAATACTTCCATCCAGTCATGGAGACATTTATCACGGATCAGCTGCTTTAAGCGGTTCATAAAGTTTAAGTCACCGTTTTCGCCTAATAATATTTCCACCAGGTCGGCGTTGTCATAGGCCAGCGTGTAGATCTCTACAAAAATACCATAAGGATGTTTTTTCAGTTCTTCTGCGTCATGTTTCATGACCAGCTGGTTAAAATTATCTAAAAGCTCACTTTCTGTTTTTTCCAGAAGATCAAATACATCTTTATAATGAAGATAAAAAGTTCCTCTGTTCAGATCGGCCAGTTCAGTTAGTTCACGGACAGTAATATCCTGTACCTTTTTCTGCTTTAATAAAGTAACAAGACATTCCCGCAGCTGCTTTCTGGTACGCCGTATCCGTCGATCTACTGCTTCTGTACTCATGATAAGAAATTCCCCCTTTTTGTATTCCATGTTCGTTCAAATTTGTTTACAGTATTTTAATACTTTTTTTATTAACATACATTATAAAAATGTCGATTAATAAACAAAAGAATTAAAATTAATCATTGTTGTTTTCATCATTAGTTAGTATAATCCATTATAGTTAATAAATGAACAAATGTCAATTAACAAATAAACAGTTCAATAAACGAAAACAGAGGTTTTAAAGACAGCAGGAGATGAGAGGATGAAAGGCAGAAGCAGGTTATATCCTATTTCTATAATTATGATGGCCGCTTTTCTGGCAGCGGGACCGGCAAATGCAGTATATGCAGCAGAGTCAAATGGCAGTTGGGTAAATCTTGACGGGAACTGGTACTGGAAAAAAACAGATGGTACGGCATACATTGGCTGGCTCTATACCGGCGGCCGCTTTTACTATATGAAGGAAGACGGGACCATGGCCACCGGATGGGAAAAGGTGGGAGATGAATGGTATTACTTCCACGAAGATGGAGGCATGAACGAAGGACAGCTGGTTTTAGATAATGCAGTATATGAATTTGAAGATTCAGGAGCTTTGAAAACAGCGAAGTGGCTGGAAAATACAGGCGGAGGTGCTTAATATGCAGGCTGCTATGATGATATAACACAGGAACTTTTCAGTGAGCTGGGGGATGAAAAGAAAGAACAGTATTTTGACGCATATCCAGACAGAGAACGGGAATATGACGGCGACAACCACACCAGTTATGACCGGTATGCAGGCTTTATTATGGATATGAAGTTAAATAAAATAGCGCAAAGCCGTCTGGCAGCAGCCATGGAAAAAGGATATGCAGACGGACGGGTTACAGGAGAAGGGA
>ENA-OPZZ01001693-OPZZ01001693.1-human-gut-metagenome-genome-assembly--contig:-NODE-1693-length-12684-cov-3.245361_pt1 | contig 12684 bp, 18 predicted proteins | sample MGYA00242487_ERZ504511 | MGnify/ENA primary metagenome ERZ504511 (study PRJEB26092, sample SAMD00036241) | human gut metagenome | host: Homo sapiens | study: EMG produced TPA metagenomics assembly of... | reverse complement strand
GGGCATCCACAGACCTGATCGGCTGCAAGCAAGGCATCTCAAAAGGGCTGCTGATTTTACTATTTTAAAAATAAGAAAGAGCTGTATATGTACATATTTGAGTATGTCATGGAGAAGGTAGGACCGCGCCTTTTAGACCGGCACTTTTTTTGAAATAACGGATTATTTTGAGCTGCTGGCCTATGCAGCAGACAAAAAAGCCCGTATCCTCTCCAGTTTTCCCTTTCTTATGGAGTTCAGTGTCCGGGCATTTTTTACATCCAGGGAGGACGTATCGGAAGATATGAACTCTTTTATGAAAAACCAGATGGATACCATGTTCGTGGATTATTTCAAGAATGTAGATATGACTAAATTCAGGGAGGACATAGATCCCAAAGAAATACTGAACATGCTTCTCTGGCTCACTGACGGATATCTGCACCAGAGAATGTTTTATACCGATACGGTGGATGCGGATGAATTGATGCGTCAATTCAGAAAATGGTCAGAAATGCTGAAGCGGATCGCATACAAAGAAGAGTATGACAGAAAGCTGAAAGAAGTAGATAAAGAAGCGCAGGAGATCTTAAGCGCTGCGCGCAAAAAAGCGATGCAGAATGAGGCAAAGATCGTTGCGGAGGCAAAAGAAGAGGCAGCCCGTATTATAGAGCATGCCAATGCCCAGATTGAGTTAGAGAAAAAACGGGCGTTGGATGATATGAAACAGGAAATGATTACCATTGCATCTATGATGGCAGGAAAAGTGGTAGCAGCTTCGATTGATACAAAAGTACAAGAAGGTCTTATTGATGAGACGTTGAAAGAGATGGGTGATCATACATGGCTAAGTTAGTTTCGAAGACATATGGAGATGCACTGTTTGCAGTCGCCTGTGAAGAAGAGTGCATTGACGAATTCTTTGAGGCGGCAGTGTGTGTGGTGGATAGTTTGTGGGCAAATGAAGAATTTAGCAAACTGATGAATCATCCAAATATTGGAAAAGAAGAAAAAATAAAAATTGTCGAGGAGACATTTTCGCAAAAGATCCCAAAAGAGATCATCGGACTGATGACGCTTCTCATCAAAAAAGGGCATGCGAAAGATATGTGTGCCGTGTTCAAATATTTTATCGGACTTGTGAAAGAAGAGAAGAAGATTGGAAGTGCCCGCGTGGTGACAGCAATTGAACTGAGCGGGGAGCAGAAAGAAAAGGTAGAACAAAAACTTTTGGAGACGACCTCTTATGAGAAGTTCGAGATGAATTATGAAGTGGATTCGTCGCTGATTGGCGGCATGGTCATTCGGATCGGGGATCGCATTGTTGACAGCAGTATTCGGACAAAGCTATATGAGCTGTCGAAAAATTTAAGAAAAATTCAACTATAAAACAGAAGGAAGGTGGATTCGCTCCATGAACTTAAGACCAGAAGAAATCAGCTCTGTCATTAAAGAACAGATTAAAAGATACGCATCGGAGTTAGAAGTATCGGATGTGGGAACGGTTATTCAGGTAGCCGATGGTATTGCACGTATCCACGGACTGGAAAATGCGATGCAGGGAGAGCTGTTAGAGTTCCCTGGTGAAGTGTATGGTATGGTGCTGAACCTGGAAGAAGACAATGTAGGTGCAGTTCTTTTAGGGGATCAGAGAAATATCAACGAGGGAGATACGGTAAAGACGACGGGAAGAGTAGTGGAGGTTCCGGTAGGGGACTGCATGCTTGGACGTGTCGTGAACGCATTAGGACAGCCGATTGATGGGAAAGGACCGATTCAGGCGACAAATTTCAGACAGATAGAAAGAGTTGCTTCCGGAGTTATTGCGCGTAAATCTGTAGATACGCCGCTGCAGACCGGAATCAAGGCGATTGATTCTATGGTTCCGATTGGAAGAGGACAGCGTGAGCTGATCATCGGGGACAGACAGACAGGAAAGACTGCGATTGCGATTGATACGATCATCAATCAAAAAGGGCAGGGAGTAAAATGTATTTACGTTGCCATTGGTCAGAAGGCATCTACAGTGGCAAATATTGTGAAGGTATTTGAAGAATACGGGGCAATGGATTACACAACCGTTGTCGCATCAACGGCAAGTGAGCTTGCACCGCTTCAGTACATCGCACCGTACTCAGGATGTGCGATGGGAGAAGAGTGGATGGAAAATGGAGAGGACGTACTGATCGTGTATGATGATTTGTCCAAACATGCGACAGCTTATCGTACTCTTTCCTTACTTCTTCGCAGACCGCCAGGACGTGAGGCTTATCCGGGAGATGTATTCTATCTGCACTCTAGATTATTGGAACGAGCAGCCAGATTATCAGATAAATTAGGCGGTGGTTCATTAACTGCGCTCCCGATCATTGAGACACAGGCAGGTGATGTATCTGCTTACATTCCGACGAATGTCATCTCAATCACGGACGGACAGATTTTCCTTGAGACAGAGATGTTTAACGCCGGTTTTAGACCTGCGGTCAATCCGGGGATCTCTGTGTCGCGTGTAGGAGGTTCGGCACAGATCAAGGCGATGAAGAAGATTGCGGGACCGATTCGTATTGATCTTGCACAGTACCGTGAACTTGCGGCATTTGCACAGTTTGGATCTGAATTAGATGCAGATACAAAAGAACGACTTGCACAGGGAGTACGAATCAAAGAAGTATTAAAAACAGCCGCAGTACAAGCCGATGCCGGTAGAGTATCAGGTAATCATCATCTATGCGGCGACGAGAAAACATCTGCTTGACATTGCGGTGGAAGATATTTTACGTTTTGAGACAGAACTGTTTGAATTTATCCAGACAAAATATCCGGAGATTCCGGAATCAATTAAGACGGAAAAGGTTATCACAGAAGAAAATGAAGCTGCGCTTGTAAAAGCGATTGAAGAGTTCAAGCTACAGTTCACACATCAGTAAAAAAGGAGGAAGACGATCATGGCATCCATGAGAGAGATAAAAAGACGCCGCGGAAGTATTCAAAGTACGCAGCAGATCACCAAAGCCATGAAGCTTGTTTCGACTGTAAAGCTGCAAAAAGCAAGAATGCGTGCAGAGAACTCGAAGGCGTATTTTGAATATATGTATCAGACAGTGACTTCCATGCTTGCGAAGGCGGGCAATATAGAGCATCCGTATTTGCGAAAAAGTGATTCCAAAAATGTTGCGGTTGTGGCAGTGACCTCAAACCGCGGTCTTGCGGGCGGATACAATGCAAATATTGCAAGACTAATCGTGGAAAGCGGGATAGAAAAAGAACGTATCCGGCTTTACACAGTCGGCAGAAAAGGTGTGGAAAGTCTTGCAAGAAAAGGATATCAAATTGCAGAGGATTACTCGGATATCATTGACGAACCGACGTATGCAGATGCACGCCGGATCGGGGAGAGACTGCTTGATGATTTCTCAAAAGGAGAAGTCGGAGAAATCTATGTGGCGTATACAGAGTTTAAAAATACGGTCAGTCATATTCCGAAGCTGATGAAACTGCTTCCGGTGAGTGCAGAAACTGTGCCTGCAGAAGAAAAGAAAGAGTCCGTATTGATGAATTTTGAGCCGAATGAAGAGGAGGCGATCAGTCTTCTCATTCCGAAGTATATGACAAGTATTTTGTACGGCACTTTTGTGGAGGCGGTTGCAAGCGAGAACGGCGCCCGTATGCAGGCGATGGACTCTGCAACAAACAATGCAGAAGAGATTATTGATGATTTGGAATTAAAATATAATCGCGCCCGTCAGGGAGCGATCACACAGGAATTAACAGAAATTATAGCCGGAGCGGAAGCTATCGGATAGAGGAGTGAAAAAAATGGCAGAAAAAAAATATAGGAAAAATCACTCAGATTATCGGTGCGGTCTTAGATATCAAATACGCAGACGGACATCTTCCGGAGATTAACGAAGCAATCGAGATCACAAGACAGGATAAAAGCAGACTTGTGGTGGAGGTTGCACAGCATCTAGGAGATGATGTGGTGAGATGTATCGCCATGGGACCGACGGACGGTTTAGTCCGGGGGATGGAAGCGGTTGCCACAGGAGCTGCAATTTCCGTGCCGGTAGGAGAGAATACACTGGGGCGTATCTTTAATGTCCTCGGTGAACCGATTGATGAGAAACCGGCTCCGACAGATGTTGAATATGAGCCGATTCACAGAAAGGCTCCTTCGTTTGAGGAACAGGCAACTGAGGCGGAGATGCTTGAGACAGGTATCAAAGTCGTAGACCTTCTCTGCCCATATCAGAAAGGTGGAAAAATTGGTCTGTTCGGTGGAGCTGGTGTGGGAAAGACAGTGCTGATTCAGGAACTGATCACAAATATTGCGACAGAACACGGTGGATATTCTGTATTTACAGGTGTCGGAGAGCGTACAAGAGAGGGAAATGACCTTTATTATGAGATGCAGGAATCAGGAGTAATCAATAAGACGGCGATGGTGTTCGGGCAGATGAATGAGCCGCCTGGAGCGCGTATGCGCGTAGGGCTTACAGGTCTTACGATGGCAGAATATTTCCGTGACAAAGGTGGAAAAGACGTACTTTTGTTTATCGACAATATTTTCCGTTTTACACAGGCAGGATCGGAAGTGTCCGCGCTTTTGGGACGTATGCCTTCTGCGGTAGGATATCAGCCGACATTGCAGACGGAGATGGGGGCTTTGCAGGAGCGTATCACATCGACAAAGAACGGATCAATCACGTCTGTTCAGGCTGTCTATGTGCCTGCGGACGACTTGACTGACCCGGCTCCGGCTACGACATTTGCCCATCTGGATGCGAAAGTCGTACTTTCCCGTGCAATCACAGAGCTTGGTATTTATCCGGCAGTAGATCCACTTGACTCTTCGTCGAGAATGCTCGACCCGAATATCGTGGGCGAAGAGCATTACAAGGTGGCGCGCGGTGTACAGGAAGTGCTGCAGAAATATAAAGAATTACAGGATATTATTGCAATGCTCGGTATGGATGAGCTTTCAGAGGAAGATAAGCTCACTGTATCACGTGCGCGAAAGATACAAAGATTTTTATCTCAGCCATTCTTTGTCGCGACACAGTTTACAGGGCTTGAGGGGCGATATGTGCCAATCAGTGAGACAGTACAGGGATTCAAAGAAATTTTGGAAGGAAAACATGATGATATTCCGGAAGGTTATTTCTTGAATGCGGGAAATATTGATGACGTACTTGCCAGAGTAAAGTAGAGGTGTGTGCGCATGGCAGAAAATAATATGTTTGAGTTGAAAATTATTTCTCCGGAGGAGATGTTCTACGAAGGGGAAGCAAGCTTTTTGGAATTCACATCTGTGGGCGGCGATATGGGAGTTTACAAGAACCATATCCCGCTGACGACAATTCTGGAGCCTTGTGTGATGAAGATACACAAGGGCACAGAGATGAAAAAAGTAACTGTGTCTGGTGGCTTTGTGGAAATCCTGCAGGAGAAGATCACAGTGCTTGCCGAAGGTGTGCAGTGGACTGAAAAGGTGTCTGTTTAATTACGGACATCTTTTTTCTTGCTAAAAGAGTATATAACAAGCTATAATATTAGTAAATAATGATGCGGAAAGGAAGTGAGAAAGTGGGATTTAAACCGTTTCCAATCGGAGTGGACAATTTTAAGGAAATGATACAAGAGGGGTATTATTACGTAGATAAAACGTTGTTGATAAAAGAACTTTTGGATATGCGGGGAAAAGTTAATTTGTTTACAAGACCAAGGCGTTTCGGTAAGACACTGGGACTTAGCATGTTACAGTGCTTTTTTGAAAAAGATTACTGTGATGCTCGGAAGCTTTTTCAGGGGTTGGAAATTATGGCTGCCGGGGAAAAGTATTTAAAGCACATATCGAGATATCCGGTGATCAGTATTTCACTAAAAACAATGAAGCAGGCGAATTTCGACTTGTCTTATATACAGATGAAGAAAATGATTGCCGAGGAATTTGGCAGACATGAAGAACTTTTGAAAATTGGGAAATTGACGGAAGAAGAAAAAGAACGCTTTCTTGCAATACGCGATGTTAAGGGAACGGATGCAGATTATCTGGATGCACTGCGTTTTCTGTCAGCTTGTCTGGCGAAAAGTTATAGAGAAAAAGTAATTATCCTGATCGATGAGTATGATGTCCCACTGGAGAACTCTTATTTTGGAGGCTTTTATGAGAAGATGATTCCGCTGCTCAGATCTCTTTTTGAGTCAGCGTTGAAGACGAATGACAGCTTGGAGTTTGCTGTGATCACAGGTTGTCTTCGAATCTCGAAAGAGAGTATTTTTACAGGATTGAACAATCTGAAGATTATCTCCATTACGAATCCAATGTATTCAGAGCATTTTGGTTTTACACAAAAAGAAGTAGATGAGATTCTTGCATTTTATGATAGAAGTGATTTCGCGGATGTAGTGAAAAGATGGTATGATGGATATGTATTTGGACGGACGGAAGTATATAATCCCTGGAGTGTATTGAATTATGTGGAGTTGATTTGGGCAGATATGACATCTTTACCAAGACCATTTTGGGCAAATACAAGTTCGAACAGTATTGTGAAAACTTTAGTAGAAAAGGCGGATATAAAAGTAAAACAGGAGATAGAGCTGCTGATCCAGGGGGAAAGCATTGAAAAACCAATTCACGAAGATATTACGTATGAGGATATCGGAGTGGAGGAATCAGAGGAAAATATTTGGAATTTCTTGTTTTTTACAGGCTACTTAAAGAAAGTGGATGAGGCGCTGAGAGATGGGATTCGTTATATTTCGATGAGTAATTCCGAATGAAGAGATTCTCTAATATCTAATAAAAATACGGTGCTTTCCTGGTTTGGGAAAAAAGTGAAAAAAAGAAAGATTTTTCAGAGTTGTATCGATATGTAACAGAGGGCGAGGTAATTGGATTAGAAAAACGATTTCAGAGCTTTTGCGTGAAGGGATTAGTTTTTACGACACAAAAGAAGCTTTTTATCACGGATTTCTCATGGGTATTTTTGGCGGAATGGGAGACTATTATTCTTACTCCAATCGTGAGTCCGATGATGGAAGATATGATATTTGCCTGAAAAGTATGGATGTAGAGAAACCGGTGATCCTTTTTGAGCTGAAGGTGTCTGAAAGCTTTCACCAGATGGAAAAATGTAGCTTGAAAGCAGTGGAGCAAATCAGAATGAAGCATTATGAAGAAGAATTTTTGCGTGATGGATACCGTGAAGTACTATGCTATGGCATTGCTTTTTATAAGAAAAATTGTAAAATTACAGTAGAAAAACAAAAGATAGAATCGTAAAGTATAAGGAGGAAGAAAACATGTTTTGCAGAAATTGTGGAAAACCGATTGATCCGAATGCTGCAGTGTGTATAAACTGTGGATTTTCGAATGGAACTGGGGATAACTATTGCCCAAATTGTGGAAATGCTACCAATGTCGGAATGACATATTGTACGATGTGCGGAGCGAGTCTTGTGAATCAAAGACCTATGGTGGAGCAGAAATCAAAGCTGGCAGGAGGACTGTTAGGTATTTTTTCTCGGCTCGCTAGGTGTGCATAATTTTTATTTGGGATATACAACAAAAGCGGTTATTCAGCTTGTTTTGACGGTGGCAACCTGTGGAATCGGAAGTATTATCTCAGGAATATGGGGATTTATAGAAGGAATTTTGATCTTGACCGGCAGTATCAATACAGACGGAAGAGGAATTCCGCTGAAAGAATAGAACATCTCAAATATTTTGGCATACTATATACTAGAGCGTATATAGAAATGGAAGTGCAAGCCTGTGGGTTACCGATTACCATATTATATGGCATACCCGATGCCCTTACAATATGATGATGAGCGAATAGAACAGCGTGATTTTGAGTATATGAAAAGCATGTATCCGGAGACAGCAAAGAGGTTGCTGCCCTATGTGGAAGATGAGTGTGACAGGATGGCATATGAAGGCAGTGTTGTCTATGATGAATATCCGGATCAGCTGCAGATGCGTATGATGTGCAGAAGAATTTACGACAGAGTGAAAGAACTGGATGGGATAGAGCCGGAAGAAATGCAGATGGAAGCACAGGAACATATGGGGATCAGAAGACGCCGGAAAGAGGACTGGTTGGGAGATATGATTCAGATTATGGTGTATCAGGAGTTATTCCGGCGAAGGTGCGATCATAGAAAATGCAGAAGGAATTTTTATTTCTGATTGAATAATGGAATGGAGAGATACATATGAAAAATATTGTTTTGATTGGAATGCCTGCTGTAGGAAAAAGTACGGTGGGTGTTGTAGTTGCCAAGCGGCTTGGATATGAGTTTGTGGATACGGATCTGCTGATACAAAAGCAGGAGAAGCGATTGCTCAAAGAGATTATCGCGCAGGAAGGAAATGACGGATTTCTTGCAATAGAGAATCAGGTTAACCGGGACTTGGATGTGGAAAATGCGGTGATTGCACCGGGGGGCAGTGTTGTATATTGTGAAGAAGCAATGGAACATTACAAAAAAACGGGAACAGTTGTATATTTAAAGGTATCCTATGAGACAATAGACAGAAGAATCCAAAATGCGAAAAGCCGTGGAGTTGTCTTGAAAGAAGGGCAGACTTTAAAGGATTTATACGAAGAAAGGGTTTGCCTATTCGAAAAGTATGCGGATTATACAATTTGCGAGGACGGATTAACAATTGAAGAGACGATAGGAAATGTATTGAAATTATTTGAAGAATAGGAGGCGCAGACCTCCTATTTCGGTTTATATTTGGAAAAATAATTTTACAAAAATACATTTTGTGTTATAATAGCAAAGAAGTATAAATAAAACTGGGAGAAGTATGACTGAAAAAGTTTCAGCATGGAATGGAAATCTGATAATTGAGGTGTGAAATGGAACAGTATATTATTAAGGGTGGAAATCCGTTAGTAGGGGAAGTAGAGATAGGCGGAGCAAAGAATGCAGCATTAGCTATTTTAGCAGCGGCAATTATGACAGATGAGACTGTTACGATAGAGAATTTACCGGATGTGAATGACATCAATGTGTTGTTGGAAGCGATGGCAGGAATAGGAGCCACGGTTCAGCGTATAGACCGACATACAGTGCGGATCAATGGAGCCGGTGTGCAGGATTTTAGTATTGAGTATGACTATATCAAGAAGATCAGAGCATCTTATTATTTACTAGGAGCATTACTTGGAAAATACAGAAGAGCTGAGGTGGCGCTTCCTGGGGGCTGCAATATCGGAAGCAGACCGATTGACCAGCATCTGAAAGGTTTAGAGCATTGGGCGCCGAGGTTGAGATTGAATACGGAAAGATCATTGCCGAGGCAGAGAAATTAGAAGGAACACATCTTTATTTTGACGTTGTGAGTGTTGGAGCCACAATCAATGTGATGATGGCTGCAGCGATGGCAGAAGGTGTTACGATTCTTGAGAACGTTGCGAAAGAGCCACATGTAGTGGATGTTGCGAACTTCCTGAACAGTATGGGAGCGAACATCAAAGGCGCCGGAACAGATGTGATCAAGATCAAAGGTGTTGAAAAGCTTCATAAGACGGAGTATTCGATTATTCCGGATCAGATTGAGGCAGGGACATTTATGTTTGCGGCGGCAGTTACAAAAGGAGATGTGACTGTTTTGAATGTCATTCCAAAACATTTGGAGGCTACAATTGCGAAGTTGGAAGAGATTGGGTGTGAGATCGAAGAATTTGACGATGCTGTACGTGTAGTTGCGAAGACGCGTTTGAAGCACACACAGGTAAAGACGCTTCCGTATCCGGGATTCCCGACAGATATGCAGCCGCAGATTGGTGTGACACTTGCGCTTTGCGAGGGAACAAGTATTATCGCAGAAAGTATTTTTGAAAATCGTTTTAAATATTTAGATGAGCTGGCACGTATGGGAGCGGTCGCTAAGATTGAAGGAAATTCTGCAACGATTGAAGGTGTTGAGAGATTTTCGGGAGCGAGAGTAAGTGCTCCGGATTTACGTGCAGGTGCAGCGCTTTGCATCGCAGGACTTGCGGCGGATGGAATTACGATCGTGGATGATATTGTTTACATTCAGAGAGGATATGAGAGATTTGAAGAAAAACTCAGAAGTCTCGGAGGAATAATAGAACGAGTATCCAGTGAAAAAGAGATTCAGAAGTTCAAGTTGAAAGTGAGCTAAAACAGAAGAGCGAAAGGGGTGAATGTATTGCATTCACCTTTTTGTACATTAAACAAGAAGGAGTAAAAAGAGATGGCGGAAGAAAACAAAAAGAAACATCATCGGGGAAGAAGAAAGAAAAAGGGTGGAAGCAATATTGTTTCAAATATCATCCTTGTGATTGCGATTGTAGTGTTTGCGGTTTCGGCGTACAAATTATATGGTATTTTTTCGGAGTACAATAAAGGTGACAAAGAATACCAAAAGATTCAGGATCTGGTCATTAATACAGAGAAAAAAGATGATACGAAAGAAGAGGCGTTTTCTGTTGATTTTGAAAAACTGCTGGAGATGAATTCCGATGTGGTTGGATGGATTCGGTTTGACGAACCGTCAGAGATCAATTATCCGGTCGTTCAGGGAAGAGATAACGAAGAATACTTAAAAAGAACGTTTGAAGCAAACACAAATAAATTAGGAACACTGTTTGTGGATGTGAACAATCCGGGAGATTTTTCGGGAAGAAATACATTTATTTATGGACATAACATGAAGAATGGCTCCATGTTTGCGCAGTTGCTGAAATATAAGGATGACAGTTTTTACAAGGAACATCCATATTTTTATATCTATACACCGGACGGAAAAGTAAGAACATATGAGATTTTTTCGGCAGGCGTGGTAAAAGATACTTCTGACAGCTATATTATGGATTATGCAGATGATGCGGCGTTCCAGACTTATATCGATTACATAAAGCAGCAGTCGGCGTACCCGACAAGCGCTGAGGTGACGACGGCGTCTAAGATTGTCAGTCTGTCAACATGTACCAATGTCAGAGATGATGAACGTTTTTTGGTGCATGGCGTGATGATCAAAGAAGAAGCGGTAAAATAGGAAGGGGCAGAATATGGCTGATATGTATGAAGTTGGAGATGTTGTAAGACTGAAAAAAAAGCATCCATGTGGCAGCTTTGAGTGGGAGATATTAAGAGTAGGTGCTGATTTTCGTCTCAAATGTATAGGATGCGGACATCAGATCATGATTGCGAGAAAGCTTGTAGAAAAGAATACAAGAGAATTAAAGAAAAAACAATAAAGTGCTTGCACCGAGCTTGAAAATGTGGTAGAATGCCAAATTGTGATATATTATTTTATTCCTTGTTCCTGAGTGATTCAGGAGCCAGAGACCATAAGGAGGTGCAAGTGACATGAACAAATATGAATTAGCAGTTGTTGTCAATGCAAAAATCGAAGACGACGCTAGAACAGCTACAATCGAAAAAGTGAAAGAATTAATCGCTCGTTTCGGTGGTAACGTAACTGACGTTGATGAATGGGGTAAGAAAAGATTAGCTTACGAAATTCAGAAGATGAAAGAAGGATATTACTACTTCATCCACTTCGAATCTGATGCTACAGTTCCAGCTGAGATGGAAGCAAGACTTCGTATCATGGATAACGTACTCAGATATTTATGCGTAAGACAGGAAGCATAAGAGAAGAGAGGAAATCGTATGAATAAAGTAATTTTAATGGGACGTTTAACAAGAGATCCAGAAGTTAGATATTCGCAGGGCGAGAGTGCAAATGCAGTTGCCAGATATACATTGGCAGTTGACCGCCGTTTCAAACGTGACGGAGATGCAACAGCAGATTTTATCAACTGTGTATCTTTCGGAAGAGCGGCAGAATTTGCAGAGAAGTATTTGCGCCAGGGAGTGAAGATTGCGGTAACCGGTCGTATTCAGACAGGAAGCTATACGAACAAAGACGGCGTGAGAGTTTACACAACAGATGTTGTTGTTGAGGAACAGGAATTTGCAGAGAGCAAAGCGGCCAGCGCATCAAACAGTGGATACCAGGCAAGTCCTAGTCCATCACCAAGTGCAGACATCGGAGATGGATTCATGAATATTCCAGACGGAATTGATGAGGAATTACCATTCAGCTAGACGATATTGATTGTGTAGTAAATTTTAACAGTCGTGTTCGATGAGTAAAATAGGAGGTATTGACAATGGCTTACGATAAAGGTAATAAAGCAGATTCTCCAATGAAGAGAAGAGGCGGACGCAGAAGAAAAAAAGGTTTGTGTATTCTGTGGAAAAGAAAATAACGAAATCGATTACAAAGATGTGGCTAAATTAGAAAATATGTTTCTGAAAGAGGAAAAATTCTTCCAAGAAGAATCACAGGAAACTGTGCAAAACATCAGAGAGCTCTTACAGTAGCTATCAAGAGAGCAAGACATATCGCTTTAATGCCATACGTACAAGAGTAATTTTATAAGAATGTAAAAAGAGTGAAGTCAGTTTTGACTTCGCTCTTTTTTGTGGTTAAAAACTTACTAAATTTCTGATTATCTTTTCATAAGTTGGTAAATGCCGATATATCCCGTATTTTAGGGCTTTATCGGTATTTTCTTTTCGGAAGATACCTTGCATAAGCTGGCATTTACCAGCATGAAAATGCAACCAAAAGTAGTAAATGAGTAGTAAATATAAGCTCCGATATTAACAAGCCAGCCTTTCCAGCTCCGCTTTTGCAGATTGAAA
>ENA-OPZZ01001690-OPZZ01001690.1-human-gut-metagenome-genome-assembly--contig:-NODE-1690-length-12690-cov-2.202022_pt1 | contig 12690 bp, 13 predicted proteins | sample MGYA00242487_ERZ504511 | MGnify/ENA primary metagenome ERZ504511 (study PRJEB26092, sample SAMD00036241) | human gut metagenome | host: Homo sapiens | study: EMG produced TPA metagenomics assembly of... | reverse complement strand
GAATTGGACCTGTGGGGGAATCTTCGTTGGGCAAACGAAGCGGGAATTGCTGCCTATCTGCAATCGGTGGAAGCACGTCACGCCTTGCAGATGACATTGGTAGCGGAAGTGGCTGCTGCTTATTATGAACTTTGTGCACTCGATCAGGAACAAGATATCGTACGCCATACATTGGCTGCCCGTCGCGAAGGCGTCCGCTTAGCCAAACTGCGCTTCGAAGGTGGTCTGACTTCCGAGACGTCCTATAGCCAGGCACAGGTGGAACTGGCACGTACGGAGACCTTGCTTCCTTCACTTGAACAGAAGATTAAAATAAAGGAGAATGACCTTGCTTTCCTGCTTGGACAGTATTCGGGGGATATCCCGCGTGGATTGCCTTTACGTGAACAGCATTTGCTGGAGACATTGCCGGTCGGTTTGCCTTCTTCCTTGCTAGAACGGCGTCCGGACATGCGGCAAGCCGAGCAGAAACTGCGTGAAGCGAATGCTGGGGTAGGAGTGGCTCAAACCGATCTTTTTCCAAAGATCAGCTTGACTGGTAATTTGGGTTTTGAAAACGAAGAACTGACGAATTTCATTAAGAGTCCTGCTTGGTTCCTTGCTGGCGATTTGCTACAACCGTTGTTTGCTATGGGTAAGAACAAAGCGAAGCTGAAGGCGGCCCGTGCTCGCTATGAGCAGGAAGTATATAATTACCAGAAGAGCGTGCTCAGTGTTTTTAAGGAAGTCAACAATGCAATTGTCACGATCCGCAAGGCAAAGGAGGTTCGCATGTCATACGAGAAATTGCTCAATGCTGCTGATACTTACCTTCAGCTGGCACAATTGCAGTACATCAACGGTGTCACTAGCTATATGGACGTTCTTGATGCCCAGCGTGGTTTGCTTGACGCCCAACTCAGTCTGAACAAGGCGATGCTTGACGAACTGCTGTCAACGGTCTATCTTTACAAGGCGTTAGGAGGAGGCTGGGAATAAAGCCGGCTTATTTCTGAAAGCCCCTTTTCCTTTGATCAATCAGAGGAAAAGGGGCTTTTTTTGTACCGAAAATCTCATTATCTTTGTTTTCTCTTTCGCAATCAATAAAGTAAAATATAAATGGAAAGTTTCGCAACATTAATAAAGAGCAGAAAAAGTACCCGTAAATTCACGGATCAGTTACTGAATCCGGAGCAGGTGGAAATGATATTGAAAGCCGCTTTGATGGCACCGGCTTCCAAACGGAAAAATCCCTGGCAGTTTGTTGTCGTGGAGGATAAGGAAATGTTGGCCAAGTTGTCAGTATGCAAACCGGCAGGTGCTGCGTTCCTGAAAGATTGCGCGTTGGCTGTTGTTGTACTGGCGAATGTAATGGAAAGCGATGTTTGGGTAGAAGATGCTTCGATTGCTTCCATCTATATGCAATTGCAGGCTTGAAGAGTTTGGGACTGGGCAGTTGTTGGTGCCAAATACGCAACCGGCAGATGGAAGACGATACGGACGCCGCGCAGTATGTGCGAGGACTTCTCGATGTACCTTACCAACTGGACGTTTTGTCCATCATCGGTATCGGATATAAGGATCAGGAACGTAAGCCGTTTGACGAATCGCATCTGCAATGGGAAAAGATACATCTCGGAACTTTCCGTATGCCAATTGAAAACGAACAGGGGAAAGTATGAAAATCATTTTTTTAGGCTCTGGCAACTTGGCGACGCGCTTGTCGCTCGAAATGCATCGCAAAGGGATGCAGATCGGGCAGGTGTATAGCCATACGCCGGAAAATGCACAGCAGCTGGCTGCTCTGTTGGGCTGTCCCTGGACAACTGATCCCGAAACTGTCGATACGGATGCTGACCTGTATGTCTTTTCTTTAAAAGATACGGTTTTGGCGGATGTGATTGCTCGTGTCAGGCCGAATGAGGGCTTGTGGGTGCATACGGCAGGCAGTATGCCGATGGATGTTTTCAACGGCCATACGGCCAATTATGGAGTCCTGTATCCGATGCAGACGTTTAGTAAAACACGGGAGGTAGATTTCAACGTGATCCCTTTTTTTCTTGAAGCTAATACGTCTGAAAATGCTGGCAAATTGCAACATTTGGCGGAGAAACTTTCGGGAAATATCCATTTCCTGTCGTCCGACAAACGTAAAAGTTTACACCTGGCAGCTGTTTTTGCCTGTAATTTTACCAACCATATTTATGCGTTGGCTGTTAAATTATTAGAAGAACAGGATATACCGGCTGATGTCTTGTTGCCACTTATCGACGAGACGGCAGCCAAGATACATACGATGCCGCCGAGGGTGGCACAGACTGGTCCGGCTATCCGATATGATGAGAATGTGATTAATAAACATTTGGCTATGTTGGGGGATTCCGATATGCGGTCGATCTACCGGCTGATCAGTCAAAGCATACATAAGGAGGCACAACATGAGTAGTATCAATTATGATCTGAGTAAGATAAAGGCTTTTGTCTTTGATGTAGACGGTGTTTTGTCCTGTGATGTAATCCCGTTGCATCCGAATGGCGACCCTATGCGTACCGTTAATATAAAAGATGGCTATGCCTTGCAGCTCGCTGTCAAGAAAGGCTATCACGTAGCCATCATTACCGGAGGCTATACGGAAGCGGTACAGATCCGCTTTTCGCGTCTCGGCATTACTCATATATATATGAAGAGTGCAGTAAAAGTCCACGATTACCGGGATTTTCTGGAAAAGACTGGTCTGCAGCCTGAAGAGGTTATGTATGCCGGGGACGATATTCCTGACTACGAAGTGATGACAATGGTCGGCCTGCCGGTAGCACCCGCTGATGCGGCTCCTGAGATCAAGCGTATCGCCAAATATATCTCCCACAAGAATGGGGGGGCTGGCGTTGCCCGCGATGTAATCGAACAAGTCATGAGAGCTCAAGGCCACTGGATGGGTGACGAGGCTTTCGGCTGGTAGAACTAAACTGATAAAATAGGATAATGAAAAGCATACTCCCTAACTTGAGTCAATATAAAATCGTATTAGGTTCCAATTCTCCCCGGAGACGCGAATTGCTGGCGGGATTGGATATTGACTTTGAAGTACAGACGATCCCGGATATAGACGAATCCTTTCCCAAAACGTTGCGGTCGGACGAGGTTCCGGTCTATATCGCTAGGAAAAAGGCGGAAGCCTACATCTCTTCCATGTCGGCAGACGAATTGTTGATCACTGCCGATACGATTGTGTGGACTTTCAGTGAAATTTTAGGAAAACCGAAAGATCGCGAAGATGCTATCGCCATGCTTCGGAAACTGTCCGGGCATGTACATGAGGTGATTACCGGTGTTTGTATTACGACAAAAGAAAAAACGGTTTCTTTTTCCGCTTCATCGACCGTCTGCTTTGCCAGGCTGGATGATGACGAGATCGTCTACTATGTCGATAAATATCGTCCGTTTGATAAAGCCGGTAGCTATGGCATACAGGAATGGATCGGGTACGTGGCAGTCGAAGCCATCAATGGCAGTTTTTATAACGTGATGGGGTTACCGGTCAGGCTGCTTTATCAAGAGTTGAAGAAGTTCTGAAGATTGGACAAAATTCTATGTTTTAAGATGATTTATTGAAGGTAAGGCGAATAGGAAGTCTGTATTTTTGTGGTATTAACTTTTAAATATCATGAAAAAGATCTATTATTTGCTTGTATGTCTGTTTTTCCTGCAATCCGCTTTTGCTGCAGGGGAGAAACAGTCATTCGATGTTTGTTTACAGAATGGGCTGAACATGAATGTGGAAGTTTGTACGGATGGGATATTCCGGATTCGGGTTACTCCTCGTTCAACCTTTTCTGAGTCGTTGATGCAACGTTACGGAATTATTAAGACGGATTGGGACCCGGTTCCGGTTTCCCCGAAAGACAATAAACAGCAGTTTGAAGTATCGACCGGCGCTTATCGACTGAAAGTTGATAAAAGACCGGTGCTATATCTGTTTCTGACCGGAAAGGGCGGGTGATTATCGAGAAAGTAGTCTTTCTTACTTCTGCCGATCCGTTGTGCATTGAGCTGGGAGAAGTGATCAATGCCAAATACAAGGACATGAAAGTCCCCAACAATAGAACGATCATCGGTGACGACAAAAATCCGGGAAACATGAAAGACCAGGCGGAAACCGGCGATTACAAGAACACCAGTATCCTTTCGATCTCGCTGAAAGACGGCGAACGGTTCTATGGTGGTGGCAGTACCAGTCGCGACCATATTCAACATCGGGGCGAACTGTTGCGTATGTGGACTACTTACCAGCATACCGAGATTCCGATGCCTTTTATGATCAGTTCCGAAAATTGGGGTATTTTCAACAACACGACACGGAAAAATTTCTTTGATATCGGCAACTACCAGTCGGATGTTTTCTCAATCTATAATACGACGGACGAGGTGGATTTCTATTTGATGTTCGGTAATTCGATGCCCGATGTGATCAACTATTATACGGCTATTACCGGTCGACCTTACTTGTTGCCGAAATATGCATACGGATTGTGTTTCGGTCCAAATATGCTGGAAGACCAATTCGATATTTTGAATGATGCTGTACGTTTCCGTGAGATGGGTGTCCCTTGCGACTTATTCTGGCTCGAACCGCAATGGATGGAGAAACGTTATGATTTTTCGACTAAAAAGAAATGGAACTATCAGAAGTTTTCGGCTGAAGCTTATTGGGATTCTACTCGCTATCCGAAGAAAGAAAACCATCGGCTGCTTATCGGCCGTCTGCATGGGATGGGGTATCACATGGGGCTTTGGCTCTGTATCGAGTATGATCTGAGCGTTCCGGAGGAGGATGCGTTGGCGAAGGCGATGGGGAAGCCTCTTTCCGGGCAGGAGCACTGGATGGATCATTTGAAGAACTTTGTGGATAATGGTGTAGACGGTTTCAAGATGGACCCGGCACGTACGATAGACGAACATCCGAATTTCAAGTATTATAACGGACACACCGATAAAGAGATGCATAACTTGAACCAGATTCTTTTGCCGAAGCAGATGTATAAGATGATGCGTGAACACACTGGACTCCGTTCTTGGCATCATTATACTGCCGGGTGGTCGGGAACGCAGCATTGGAGCGCTTCCACCAGCGGTGATAATGGGGAGGGCGTACGGCTCTGTTCGACCAGTTGAACTTGGGTATGAGCGGTTTTCTCAATACTTCTTGCGACGTGATGAATGTCAATAAGGACGAGGAACTGCAGAGTCTTCATTTCGGCCTCTTCTTGCCATGGGTGCAGATCAATAGTTGGTATTCGTTGCATCAACCATTCTATTTCCCAGAGAAAGAAAAGAAAATGTACCGGGATTATGTGAAGTTGCGTTATGCGTTGATGCCCTATATTTATTCGGCAGCATTGGAAGGGGCACAGACCGGTATGCCGGTTGTACGCTCCATGCCTTTGATGTTTCCTGATGACCGTAAGACGGATGATATGGTCTATCAGTATATGTTTGGCCAAAGTTTTCTGGTCGGTATCTTCAGTGATTCGATCTACTTGCCGAAAGGGAACTGGTTTGACTTTTGGACAGGTGAAAAATTGGCTGGCGGTAGGGAAATCAAGCATGCAATACCTGATAACCGTGCAGGGTTGCTGTTCGTACGTGAAGGGGCGATCATACCGTTCCAAAAAGATATGCAATTCATTGGGGAGGAACCGTTGGATACTTTGATGGTGAAAGTATTTCCCAAAGATGTCTCTTCCTATATCAATAAAAACAGAGTAGCTAACCGGATTGCGATCATTCGTTGTCCGTTCTTTATCGCCAAACAGATCTCCCGGATAATCCGGTAATCATCCAATGAGATATAAGTAAATTGCAATCCGCCTTTCACATCGCCTACGGCGCGTATATTCGGATTAGTCGTTTTCAGGTATTCATCGACAATGATAGCTCCACGCACATCCACCTCCACTCCGGCCACTTCCAGATTCAAGTCTTTCGTGTTAGGCCGCCGTCCGGTGGCCAGCAACACCGCGTCGGCTTCAAGCACAAACACCTCGTTAGTCTGCGAATCGGCGAAAGTGACGATTGCTTTATCTTCAACACGATTCACCGACTGCACCTTGGCGTTCATCCGGAAAACAATACCTTTCTTCTCCAATGTCTCTTTTACGCTTGCAGCAATATCGCGGTCCTCACGGGCTATCAGTTCCGGATAACTTTCGAGCACCGTCACCTGCGAACCGAACGAAGCATACATAGACGCAAACTCCAAACCGATATAACCGCCGCCGATAATGACCAGACGACGGGGAAGGTCGGCCAGTTCCATAATCGAGGTGCTGGTATAGACAAACGGATTACCCGCAATTCCCTCAATAGGAGGAATCACCGTTTCCGCTCCCGTATTGATAATGATCTGCTTTGATGTCAACCGTATTTCTTCCGTAGCCGTGCGGACAGCAACCACATCGGCGGAAACAAAAGAACCTATGCCCGTATAGACGGTCACATTGGGGTTATCCGCCAGATTATGGTAATTCTTGTTTCGCAATGCACTTGTCACGGACTCCTTCACAGAGACAGCATTCCGGTAGAACTCACTTCTTTCTTCAAATGTGGCGTCCTTCAGAGCCGAAGCCACTTTTTGCCTGATGCACCAATGTCTTTGTGGGAATACACCCTATATTAATACACGTTCCCCCGTACATCTTGTCCGAACGTTCAATAATGGCAACCTTCTGCCCACGCTTTGCAAACTCTGCCGCAAGGGTCTTTCCTCCCTTACCGAAACCGATAATAATAACATCAAATGCATTCATATCTATATACTTTTAATTGGTTCTGATTAGACCTTGCCAGGTTCATCTTTAAATGATAATGCAAAGGTCGTTACTTCCGGAGGGATAAGCAATAACCATTTTGCCGGATAAGTTAGCAATTATTCCCGAGAGGGGAAAAAGTAAGAAATAATGAAAGTCGCCGGCACAGATATGACATCTGCCCGGCGACTTACCTATTGAATCAAATTCCACTTACTATCACATCAATCAATGGTTCGGATGAATATCCAGTTTCACCGGTTTTATCATATTTTCCGGTTCGAGGATAGTGTCCAGGTCTTCTTTGGAAAGGATGTCATGTTCAAGGACAAGTTCATAAACTCCCTTTCCTGTTTCCAAACGCTTCTTTGGCTATTTTTGTAGAATGCTTATAGCCGATTACCGGATTCAGTGCGGTCACTACTCCGATACTGTTGTGCACATCTCTGCGGCATTTATCCTCATTCGCCGTGATACCGTCGATACATAAAGTACGCAAAGTATCGAACCCGTTCATCAATAAATCGGCAGACTCGAAACAGCACTGCGCCATTACGGGCTCCATTGCGTTCAGTTCCATTTGGGCGGCTTCACCGCTCATTGCCACACAAAGGTCGTTTCCTATCACTTTGTAGGCTACCTGATTCATCACTTCGGGAATGACAGGATTCACCTTTCCCGGCATAATGGAAGAGCCGGGCTGCATGGCGGGCAGATTGATTTCTCCCAATCCGCAACGCGGGCCAGAAGCCAGCAAACGCAAGTCATTACATATCTTATTCATCTTGACAGCCACACGCCTCATCGCAGCCGAATAGCCTACCATGCAGGAAGTATCCGAGGTGGCCCCCACCAGATCATCCGCCAGTTTTATATCCAGTCCCGTTATCTTACGCAAAGCGGCGATACACTTTTCGGCATATTCCGGTTCGGCGGTGATTCCGGTTCCAATAGCCGTAGCACCCATATTGACTGTCAGAAAATCCTGTGCGGCAAAATCGAGGTTCTTCACTTCATGCCGGAGAATGCTTGCAAAGCCGTTGAAAGTCTGTCCGAGTGTCATCGGTACGGCGTCTTCCAGTTGGGTACGCCCCATTTTGATGACATGGGCAAATTCTGTTGCTTTCTTGCGGAAAGATTCAATCAGTACCTCAAAATGTTTTACCAGTTTGAGGTGGGTGTAGTACAGTCCGATGTGAATGGCGGTAGGATAAGCGTCATTGGTAGACTGCGAACGGTTCACATGATCGTTGGGCGAACAGTATTGATACTCCCCTCGCTGATGTCCCATTAATTCCAACGCACGGTTGGCAATCACTTCGTTGGCGTTCATATTCGTAGTAGTACCCGCGCCTCCCTGAATCATGTCTACCGGGAACTGGTCGTGATGTTTCCCTTCCAGTATTTCTTTACAGGCCTTCAAGATAGCGTCCGCCTGTTCTTCCGTCAACAAGTCCAGTTCGCGATTGGCAACGGCAGCTCCCATTTTTGTAATAGCCAATGCCTGAATAAACAGAGGATATTCATTCAAGTGAAACTTACTGATGCGAAAGTTTTCAATACCACGGAGTGTCTGCACTCCGTACAGTGCACTTTCCGGCACTTCACGACTACCTATCAAGTCGCTTTCTGTACGAGTTTTTTTTGATAAATTTTGTTCCATATCGGTTGTTTTATAACAATAACATTTTGGTTAGTACTTATATAACCAACGAGAAAGGTTATTGTTTTAATAAATATGCAAAAACTATTCAAAGACTTTTTTGTTGTAAATAGAAGAAAAAGAAAATACAAAGAGAGAAATCACTTATCTTTGTTTCGAACTTAAAACAACAACCTATGATATTACAATTAGCATTTGTTCTGACAGCCATTATTATTGGCGCACGCCTGGGAGGTATCGGGCTCGGTGTTATGGGAGGCGTCGGATTGGCGATACTCACGTTCGTTTTTGGTTTACAACCTACCGCCCCTCCTATCGACGTCATGTTGATGATTGCCGCCGTTATCTCGGCAGCTTCCTGTATGCAAGCCGCCGGAGGACTGGATTATATGGTGAAACTGGCAGAACATTTGCTCCGTAAAAACCCGTCACACGTCACACTGTTGAGCCCGTTGGTGACTTACCTTTTCACGTTCGTTGCAGGAACGGGGCACGTGGCCTATTCCGTACTGCCGGTCATTGCAGAAGTCGCCACCGAAACCAAGATTCGTCCGGAACGTCCGCTCGGCATTGCGGTGATCGCTTCCCAGCAGGCTATTACGGCAAGTCCTATTTCCGCCGCTACCGTTGCGTTACTCGGACTATTGGCCGGTTTTGACATCACTCTGTTCGACATCCTTAAAATCACAATTCCCGCTACAATAGTGGGAGTGTTGGTAGGCGCATTATTCTCCATGAAAGTCGGCAAAGAACTGGTGGAAGACCCCGAATATCAGAAACGCCTGAAAGAAGGTCTCTTCAATAACAAGAAGGTGGAGATTCAAGACGTAAAGAACAAACGTTCCGCCATGCTTTCCGTTATCATTTTTATATTGGCGACTGCCTTCATCGTCCTTTTCGGTTCTTTCGAAGGGATGCGTCCCAGCTTCCTTATCGACGGAGAGATAATTACATTGGGAATGTCCTCTATCATCGAAATTGTCATGTTATCGGCTGCCGCCATTATCCTGATAGTGACCCGGACGGACGGTATCAAGGCAACGCAGGGTTCTGTATTCCCTGCCGGGATGCAGGCTGTTATCGCCATCTTCGGTATTGCCTGGATGGGAGATACTTTTCTTCAGGGGAATATGGCACAGCTTACTTTCTCTATTGAGGGAATTGTCCGTCAGATGCCGTGGTTGTTCGGTATCGCCCTGTTCGTGATGTCCATCCTGCTATATAGCCAGGCAGCCACCGTGCGGGCATTGGTGCCGCTTGGGATTGCGTTGGGCATTTCGCCTTATATGCTGATTGCCCTGTTCCCGGCAGTAAACGGATATTTCTTTATTCCGAACTACCCTACCGTAGTGGCCGCCATAAATTTCGACCGGACGGGGACAACAAAAATCGGTAAATATGTGTTGAATCATTCGTTCATGATGCCCGGACTGGTGTCTACGGTCGTGGCGATTGCTTTGGGATTGCTCTTTATACAAATATTCTAACTATATATTATTAACCTAAACATCATTCAGTTATGAAACAATTCAAGAGATTTGGTCTGGTAGTAGTCGCACTACTATGTACCGTTGCAATGGCTTTTGCCGCAAAACCGAATATTCATATCCTTGCCACCGGAGGAACTATTGCGGGTACAGGAAGCTCCGCCACCGGAACCAGCTACACAGCAGGACAGGTTGCTATCGGCGCATTGCTTGATGCAGTGCCCGAAATAAAGGATATCGCCAACGTGACAGGCGAGCAGATTGTGAGAATCGGTTCGCAGGACATGAACGACGAAGTCTGGCTGACACTTGCCAAGAAAATCAACGAGCTGCTGAAACGTCCGGATATCGACGGAATCGTTATCACTCACGGAACGGACACGATGGAAGAAACTGCTTACTTCCTGAATCTGACTGTCAAGAGTGACAAACCTGTCGTGCTGGTAGGTGCCATGCGTCCGTCTACCGCGCTAAGTGCCGACGGCCCGTTGAATCTTTACAATGCCGTAGTCACTGCCGCCGCCAAGGAATCTAAAGATAAAGGTGTGCTGGTTGCCATGAACGGCCTGATCCTCGGAGCGGAAAGTACCGTGAAAATGAATACCGTCGACGTACAGACTTTCCAGGCCCCCAACTCCGGCGCACTGGGTTATGTGCTGAACGGGCAGGTTTTCTATAACCAGGTGACACTGAAGAAACATACCACTCAATCCGTATTTGATGTGACTCACCTCACTTCATTGCCTAAAGTCGGTATCGTATATAGCTACTCCAACATCGAGGCAGATATGGTGACTCCGCTACTGACACACGGATACAAAGGAATCATCCATGCCGGAGTAGGAAAACGGAAATATCCACAAGAATATCTTCCCGGTACTGACCGACGCACGTAGAAAAGGTATCCTGGTGGTTCGTTCTTCCCGTGTCCCGACAGGTCCTACCACGCTTGACGCGGAAGTGGATGATGCCAAGTATCAGTTTGTCGCTTCACAGGAATTGAATCCGCAAAAGTCGCGCGTATTGTTGATGCTCGCTCTTACCAAGACCACGGACTGGAAGCTAATTCAACAGTACTTTAACGAATACTAAAAACCGGACTGACTTATGAAAAATTTGATTTTATGCTGCTCCTTGCGGGCAGCATAGGAGGAGTCTATGCGCAAAATGCGGAAAAGAAGGACAAGTTCTCCCCCGATACTCCCCTGTTCGAAGAGCTGACGAACGTAAAGAAAAAGACGGATAAGTTCAATTTATACCTGAATATGCAAGGTAGTTTTGACGCCCACTTCCGGGATGGATTTCAGGAAGGTGATTTTAATATGCACCAGCTCCGCATCGAAGCGAAAGGAAATATCAACAACTGGCTGTCATACCGTTACCGCCAGCGCCTCAACCGCTCGAATGATGCCAACGGCATGATTGACAATCTGCCGACTTCTATCGACTACGCCGGTATCGGAATTCAGTTAAACGACCAATTCAGTCTTTTTGCCGGAAAACAATGTGCCGCATACGGTGGTTTCGAGTTCGACCTGAACCCGATTGATGTCTACCAATACTGCGACATGATTGATTATATGAGCAATTTTATGACGGGATTGAATGTCGGTTATAATATCACGCCCGATCAGCAGCTGAACTTACAGATATTGAACAGCCGCAACAGTTCTTTCGACAGTACGTACGGAATCACGGAAGACGCCGAAGGGAATATCCCCGATTTGAAGTCGGGCAAAATGCCGCTAGTTTACACGCTGAACTGGAACGGTAATTTCAATAATGTATTTAAAACCCGTTGGTCGGCTTCCGTCATGAACGAAGCCAAAAGTCATAATATGTACTATTATGCAGTGGGAAACGAGCTGAATCTCGGCAAATGGAACGCGTTCATCGACTTCATGTATTCAAAGGAAGATATTGACCGGAAAGGCATTATCACGAACATTGTCGGCCGTCCGGGCGGACATAATGCATTCGATGCGGGTTATCTGTCCGTAGTTGCCAAATGTAATTACCGGTTCCTGCCGAAATGGAACGCTTTCGTGAAAGGTATGTATGAAACGGCTTCGGTTACGAAGGCGTCCGAAGGAATAGAGAAGGGGAATTACAGCACTTCATGGGGATACCTTGCCGGTATCGAGTTTTATCCAATGGAAACCAACCTGCATTTCTTCGTCACGTATGTAGGACGGTCCTACGATTTCACTTCCCGCGCCAAGGTGCTGGGACAGGAGAATTACAGTACCAACCGGGTTTCAGTAGGGTTCATCTGGCAAATGCCTGTATTCTAAAAATAGAGCTCTGTTTTAATATTCAAGTAAGAATGCTTTTCCGCATCTCTACTTGAATATTAAAACAGTAGCTCATATGATTAGTGTATGTGTTAAGTTATTATCCTGATTGATCGAAGGCTTTTCTCTTTTTTATCTACTGCCGGTCACCAAAGTCCGGCTTCCATCCCAACCTACCGCCTCAATCCGAGTCGCTCCGGTAGGATAATCCACACGAGTTGTCTTATTAGTCACGTCACCAGTACCGACTATACAAATATCAGTCAGTTCTTTGCCTTTATATGTTTCAAAAGCAACTACATTCTTCCATATAGCATGGTCTACCGTGACATAATCAGTTCCTTTGGTAATCCCGGAATTAAATGTTCCTTCTACGTTACTTTTGCTCTTGAATGCTTCCACGCTGTTGGCCGAGATGTATTGCATACCGCCTGAAGGCAATGGTTTTCCTTCTCCGTAA
>ENA-OPZZ01001689-OPZZ01001689.1-human-gut-metagenome-genome-assembly--contig:-NODE-1689-length-12699-cov-3.371301_pt1 | contig 12699 bp, 16 predicted proteins | sample MGYA00242487_ERZ504511 | MGnify/ENA primary metagenome ERZ504511 (study PRJEB26092, sample SAMD00036241) | human gut metagenome | host: Homo sapiens | study: EMG produced TPA metagenomics assembly of... | reverse complement strand
ATCTCAACATGGATGTCCTCTTTAGTAGAACCTGTTACGAAAGTGTTTCCGCAGTTGCAGGTTACAGTTGCCTGATAGTAGTTCGGATGGATTCCTTCTCTCATGATTTTCACCTCTCTATATATTTAATATTATTCGTATTCAATTGACGAATTCCATTTTAAACAGCTTGCTAAGTATAACATAGCTTTCCGTAAAATGCAAGGACTTTATAAAAATTTCTGTTTCTTTACAGTCTGTACCAGTTCTGCATTGTTCCTGGTTCTGGCAAAGGTATTCAGGATCTGTTCTACTGCCTCATCCGCTTTCATTCCGTTGAGAGCTTTCCGCATAATATAAACCGCTTCCTGTTCATCCTTGCTTGACGAAGCATGATACCTCTCTTCTGGTTCCGGATTTCTGGATGTCAATGGCCGGGAATACCCGTTTCTCCTGTATTTACGATCCAGGACAAGCTCCATATTACCGGTTCCCTTGAACTCTTCATAAATAACATCATCCATCTTGCTTCCGGTATCCACAAGTGCGGTTGCCAGAATCGTCAGGCTTCCGCCCTCGCGCATATTACGGGCTGCGCCAAAAAATCTCTTGGGCATATGGAGAGCCGCCGGGTCAAGACCACCGGATAAGGTTCTTCCGCTTGGCGGGATGATCAGATTATAGGCTCTGGCAAGTCGTGTGATCGAATCCAGAAGAATGATCACATCCTGTTTATGCTCTACAAGACGGCGCGCACGCTCCACAACCATCTCGGAAACTCTCTTATGATGTTCCGGAAGCTCGTCAAAGGTAGAATAGATCACTTCCACATTCGGTCCCTGAATCGCCTCTCTGATATCGGTAACCTCCTCAGGGCGCTCATCGATCAGAAGAATGATCAGATGCATATCTCTGTTATTCCTGAGGATAGATTTGGCAACATCTTTCAGAAGGGTTGTCTTACCTGCCTTTGGCGGAGATACGATCATTCCTCGCTGGCCCTTTCCGATAGGACTGATCAGATCCACGATACGCATAGCCGTTGTACCGCCTGCACGCTCCATGACAAGTCTCTCATTCGGAAAGATCGGTGTCATATCTTCAAAATTATATCGTCTCTGTCCCTCACTCGGATGGAAACCGTTAATGGAAGATACGTAGAGAAGGGCACTGAACTTCTCTCCCTGGGTCTTGATGCGGATATTTCCCTGGATGATATCACCTGTCTTTAAATTAAAGCGGCGGATCTGGGAAGGAGAAACATAAATGTCGTTCTCACCCGGGCATATAATTCTCACATCGGATAAACCCATATCCATCCGGAAGGACCTCCAGGATCCCGTTAGCCTTTTCACCACTGTCCAGCTGGGTGGATTCTGACGGGACATTCCCGTTCTCCCTTGTAGCTTCCCGGTTATATTCACGGTTGTACTCTCTGCGGATATTTGTGTTTCTGTGTTCCTGCTCATTCTTATCACTACGATATTCCTTCCGCTGCTCCTGAAGTCCTTCCCCTGCCGGACGGGTACGATATTCTGTTTTTTCCGAATCATAGCTTTTTTCTTTTACAGTATTTTCTGCCGGTGTACTTTTGTGTACTTCTTCGGGATTTCCTCTGTCGGACTCTTTGACGTCCTCCTCCAGCATCCGCTCGATCAGTGCCGGTTTTCTCAGAGTAGAAATTCCCTTCATCCCTCTCGCCTTTGCCAGATCCTTCAGCACCGCCAGAGATAATGATTCATACTTTTCTCTCATATTAAATCCTCTATTCTTAAATCTGATAAATTATATATTTGTTGTTTATGGAATCAGATACAACCTGACATGGCTGCACTTTTTTTGAATGAAAGCATGTTTTCAGCTTATGTTTCATTATACACACCTTATAGAGTCTATTGCAAGAAATATTTATCGACATTTTTTTTATACTTTTCTCACAAAAAAATCTGCCCGGGAGATCTCTTCCCGGACAGATCCAACATTCCTGTATGCTTCTTTTTTAGCTCCAGAACGGTCCGTATATATCCATGACCCTCTGGATACGTTCATCAGTAATTTTATTCAGAGCCGCCACGATCGCTGCATACGTTTTTGGTCTCTGTCTCTTAAGTGTTGACGGACTTGTTACATACTCAAGCAATGATTCTGCAAAATATTCTGAACTGTTCTGCGTTGCATAGCTTCTGTTGATACCTGTAAATTTGGATTTTTCGCTGTTATAAACTGCGGCAAAATCACTTGTTCTGTCTACGTTTCCCGCAACAAAAGCAAGGAAATGTCCCAGTTCATGGTAGACTGTCTCATTTTCAAAACGAAGGATGATGCTTCTTGAATGTGCGTTAAAGCAGCCTCCGTAGTTAACAGACGGATCAACCGTTACAGTAAATCCAAGCTTCTTGTAGGCATTGAGCACCCTGCTGTCCATCTTCGGTGCAATGGAAGCAATATTGCTTACTGAATATTTGCTGTCCATGCTGATGTTTTCTACTTCTTTTGTGGAAGCTGCATTCACTTTGCCGGCAGTACCTGCAGCTGCCCTGACTGTTGTGGTCGTCTGAATGGTTGTAGTCACTTTCCGTGTCTGAACGGCTGTTTTTGATTTCTTTGTGTATTTCTGTGTTGTTGCAGTCTTAACTGTCTTTAATGTTTTTACGGTTGTATTTCTGTTTGTTTTCTTTGTGGTCGTACTCTTCTTATTGGTAGTCGGAAGCTTCTTGGTATAAGTCTTGGTTGCCGCTTTTTTAAGCTTAACTTTTTTTCTGGTTGTCTTGGTATTTGAAGTCGTTTTGGTAGTCACCTTCGGTTTTGAAGCAAGTGGAGTGTCATCCTCTGTGATGGTAGTTTCCATTACCGGATCTGTAAAATCCGGAAACTCCGGAACCTGTGACGACTGCCAGACATTAAAGCCACCTGCCAGTACAATAACAGCTGCGAGACATCCTGCCAAAGCTTTTTTCCTGCCTGTAAAAATTTTACGAATATCTGTTCTTTTCATATCATTCACACCTTTCTGAAAGCCGACGTTTCAGTTTCCACCCCAAACCGGATTTTAGGCATCAAAAAAACCGCTTATTCTAACAAAATAAACGGCCGCATCAAAACACATATCCTTGTTCATAGATGTTATCTGAATACGTCATTAAATCGGAATTTAATGCGGCAACCGGCTGTCATAGTCATCCTTCGGACCTTAGACCCATGGCTTTGCGTCCCTGTCTTTCAACAGGTTTGCCTTTATATATAGAGTATATGTTTTTTTCCCTGAAATGTCAACATTTTCCACTGCATTTTGAGCCCTACTCCTGTCTTTTTTTTCACGGAATCTGCTATACTGTTCAAAAAGAAAGCATGATATAACAGGAGAACGGAAACAATGTCAAAATTTTTACCAGTCCGTCTCTTTTTTGTATGGCTGCTTTTCGGAATCCTGCTGGCAGGCTGTGGAAATTCTCCTTCCTCCGATGAAGAACCTCCGGTATATTCTCCGGCCAGAGTCCTCACCCCGGAGGCCCCCGGCAAAAAACACTGGGCAATTCCCCTCTGATCCTGGATATTTCCAATCAGGATCAGGGATATCTGACTGCAGAATCCGATTCCGATGATTCCCGCATGAACATTCAGCTTACCGCTCCCTCCGGTGTGGTCTATTCCTATTTTCTGGAACCTGATGAACAGACGGTACTTCCTTTTTCCGAAGGCTCCGGTGAGTATCTCATCACCTGCTATCAGCAGGTTGATGGAAACCAGTATGCCGCCCTTTACACGGAAACGCTCACAGTAAAGCTTCAGAATGAATTTCTTCCGTTTCTGTATCCAAACCAGTACGTGGACTTTTCTTCCAAAAGTGAAGCCTGCAAACTGGCAGCCTCTCTTGTCAAAGAGGACATGACCGACATCGACATCCTGAAAACCTTCTATACATACGTTACCAGTCATATTTCCTACGATTATGACAAAGCCGATTCTGTCGAAGCCGGTTATCTTCCTGATGTAGATGATACTTTAAACACCGGCACAGGGATCTGTTTCGATTACGCTGCACTGACTACTGCAATGCTCCGCAGTCAGGACATTCCCTGCAAGCTTCAGATCGGCTATTCCGGTGATGTGAAGCATGCATGGATCGATGTTTATATCCGTGGCAGAGGCTGGGTGACAAAGGCAGTATCTTTTGACGGAGACACCTGGAAGCTGATGGATCCCACCTTTGACGCCAACAGTGATGGTGATGAAGCGATCCAGGAATATATCGGTGATGAAAGCAATTATACGGTACAGTTCACGCGCTGACCCACTAAAGGAGACATTATTATGAAAAACAAACTGACAGCCCGGGAATTATCCAGTTTCTGCGGGCAGATGGGAATGCTTCTGCATTCCGGCATATCCACAGCTGAAGGACTTCACATCCTCTGTGACGAGAGCAAGACCGATGCAGACCGGCAAATCCTCACACCCCTGATCCGTTCTGTGGAAGAAAACGGTTCTCTTTCCCGGGCTCTTGACGAATCCGGGGTCTTTCCCTCATCCATGACCGCCTATGTCCGGACCGGCGAGGAAACCGGCTGCCTGGATGAGATCATGGAAAGTCTCAGTTCCCACTATGAACAGGAGGAAGAAATCTCCGGACAGATACGGTCTGCAGTCACTTATCCGCTGCTCATGCTTGGCATGATGGCTGTTGTGATCCTGGTCCTTCTGATAAAAGTCCTGCCGGTATTTCAACAGGTATTTAACCAGATGGGAATGGAAATGAACGGGGTTTCCCGGGGACTTCTGAATGCGGGCAACGTGATCAGCCGGTATTCCTCTGTTTTTCTGATCCTCGCCGCAGTCCTCATTAGCTGCATCCTGTTTTTCAGTCTTACGGAAAAAGGCCACAGCCAGCTGCGAAAAATGGACATCCATCTCCCGTTTTTCCGTGAGATCCCGGTTGCCATGGATTACAGTCGTCTGACCCAGGGCCTTTCCCTGGGACTTCGGAGCGGACTTTCCCCGGAAACCAGCCTGGAGCTTACAAAGGATCTGATCTCACAGCCGGTGATACTCGAAAGACTCCGGAAGGCTTCCTCTATCCTGGATAGCGGAGAAACTTTTTCCAAGGCTCTTACAGAATCCGGTCTGTTCGGCGGCATGGAAGGCCGTCTCATCACGATATCCTTCTATTCCGGTTCCAGTGACGAAACCTTCCGCAGGCTTTCCCGGCAGTACACCGAAAAATCCATAGATCTGATCTCTCAGGCAGTCTCTATTGTGGAGCCTACCATCGTGATCCTGCTGTCTCTTCTTGTGGGGCTGGTCCTTTTATCCGTCATGATGCCGCTTCTGGGGATCCTCTCAGATTTTGCAATGTAAGGTGGTGACCGTATGAAACTTTTTGAAAGCCGCAGAACAAAATTTCTCAGAACATTTTTTCTTCTCTTTCCGGCGCTGCTTCTGGTTTTATCCTGCACCTTGTTTGTGGCAGGTGTCAGCAGCACCTCCGACCAGGCTGTGCAAAAAGAACAGAGCGCTCTGGAGCAGGCGCTGAAAAACGGCGCTATCCGCACCTATGCCCTCACAGGTACATACCCAGAAAGCCTGTCCCAGCTTCTCTCGGATTATCATATCACTTATGACAAAACCAAATTCGTAGTAGAATATGTTCCTAACGGTTCCAATCTCCTGCCATCTATCAGTGTAATCGCTCTGTCCGGCAGTGTGAAAGGAGGGAATGTCTCATGAATCACCGGAAGAACACCGGACATTCCGTTTCTTCTCTTTTTTCGCTTCTTCTTTTCGGTGTTTTTGTTCTGTTCCTTATACTAATGCTGCTATTTTCCGCCCGGATTTACCAGCAGACTGTGAAACAGACTGACTCCGATTCCGAGCTTGGGACCGCAGCAACTTATCTGACTACCAAATTCCGGCAGCACGACCGCGGCGATGAGATTTTTTCCGGTTCCCTGGATGATATTCCGGCTCTTTGTTTCCGGAACGATATCAAAGGAAAAGAATATATCACGTATATTTACCTGAAGAATGACAGTCTGATGGAGCTTTTCACTGCAAAAGGCTCTCCGGCCAGCTCTGATGCAGGGACCGTCATCTCACAGCTTTCCGATTTCCGGTTTTCGGAAATGGAAAATGGTTTTTACCACTTTTCCCTGGAAAGTACCACAGGGATCCGCTCGGAATTCCTGCTTCATCGCACTGCCCAAAAGGAGGCATCATGAAAAAATCAAGACATAATTCCGGCACCAGCCTTTTTCTGATGGAAATGATCCTTGCCCTTTTGTTTCTGTCACTTTCCTCAGCTGCCTGCATCCAGATCTTCGCGGCAGCACGGAAAAGCCGGCTCCAGGCAGAACAGTGGAACCAGATCCAGGCTCTCACAACCTCCGTGGGCGAGATACTGGAAGGCACTGACGGAACCGATGAACAGTTCCTCTCTCTGCTTCCGGGGGCATCAAAAAGAACACCAACCTGATCTGGTATTATGACCGTAACTGGCAGAGCTGCTCTTCCGGAGAAGCCGCCTGTGAAATGATCCTGGAAACAGATATTTCTTCTTCAGAAAAATCCGGCGAGCTTTCTTTCCGGCAGCTTTCCAACTGCAGTGAGCTTTACCGGATCACCCTGCGTTTTCCTGTTGATGACTACAGAAGGGAGGCTGTACATTGAAACAGAAACATACGTTTTTTGTAACTGTCGGCATTCCTTCCCTGTTTCTTATCTTCTCTGTGCTGTGTCTCTGTGTACTTGCTCTGCTTACTCTTGGAAGCTCCAGATCCAGTCTTAACACAGCCAGACATTCTATGGAACAGACCGAAAATTATTACACCGGCTGCGCAAGCGCCACGGAAACCGTTTCAGAAATCCGTGATGATCTGGAGCAATACAGGGAAAAAGCTTCCGATGAGACCAGATATTTTTCCATGATACAAAAGCTTGCGGACACAAGGAACGATCTCAGCTGGGATTCCCACAGCCACACCCTTTCCTTCTCCGTTGGAATTTCCGAGACACAACAGCTTTCTGTAGTGCTTGAGATTTTTTACCCGCAGGAAAAAAGCTCTTCCGCTTATCAGATCCTGCAATGGAACACAGAGCTTACCGGATCCTGGCAACCTGACAACCACCAGAATGTATTTAAAGGAGAATAAACCTATGGATACCTCTATTCCTGAATTTTTAGCAGAAGCTGCCAACCGGCGTGTCTCTGATATCTTTATCATCGCAGGCCGCCCCCTGGCAGAAAAATCGACGGTCATCTTTTGGACCGTGGTGACAGGCTGATGCCTGATCAGACAGAAAATTTACTCCGCACCATTTACGGACTTGCGGAAAACCGCGATATATCCCGTCTTATGGAAACCGGTGATGATGACTTTTCTTTTTCTATTCCCGGTGTTTCCAGATTTCGTGTCAATGCCTACAAGCAACGTGGTTCCCTGGCTGCCGTGATCCGCGTGATCGCCTTCCGGCTACCGGATCCTGCAGAGCTTTCCATTCCCGAGGATGTGATGAACATCTCCGAATATACCCGTGGCATGGTCCTTGTTACCGGTTCTGCCGGAAGCGGCAAATCCACCACCATGGCCTGTCTGATCGACCGGATCAACCATACCCGGGAAGGCCACATCATCACTCTGGAGGATCCTCTGGAATATCTCCACCGCCATGATCGCTGTATCGTCAGCCAGCGCGAGATCTGTACCGACACTGAAAGCTATCTGACTTCTCTTCGTGCCACACTACGCCAGAGCCCGGATGTGATCCTTCTTGGAGAGATGCGTGATCATGAAACCATCCAGACTGCCATGACCGCTGCGGAAACCGGTCATCTTGTCCTTTCCAGCCTGCATACTCTGGGAGCAGCCAACACCATCGAACGCATCATGGACGTGTTTGAGCCATCCCAGCAGCATCAGATCGCGCTCCAGCTTTCCATGGTCCTTCAGGCTGTGATCTCCCAGCAGCTGATCCCGGATGTGGACGGACGCAACATTCCTGTTTTCGAGATCATGCGCCTGACTCCTGCCATCCGCAATATGATCCGCGACAATAAAGTACACCAGATCGAAGGCGTGATCTCCACATCCGGTCAGGAGCAGATGCGTTCTATGGACCAGAGCCTTCTGGAATTATATAAAAAAAGGCCGTATCACCAGGGATACAGCTCTGAAATACGCTTTAAACGCTGACATGCTGAAGCGCAGACTTATGTAAGGATCTTCTCGGTATACATCTGCCTGATATGTAAAAGCACATAAAAAAATCCCTTACCAATATCTGATATGTTTCCAGAATACAGAACACATATCATTTTACAGATCCGGTAAGGGATTTCTTTTTTTCAATCCGATTTCGATCAAAAAGGCATTCCTTCTCTGCGGTCGGTCAATGCACTACATTTCCTACAATTCCATAAGAAACAATATACATAATGACACTTGCCATAAAAAGTCCGCACAGGATCGCAATGGAGGATTTTTTGATATCCACCTCAAGAAGAGAGGCGATCAGTGCACCTGTCCAGGCTCCTGTGCCCGGAAGAGGGATTCCCACAAACAGCAAAAGTCCAAGAAATTCATATCTCTTGATCTGGTCACTCTTTCCCATAGCTCTATTTTCCAGCTTTGTGATCAGACCTCTGAACGTCTTTGTTTTTTTCATCCATTTAAAAATCTGCCGGATAAAAAGCAGGATAAACGGAATCGGAACAATATTTCCCACGATACAGATCGGCAGTGCCTTCGCAGCCGATATCTTCAGCAGAGAGGCTGCCAGAAGACCGCCTCGAAGCTCCAGTATCGGGATCATAGAAATGATGAACACAGCACCCTCGGGAGAGATAAACTGTGCAAGGTGGTGTGAAAACCATTGTACCAGTACTTCCATAATACCTCCTTAACTGTTATTTCTGCAGATATTCCGCCAGGAATTCTACCAGTTTTTTCATCTCCTCATCGGTACCGATGGTGATACGGAGATGATTGTCGATCCTGTCCTTTGGGAAATATCTTACATAGATATGTTTCTCCCGCAGTGCTATGAAAAGCTCTTTGGCCGGACAGCTCTCATGTGTGGCAAAGATAAAGTTAGATCTGGAATCCTGGAAGGAAAATCCAAGTTTCCTGAGCTCTGCCTTTGTCCACTCTCTTGTTGTAATGATCTTATGGCAGCATTCCTCAAAATATGCCTTATCCTCCATAGATGCCACACCAGCTGCGATAGTAGTACGATCCATGGTATAGGAATTAAAGGAATATTTCACATCATTGAGATATTTGATCAGCTCCGGATTTCCGAAGGCATATCCGATGCGCATTCCTGCCAGGGATCTGGACTTGGAGAAGGTCTGCACAACAAGCAGATTATCATATTTTTCGATCAACGGCAGTGCGGATGCTGCTCCGAAATCCACGTACGCCTCATCTACGATCACGATACTCTCCGGATTCTTTGCTACGATCTCCTCGATCTCGGAAAGAGGCATTTCCACGCCGGTCGGTGCATTGGGGTTAGGGAATACGATTCCGCCGTTTTCACGGAAATAATCTTCTTTACGGATATGGAACTCCTCATCTAATACCGGGCGCTCATATGGGATCCTTAAAAGATCTGCCCATACATCATAGAAGGAATAGGTGATATCCGGGAACAGAATCGGCTTCTCTGAATTAAAAAATGTGAGAAAACACATAGCCAGTACGTCATCGGAACCAACGCCTGTAAATACCTGATCATCCTTCAGTCCGTAGAACGCGGCAATACTGTGTACCAGGTCTCCTGCTGTCGGATCCGGATAAAGTCTCAGGGTATCGGCATCAAGGGCCTTCAGCGCCTTCTCAACACCCGGAGCCGGTGAATATGGATTCTCGTTTGTATTCAGTTTGATCATGTCGCTCTCATTTGGCTGCTCGCCAGGAGTATACGGCACTACTTTTCGTATATTAGCTTCCCATGGTTTCATGCTGTGCTTAACCTCCTATCATATTCTTTTGCTATTGTACTCACTGAGAGGACATTTGTCAAAGGGTAATACCACCTGCCGGGAAACAAAAAGACACCCGTACCGGGTTACAGAGTACGGGTGTCTGATATATTCTTCTTAATGAAGGGCTGTTTTGGTTCGTGTCAGGCGCTTAAGATCAGATACGTGCTACGCCTGTTGCTTTTGCTGCCTCTGCTACTGCTTTTGCGACAGCCGGTCCGACTCTCTTGTCGAATGCCTTCGGAATGATATACTCCGGAGAAAGCTCCTCATCTGTGATCAGATCTGCAAGAGCCTTGGAAGCTGCGATCTTCATCTCATCGTTGATATCACTTGCTCTTACATCAAATGCACCACGGAAGATTCCAGGGAATGCAAGAACGTTGTTGATCTGGTTCGGGAAGTCACTTCTTCCTGTAGAGATAACCTTTGCTCCGCCTGCTTTTGCGTCATCCGGGAAAATCTCCGGTATCGGGTTTGCGCATGCGAAGATGATGGCATCTTTGTTCATGGTCTTAACCATCTCTGTTGTAACTGCTCCAGGAGCGGAAACACCGATAAATACATCCGCGCCAACCAGCATCTCTGCAAGAGATCCCTGTTTCTTCTGAAGGTTTGTGAGCTTGCTCATCTCTTCCTTAACCGGGTTCATTCCTTCTGTACGTCCCTCATAGATGGCACCCTTTCTGTCGCAGAGTGTAACATCCTTGAAGCCTGCTTTCAGAAGAAGTCTGCAGATAGAGATAGCAGCTGCACCTGCACCGTTCATAACGATACGAACATCCTCTTTCTTCTTTCCGACAACCTTCAGAGCGTTTGTCAGACCTGCAAGTGTGATAACTGCTGTTCCGTGCTGGTCATCATGGAAGATCGGAATATCACATTTCTCTTTCAGCTTCTTCTCGATCTCAAAGCATCTCGGAGCGGAGATATCCTCAAGGTTAACACCACCGAAGGATCCGGAGATCATGTAAATAGTATTTACGATCTCGTCTACATCATGGCTCTTAATGCAAAGCGGGAATGCGTCTACATCGCCGAATGCCTTGAACAGTACACATTTACCTTCCATAACAGGCATACCTGCTTCCGGTCCGATGTCACCAAGACCAAGAACTGCGGAACCGTCTGTTACAACAAGACACATATTCCATCTTCTTGTAAGCTCGTAAGATTTATTGATATCTTTCTGGATCTCAAGGCAAGGCTGAGCTACACCTGGTGTATATGCAAGAGAAAGGTCGTCTTTATTCTCAACCGGCACTCTTGTAACAACCTCGATCTTACCTTTCCAATCTCCGTGCAGTCTTAATGACTCTTTTGCATAATCCATTTTCTTTTCCTCCTTGGATAATTATGATATATTTCATTTCAAAAGGATTACCTGAATTAATAATTACCATTGAAGAATTTACTGTCCTTCGGAAGCTCATAGCCTTCAAAATAAGAGCCAAAATCAAGCTTCAGATAACTGCAGAGATCAGCAAGCTCTACCATGGTATTGTCGTTGACCGGAATGCCATTCTCTTTTCTGTCTTTTTCAGCAGCTACCTCTTTCTCGCCGTGTGTATAGATCCTGTCCTGACCGTCTGCCTTCGGACTCTCCCGAAGTGCCTCAAGGTATTCTGAAAAATGCTTGCGGATCGCATCCGGATCTCCGAATGCCGCCGGGTTGATCGCCATAAATCCATGGCAGATACCGGTCTTATCCGGGAACGTACAGCACTTGTCGGAGGTAACGCCCATGGAAAGAATAGAGCTGAACAGCTCACAGAGCATTCCATAACCATATCCCTTATGGCTTCCGCTGACTTCCTCGTTTCCGCCGAGAGGCATGATTCCGCCGCCTTTCTTGGCTACGATGTTTGCAAGTACATCCGGTGCATTATTGCTGGCATGACCGTTTTTGTCAAGTGCCCAGCCATCTGGAAGAGGCTTGCCCATCTTATTATACATTTCCAGTTTACCTCTGGTTACAACTGTTGTCGAACAGTCAAAGAAAAACGGGTACGGGTCTGCAGGCATAGCAACTGCGATCGGGTTGGAACCCAGCATAGCCTTTCTTCCGAAGGTCGGTACCATGATCGCCTCGGAGTTGGTACATGCCATTCCAAGAAGTCCTTCATGGCAGGCCATGTTCGCATAATATCCTGCAATACCGAAATGGTTGGAATTTCGTACACTTACGATTCCCACACCAGTTGTCTTCGCCTTCTCAATTGCCTTTTCCATGGCAAAATGGCTGATCAGCTGGCCCATTCCATTATGTCCGTCTATCACAGCAGAAATCGGTGTCTCAAAACAACTTCCGGTTTCGCCTGGGGATGAATAGTCCCCTTCTCGATTCCTTTATGGTAACGAACCATTCTCTGCATTCCGTGGCTCTCGATCCCATACAGATCAGCAGTCAGAAGAACATCTTTAATGATGCTTCCTTCTTCCTCAGAAAAGCCAAATGCTTTAAAAACATCTCCGCAGAAATGGTTCAGTGTGTCATAACTCCATTTTACATATCCCATAATCGCAAGTCCTTTCTCCTGATATGTCCGGCAGGTTACTGCCCACGCTGTGACCCGCAGCATACTTTATATAATACTGCAGGGGTACAGTAACCTTCATCCTGTGCTGTCTCGTCTTACGCTGTCCTGCCTCATGCTGCCTCAACTTGTGCTGTCTCATCCTACGTTGTCTTGTCTCATGTTGTCTCGTCTCAAGCTGTCTCGTCTTATGTTGTCTCGTCT
>ENA-OPZZ01001686-OPZZ01001686.1-human-gut-metagenome-genome-assembly--contig:-NODE-1686-length-12701-cov-3.865516_pt1 | contig 12701 bp, 9 predicted proteins | sample MGYA00242487_ERZ504511 | MGnify/ENA primary metagenome ERZ504511 (study PRJEB26092, sample SAMD00036241) | human gut metagenome | host: Homo sapiens | study: EMG produced TPA metagenomics assembly of... | reverse complement strand
ATACAGGATGTTGGCATTGAGAAAAAGCCTTTTGCAGTAAAACGAAAATTTTCTAACTTTAAACAGATAAAATATTACTGCAATTCAGTGAAATCTATTGACAAACTGAGGACATATTGCTAAAATAAGCGTTGACAGTCATACCGAAAAAGGCAGGTTTGCCGGGAATGCATGCAGGTCGCTTTGGGGAAAGGATGTAATTGAACATGAAAGAACGCAAGAAGATATTAACGATGCTGGTAGAGAATAACTATGGTGTTACCAGCCGTGTTTCCGGTATGTTCAGCAGACGAGGCTTCAACCTGGACAGTTTTACAGGATGTGATACATTGGATCCAAGGTTTTCCAGGATTACAGTAGTTGTTCATGGTGATGAGCAGGTACTGGAACAGATTGAGAAGCAGGTCAGAAAGTTGGAAGATGTCATTTATGTGACAGATCTGACAGCGGTGGATTCAGTTTGTCGTGAACTGATGCTTGTGAAAGTCCGGGTACTTCCGGAGAATCGCCAGTCCATAATGGCAGTCAGCAGCATTTTCCATGGTAAAGTGGTGGATGTGACAAGAGATTCTATGATCATCGAGCTGACAGGCAAGCAGGAGAAACTGGATGCATTTATTAATCTGCTGGACGGCTATGAGATACTTGAAGTTGCCAGTACAGGTCTGACAGGTCTGGAGCGTGGCTCAGAGTGTGTTGTGCCTTTGAAAGGAAAGAGCCTTTAGGAGGCAGGATTGATAACAGAATAATAGGTATTTATTATCCATTATTAATACATTTATTTTTATACTATCAGGAGGTTTCATAACAATGGCTAAGATTTTTTATGAACAGGACTGTAATCTCTCATTATTAGAGGGCAAAACAATCGCCATTATCGGTTACGGCAGCCAGGGACATGCCCATGCAAAGAATTTAAAGGATTCAGGATGCCATGTCATCATTGGTCTTTACAAAGGCAGCAAGTCCTGGGCTAAAGCTGAATCAGAAGGTTTTGAAGTTTATACATCTGCAGAAGCAGCTAAGAAGGCTGATATCATCATGATTCTGATCAATGATGAAAAACAGGCTGCACTTTACAAAGATGAGATCGAACCAAACCTGGAAGCAGGCAACATGCTGATGTTTGCTCATGGTTTCAATATCCATTTCGGAACAATCGTACCTCCTAAGGATGTCGATGTTACAATGATTGCACCTAAGGCACCTGGTCATACAGTAAGAAGTGAGTATGTAGCAGGTAAAGGTACACCTTGTCTGATCGCTGTAGAACAGGATGCAACAGGCAAAGCTCAGGAACTGGCTTTAGCTTATGCACTTGGTATCGGCGGTGCAAGAGCAGGTGTTCTGGAAACAACATTCAGAATCGAAACAGAAACTGACCTTTTCGGCGAACAGGCAGTCCTTTGCGGTGGTGTTTGTGCACTTATGCAGGCTGGTTTCGAAACACTGGTTGAAGCTGGCTACGACCCAAGAAATGCATACTTCGAATGTATCCATGAAATGAAACTGATCGTAGACCTGATCTATCAGTCAGGCTTTGCCGGCATGAGATACTCTATCTCCAACACAGCAGAGTACGGTGATTACATCACAGGTCCTAAGATTGTTACAGAAGATACAAAGAAAGCAATGAAACAGATTCTGTCCGATATCCAGGATGGTACATTTGCAAAAGAATTCTTACTGGATATGTCTGATGCAGGCAAGCAGGTACACTTCAAAGCAATGAGAAAGAAAGCTGCAGAACATCCATCAGAAAAAGTTGGTGAAGAAATCAGAAAACTTTACAGCTGGAATGGCGAAGACAAACTGATCAACAACTAATTCTTCTGTTTTTCAAGAGAATAACGATAAGAGAGGTCATCACTCGAAAGAGGGATGGCTTCATTTTTTGTGACAAGCGATACGTTTAAACACATTTTTTTGAAAAGAAATTAACGATGGAAACGTTTCATTCGGAAAAAACACTTTCCAAACGGAAAGGATACCGTTTGTTAAAAGACAAATTGTATTTAAACAAATACAATTAAATTTGGCTAGTCTGCTCACAAATCAAATAAATATTTGTGAATAAATGCTAAAATAATTAAAATATAAACTGAAAATAATGTTAAATAAACATCGAAGTCTGACAATAAGAGCGTTAAACAATAAATTATTGTTGACTATCAAACAATTTGGTGCTAAGATGAAGACATCAAAGGAACTGAAGGCTTGAGCATCAAGTCATTTTTTACACAATGAAGGGGGGACAACATATGAAGACTTGTTTACAGGAAAAATACGGTTTATTTATTAATGGTCAGTGGCAGCCGGCTTCTGACGGAAAGACATTTAAGAGCTACAATCCGGCCAATGGCGAACTACTGGCAGAGTGTGCACAGGCGACAGATGCAGATCTTGATCTTGCTGTAGATAGTGCATGGAAAGCATGGGATTCATGGAAACAGACAACACCTGCAGAGAGAGCGAAGATTCTGAATAGAATTGCGGACATTATCGATGAGAATGCAGAGCATCTTGCAATGGTAGAGACATTAGATAATGGCAAACCGATTCGTGAGACAATGGCAATTGATATTCCTTATTCGGCTGAACATTTCAGATATTTTGCAGGTGCTGTTCTGGCTGAAGAAGGAACGGCTTCTATGCTGGATGGCAATACAATGAGTCTGATTCTCAGAGAGCCGATTGGTGTTGTTGGTCAGATTGTACCTTGGAATTTCCCATTTTTGATGGCTGCATGGAAGTTGGCACCAGTTCTTGCAAGCGGATGCTGTACCGTCTTTAAACCTTCTAGCACAACATCTTTGAGTGTGCTTGAGTTTGCGAGACTGATTCAGGATGTTCTTCCGGCAGGTGTCTTTAATGTAATCACAGGTTCCGGTTCTGGCGTTGGCAATTCAATGTTAAAACATAAAGGTTTCAGAAAACTGGCATTTACAGGTTCTACAGAGGTCGGCAGAGATGTCGCACTGGCAGCGGCAGAGAAACTGATTCCGTCCACACTGGAACTTGGCGGTAAATCAGCAAATATTTTCTTTGATGACTGTAAGTGGGATATGGCATTAGATGGTCTGCAGCTTGGTATTTTGTTCAATCAGGGTCAGGTCTGCTGCGCTGGTTCAAGAGTATTTGTCCAAGAAGGTATTTATGACAAGTTTGTAGAAGCTGCTGTGAAAGCATTTAATCATGTGAAAGTCGGTCTTCCGTGGGAACAGGATACACAGATGGGTTCACAGATTAATGAAGGGCAGCTTAAGAAGATTCTTTCCTATATAGATATCGCAAAATCAGAAGGTGCAACTATTGCTTGTGGCGGTGAGAGATGTACGGAAGGTGAACTTGCAAAAGGTGCATTTATGAAACCGACACTGATCACGAATGTTACAAATGATATGCGCGTGGCTCAGGAAGAGATTTTCGGACCGGTTGCATGTGTGATCAAGTTCAAGACAGAGGACGAAGTGATTGAGATGGCCAATGACAGCGAATACGGTCTTGGTGGTGCCGTATGGACAAGAGATATCAATCGTGCGATCCGTGTATCAAGAGCGATTGAAACAGGTAGAATGTGGGTCAATACTTACAATGCGATTCCGGCAGGTGCACCGTTTGGTGGCTACAAGCAGTCTGGCATTGGAAGAGAGACACATAAAGTGATTCTTGAACATTATACACAGATGAAGAATATTATGATCAATCTTTCTGAAGCACCGTCAGGCTTTTATCCTGAAAAATAACAGTGAAAGACAATAAAAAACGGATGTTTAATTTTAAATGAGCCGTAAAAAAACAGCATTGTGAAAAAGAATTTCGCAATGCTGTTTTTCAGATACTAAGAAACGAAATCAATGAAAGCGTTGAGAAAACGGTGGGATGATCGGCCTTTTTTCCAGGCAAAGACAATCTCTCTCGGGTGAATGGCCTGTGGGGTGGGTATTTCGACGAGAAGGCCGCTTTTCAAGTCGTCAGCTACAAAATCCTTGATGACACAGGCAATGCCAAGCCCGGTTCTGGCGAATTCAATCAGAAGATCCATTGTTGTAATCTCAATCAGATTGGAGGCATGAATGTGATTTTCCTCAAGGAAATAATCAATAAACTGCCGGGATGCATTGGCTTTGTCAAGAAGCATCAGTGTGCCGGCATTGAGCAGATCCAGGCCAGAGACTTGTGTACGCATCTGAAGATTGTTGAGATAGTTGGGTGTACAGACGAAAACATCCTCGATTCTTCCCTGTGAAACAAAGGAAATATGTCCGGTGTCTTCCGGTTTGGCCACCAGGCCGAGATCAATAGAGCCGTCTCTGAGCATATCCAGTGTATGATTGGTGGACTGGCAGGAAATATTGATACTGATATGCGGATATTGCGCAATAAATGTTTTCAGATAAGGCAGCAGACGGTACCTGCAGAGTGTTGTGCTGACGCCGATGGTAAGGTGTCCAAGACCCATATCGCGAATGCGGGAGAGTTCCGCTTCCCCTGCTTCCAGAGAATGGAAAGCGTCCGATACATGATGAAAAAGCAACTGCCCTTCTTCTGTCAGAGAAACACCGCGGGAGGTACGTTCGAAGAGGTGGGTCTGAAGTTCGTTTTCAAGATTGCTGATGGACTTGCTGATAGCAGGCTGGCTGATATAAAGGTGCCTCGCTGCGGCAGAGATCGAGCCACATTGAGCGACAGTGTAAAAAATTGCGATATAAAGAAAGTGTTGTATCCATAAATCTTCTCCTATAACTATGATTTATAACGCTTATATGTAATATATATTTCTATTATACATCTAAGTGTGGTACAATAACAACACTGGAATTTCAATAGAAAAACAAACCAAGAATGCCATTTTAACAGGCATTATTTGATTTTATACGTTAGCAAGTTAAATTTTTACGCAAATACAGTTGAAATTCTAAAAAAAATAGTTTATTATAGATTTTAACGCAAATGCAAGGCCGTTTGTCGGGGAAAGGGAGATTATCATGAATTATAAGATTGCATTAATAAAAGGTGACGGTATTGGTCCTGAAATTGTGGATGAGGCTGTAAAGGTGCTGGATCGGGTCGGTGTGAAGTATGGTCATACATTTGATTATACAAGAGTACTGATGGGCGGAGAATCCATTGATGCCTGCGGTGTGCCATTGACAGATGAGGCCATTGCACAGTGTAAAGCCAGTGATTCTGTATTGATGGGTTCCATCGGCGGCAATACGACTACATCACCATGGTACAAACTGGAACCATCCCTTCGTCCGGAGGCCGGTTTGCTGAAGCTTCGTAAGTCACTTGGCTTATTTGCCAATATCCGTCCGGCATATCTGTATGATGAATTAAAGGCAGCCTGCCCGATCAAGGATGAGATTATCGGAGATCAGGGATTTGATATGGTTATCATGCGAGAACTGACAGGCGGTCTTTACTTTGGAGAGAGAAAGACAGTTGAGGAGAACGGTGTTTTGAAAGCCTATGATTCACTGACCTATGATGAGAACGAGATCAGAAGAATTGCTATTAAAGGTTTTGAGATCGCTATGAAGAGACGTAAGAATGTGATCAGTGTTGATAAGGCAAATGTACTTGATTCCTCACGCTTATGGAGAAAGGTTGTTGAAGAAGTAGCGAAGGATTATCCGGAAGTAACCTATTCTCATATGCTGGTTGATAACTGTGCAATGCAGCTTGTGAAGAATCCGGGACAGTTTGATGTTATCCTGACAGAGAATATGTTTGGTGATATTCTTTCTGATGAGGCCAGTGAGATTACAGGTTCCATTGGCATGTTATCATCAGCAAGTCTCAGTGAGACAAGCCTCGGCCTGTATGAACCAAGCCATGGTTCCGCACCGGACATCGCAGGAATGAATCAGGCGAATCCGATCGCAACCATTCTTTCAGCAGCTATGATGCTCAGATATTCATTGAATCTGGATAAAGAAGCAGATGCCATTGAGGCAGCGGTTAAGGCTGTTTTGAAGAAAGGCTTCAGAACGGTTGACATTATGTCAGAAGGATGCACACAGCTTGGCTGCAAAGAGATGGGTGATGCCATTGTAGCTGAGATTCAGTAATAGATGCTATTAGGGTTTTTAGGAAGGAATTAATAGAATGAAGAGTGATAATGTTAAAAGCGGTATGCAGCAAGCACCGCATCGTTCCCTTTTTAATGCACTGGGAATGACTCAGGAAGAAATGAAGAAACCACTTGTAGGTATCGTAAGTTCCTACAATGAGATCGTACCGGGCCATATGAACCTGGACAAGATTGTCAATGCAGTTAAACTTGGTGTTGCCATGGCAGGCGGTACACCGGTCGTTTTCCCGGCAATTGCTGTCTGTGACGGTATTGCTATGGGGCATATCGGTATGAAGTATTCCCTTGTAACACGTGATCTGATCGCAGATTCCACAGAGGCAATGGCTATTGCCCATCAGTTTGATGCATTGGTTATGGTGCCGAACTGTGATAAGAACGTTCCGGGACTTCTGATGGCAGCAGCCAGAGTGAATGTGCCGACTGTATTTGTTAGCGGCGGTCCGATGTTAGCCGGTCATGTAAAAGGACAGAAGACGAGCCTTTCCAGTATGTTTGAAGCAGTCGGTTCCTACGCAGCAGGCAAGATGTCTGAGGAAGATGTGCTTGACTATGAACAGCATGCTTGTCCGACCTGCGGTTCCTGTTCCGGTATGTATACAGCCAACAGTATGAATTGTCTGACAGAAGCCATCGGTATGGGGCTTCAGGGCAACGGCACAATTCCGGCTGTTTATTCTGAACGTATCAAACTGGCAAAACATGCCGGTATGAAAGTTATGGAACTTCTGGAGAAGAATATTCGTCCAAGAGATATCCTGACAGAGAAGGCATTTATGAATGCATTGACTGTGGATATGGCCCTGGGATGTTCGACAAATACAATGCTTCATCTTCCGGCAATTGCACATGAAGCAGGGGTTGAGATCAACCTTGATATTGCCAATGAATTGAGTGCAAAGACACCGAACCTGTGTCATCTGGCACCGGCCGGACATACATATATGGAAGAACTCAATGAAGCAGGCGGCATTTATGCTGTTATGAATGAGCTGAATAAAAAGGGACTGCTTTACACAGACCTGATCACTGCAACAGGCAAGACGGTTGGTGAGAATATTAAAGGATGCGAGAATAAGAATCCTGAGGTAATCCGCCCAATCGACAATCCATACAGTCAGACAGGCGGTATTGCGGTACTGAAGGGCAACCTGGCAGTGAACGGCAGTGTTGTTAAACGTTCTGCAGTTGTTCCTGAGATGATGGTACACGAAGGACCTGCACGTGTCTTTGATTGCGAAGAGGATGCCATTGCAGCGATCAAGGGCGGCAAGATTGTACCTGGAGATGTTGTGGTTATCCGCTATGAAGGACCAAAGGGCGGTCCTGGTATGAGAGAAATGCTGAATCCGACATCTGCCATCGCAGGTATGGGTCTGGGTTCCAGTGTGGCACTGATCACGGACGGACGTTTCTCTGGCGCGTCCAGGGGGCTTCTATCGGACATGTATCTCCTGAAGCAGCATTGGGCGGCAATATCGCGCTTGTTGAAGAGGGGGATATTATCAAGATCAATATTCCTGAAAATACACTAAATGTCGATGTTTCTGATGAAGTGCTTGCCGAGAGAAGAGCAAAATGGCAGCCAAGAGAGCCGAAGGTTACAACAGGTTATCTGGCACGTTACGCTGCACTTGTTACAGATAGCAGCAAGGGTGCGATCCTTCAGGCTCCGACAGTATAGATTCGGAAGGGAAGAATAGAATGTTATTAACAGGAGCAGAAATTGTAGTTGAGTGTCTGAAAGAGCAGGGTGTGGATACAGTTTTTGGTTATCCCGGCGGTGCAATCCTCAATGTGTATGATGCACTTTACAAGCACAGCGATGAGATCAGACATGTATTAACTTCACATGAACAGGGCGCTTCCCATGCGGCAGACGGCTATGCCCGCACAACCGGCAAAGTCGGTGTCTGTCTGGCAACATCAGGACCGGGAGCAACCAATATCGTTACAGGCATTGCAACGGCTTATATGGACTCAGTTCCAGTGGTGGCAATCACCTGTAATGTCAATGTCAATCTTCTTGGCAAAGATAGTTTTCAGGAAATCGATATCGCCGGTATTACAATGCCGGTGACAAAACATAATTTTATTGTCAAAGATGTGAATAAGCTGGCGGATACCATCCGCCGTGCATTCGCGATTGCTCAGACAGGGCGTCCGGGACCGGTTCTTGTGGATATTCCAAAGGATGTCACCGGTGCAGAAGCTGAGTATGAATATAAGGTGCCGGCACTGATCAAACGCAAGTCTGATCAGATCAGTGAAGAGACGATGCAGGAAGTTGTCGGACTGATCGAACATTCTGTCAGACCATTTATTCTTGTGGGCGGCGGTGTCATTCGTGCAGATGCGGCAGATGAGCTCAGAGAGTTTGTAAGCAAAGTACAGGCACCTGTGGCAGATACGCTGATGGGTAAAGGTGCTTTTGACGGCAGGGAAGATGCCTATACAGGTATGGTAGGCATGCATGGTACCAAGACATCCAATTACGGTATCACAGAATCTGATCTTCTGATTGCCGTTGGTACACGTTTTTCGGATCGTGTCTTGGGCAATGTCAAGGCATTTGCCAGACATGCAGATCTTGTCCATATTGATGTGGATGCTGCAGAAGTTAACAAGAATGTTATGTGCAAGTATTCAATTGAAGGCGATGCCAAAGTTGTTCTTCAGAGATTGAATGAGAAACTGACGCAGCAGGATCATGAGCCGTGGATGCGGCATATTCGTGAGATGAAGTCTCGTTATCCGATGACCTACAATCACGAGGTACTGACCGGACCGGGTGTTGTCGAGAGCATTTATAAGGCAACAGACGGTGATGCGATTATTTGCACAGAAGTTGGGCAGAACCAGATGTGGGCTGCACAATTTTATAAATATAAGGAACCAAGACAGTTTATTTCTTCCGGCGGTCTCGGAACCATGGGCTATGGCCTTGGGGCAGCACTTGGTGCCAAGCTTGGCTGTCCGGACAGAATCGTGGTCAATGTTGCCGGAGACGGTTGTTTCCGAATGAACATGAATGAGCTGGCAACAGCTTCCAGATATCAGATTCCGGTCATTGAAGTGGTTGTCAACAACCATGTACTTGGTATGGTCAGACAGTGGCAGACATTGTTTTATGGTGAACGCTATTCAGCCACTGTTTTAAGTGATAGTGTTGATTATGTAAAGGTTGCCGAAGCCATGGGCGTGGACGGCCGACGCGTGACAACACAGAAAGAATTTGATGAAGCCATTCAGTGGGCGATCAATTTGAAGAAGCCGGTTCTCATCGATTGTATGATTGATCCGGATGATAAGGTATGGCCGATGGTTGCTCCCGGAGCATCCATTGCAGATACATTTTCCGAGGAAGACCTCGACAATTAATATCCGTAAACCACCTTTTGGTTTAAATATATAATAATTCATCTAAAAAGGAGAGAAGAAAAATGAGCAGAGTTTATAACTTTTCAGCAGGACCAGCTGTGCTGCCTGTTGAAGTATTGCAGGAAGCAGCAGATGAAATGCTTGACTACAGAGGCACTGGCATGTCAGTAATGGAGATGAGCCATCGATCTAAAGCTTTCGACAATATCATTAAAGAAGCAGAAGCTGATTTAAGAAAGCTCATGAATATTCCAGACAACTATAAGGTGTTGTTCCTTCAGGGTGGTGCTTCACAGCAGTTTGCCATGATTCCTATGAACTTCATGAAAAATAGAAAAGCGGGATATATCCTGACTGGTCAGTGGGCTAAGAAAGCATTTTCAGAAGCTAAGATTTTCGGCGAAGCTGTCGAATTAGCCTCATCAGCAGACAAAACATTTACATATATTCCGGACTGCAGTGACCTGCCGATTACGGATGATATGGATTATGTGTATATTTGCGAAAACAACACAATTTATGGTACAAAATACCATACTTTGCCGAATACCAAAGGTAAATTACTGATTGCCGATCAGTCTTCATGTTTCTTATCAGAACCTGTTGATGTGACAAAATACGGTATGATTTATGCCGGTGTACAGAAAAACGTAGGCCCTGCTGGTACTGTTATTGCCATCATCAGAGAAGATCTGATCACAGATGATGTTCTTCCGGGCACACCAACTATGCTGAAGTATAAGACACAGGCAGACAATGATTCTCTATATAATACACCGCCTTGCTACGGCATTTATATCTGCGGCAAAGTCTTCAAATGGCTGTTGAAGACAGGCGGTCTTGAAGAAAGAAAGAAGATCAACGAAGCAAAAGCGAAGATCCTTTATGATTTCCTTGATCAGAGTAAGATGTTCAAAGGTACTGTTGAGAAAGAAAGCCGTTCTATTATGAACGTACCGTTTGTAACAGGCGATAAAGATCTGGATGCTAAGTTTGTTGCAGAAGCAAAGGCAGCTGGTTTTGAGAATCTGAAAGGTCATCGTACCGTCGGAGGTATGAGAGCCAGCATTTACAATGCAATGCCGACAGAAGGTGTTGTTGCCCTTGTTGATTTTATGAAGAAGTTTGAGGCAGAGAATACAAAATAAGCCGAGTCTCCCGGAGGTAATGATCATGAAAATTAGTTGCTTAAATCCAATTGCTGCTGTAGGCATGCAGTTTTTTACAGATGCCTATGAGAAGGTTGATGATTTTGCTGCATCTGATGCAGCACTTGTAAGAAGTGCAAGTGTCCATGAACTGGAGCTGCCGGATCAGCTGCTTGCGATTGCCAGAGCAGGTGCCGGTGTCAATAATATTCCATTGGACAAATGTGCAGAAAAAGGTATTGTTGTCTTTAATACACCGGGTGCGAATGCCAATGGTGTAAAGGAAGCTGTTCTTGCAGGTCTTTTCCTTGGTGCAAGAGACATTGTCGGCGGTGTGAACTGGGTTCAGACAGTAAAAGAAGATCCGAATGTGGCCAAACTTGTAGAAAAAGGCAAGAAACAGTTTGCCGGCACAGAGATTATGGGCAAGAAGATCGGCGTGATTGGTCTGGGTGCCATTGGTGTTCTGGTAGCCAATGCCTGTGTGGCACTTGGTATGGAAGTTTATGGTTATGACCCGTTCATTTCTGTTGACGCTGCATGGAATCTGTCAAAGGATATCAAACATATTGCCAATGTAGAGGATATCTATGCAAACTGTGACTATATTACTGTACATGTACCATTGATGGACAGCACAAAAAAAATGATCAATGCGGATGCATTTGCGAAGATGAAAGATGGTGTCATTGTGCTGAACTTTGCACGTGACCTGTTGGTAGATGATGATGCCCTTGAAGCAGCCATTGCAGCGGGTAAGGTCAGAAAGTATATCACAGATTTCCCGAATGCAAAGACAGCTCAGATGAATGGCGTTGTGGCCATCCCTCATCTGGGTGCTTCTACAGAAGAATCAGAAGATAACTGCGCAGTGATGGCAGTGAAAGAATTGAGGGATTATCTTGAGAATGGTAATATCACACATTCTGTCAACTATCCTGCCTGTGATATGGGTATCTGCAAAGCTGCCGGCCGTATTACAATCTGCCATAAGAATATCCCGAACATGCTGGGACAGCTGACAGGTGCCTGTGCGGCTGAGGGTATCAATATTGAAGATATGACCAACAAGTCAAAAGGTGACTGGGCATACACAATGATGGATATCGGTTCAGAAGTTTCAGAAGCTCTTGTTGAAAAACTGGCAGCTATTAACGGAGTTGTAAAAGTACGAAAGGTGAAATAAGCTTTATGGCAAATGTCAAACCTTTTAAGGCAATCAGGCCGTCATCTGCGCTGGCCGCGCAGGTGGCGGCTTTGCCTTATGATGTCTATAATAGAGAAGAAGCAGCGGAGAAAGTGAAAGGGCATCCTTTGTCTTTTCTCAATATTGATCGCCCGGAGACACAGTTTGATCCATCTATGGATATGTATGCGGACTGTGTTTATGAAAAAGCAAAAGAAATGCTGGATAGGGAGATTGCCGAGGGCATTTTTGTTCAGGATGAACAAAAATGTTATTATCTGTACGAACTGACCATGAACGGCCGAACACAGACGGGCATTACTGCTTGTGTATCTATTGATGATTATCTGCATCAGGTAGTCAAAAAACATGAAGATACGAGAGCGGAGAAAGAACAGGACCGTATTCGGCATGTGGATGTCTGCAGTGCGCAGACAGGACCTATTTTTCTGACATACAGAACCAATCCAATCCTTTCTTATATCGTCTGTCATGTGAAGGGAGAATCACCTGTGTATGATTTTGAGGCGGAAGATGGCGTCCGACACAGAGTGTGGATTGTTGATGATGACCTTGCGGTAGCTGCCATTGAAAAAGCCTTTGTGGCTGTTGATGCACTGTACATTGCTGATGGCCATCATCGTGCAGCCAGTGCCTTTAAAGTGGGCATGAAGCGGCGAAGAACCCATCCGGCTTATAATGGAACAGAAGAATTCAATTATTTCCTTGCGGTTTTATTTCCTGAGGAAGAATTGAAAATCATGGATTATAATCGTTTGGTGAAAAGTCTGAATGGCTGGTCAAAAGAAGATTTTCTGGAGAGGATCCGACGGGATTTTACAGTGGAATACGTGGGAAAAGAGACGGTTTCACCATCAAAAAAGGG
>ENA-OPZZ01001684-OPZZ01001684.1-human-gut-metagenome-genome-assembly--contig:-NODE-1684-length-12714-cov-3.572098_pt1 | contig 12714 bp, 10 predicted proteins | sample MGYA00242487_ERZ504511 | MGnify/ENA primary metagenome ERZ504511 (study PRJEB26092, sample SAMD00036241) | human gut metagenome | host: Homo sapiens | study: EMG produced TPA metagenomics assembly of... | reverse complement strand
ATCCAATAGTTTTCCATAGTCCCATAAATTCCGCTATCAACCATCAATTCTGTCAGCTGGTCATAGAACGCATCGCTTTGCCCTTTTTCAAACCAAATATTCGCAAGTTTCTCCATATGATGTAAAAACGCTTTCAGACCTACTTTAGCAAGTTCCGTTTCAACATAATCCCAATCCATCTGATCTTTCATTTTCTTCTCAAACTGCCAAATATCAACAATGGAGCGAATTCCACTTCCGCCATTTTGAAAATGTTTGGCCATATGAACAATCACATAGACATAAAAATCCTCCCAGCTGTATTGCTGTATATATTTTTTCCCTTTCTCTGGTTTTGCTTTCTCCCAAGGATTTTTTATAATACGAAGCAAACTGGCTGTTCTGTCCCACCAGACAATAGTGCATCTCAATATTCATAAACGGCTTTCGGAAATACACATGATGGTGATCGTCCCGATGATCACAATAATATCCAAGTTGCTGCAGAATCTCTTCTACTTCCTTTTCCTGCTCCAGTCGAAACAAAAGATCAAGATCCGCCATCATTCGCAGATCTGTCTTTGGATAACATTGCTTTAAAAAAATTCCTTTCAAGGGAATACAATAAATACCATTCGCCTCAAAAGCCTGCAAAAGCTCCTCTAAAGAAAAATGTTGTACCGTATCTCTTGCAGTTTCCATCTGCCATGCCTGCTCATACTTTTTTCGAACCTCCTGAGGAATTTGTTCCTTTCCCGAAATCTTATCTATTCCATGAGCCACAACCGCCTCAATCTTGTGAAATTTACAAATTCGATATAGCTTTTCCCAGTCCACGCCCTCATGTATCGTTGGCACTTCCCCTCCGGCAAGACTATATCGTATAATTTCAAACAGGTATCTGCACGCTTCTGCTCTACTCATAATCCACCTCTTTAAACTTTCTATTTTCAATCCGCACTGCCCGATCACAGCACTGTACTCCAGCCGCAGTGTGAGAAATACAAATAATTGTCTTTGTATTCATCTTTTTCAAATTCTGCAGTACATTCCATTCTGTCTCTTTATCCAAAGATGCAGTGCACTCATCCAACAAAAGAATTGGGGCATCATCCAAAATCGCACGTGCTATCGCAATCCGTTGAATCTGTCCCATAGAAAGACCTTCTCCACGCTCCGATAAAACAGTATCCAGTCCATTTGGCAATGTTTCAATATAATCCCATATGCAAGCTGCCCTTGCAGCTCTTTGAATTTCTTCATCCGTCACTTTCGGATTACAGAATGTAATATTTTCCCGTATTGTTCCTGACATAATCATATTCCCTTGCGGAACATAAGAGAATACAGTTCGCGTTCCCCGCATCAATCTCCACTTTGCCGCATTCAGTTTCAAAATACAACTTACCACTGTCGCAAGGCATCAGATGCAAAAGCAGCTTCATAAGCGTGCTTTTTCCAATCCCCGACTCGCCTACGATTGCAATCAAATCTCCTTTCTGCACACGCAGAGACGTATTTTCGAGAACAGGTTCACCACCCGCATATGAAAAAGTAACTTTCTCTGCCACAATCGCATGAAACTCCTTATAGAACTTTTGGGCATCCAAAATTTTCGACTCCGCCTGCTCATCCGCCATCGCTTCCAACTCCATAAGTCGTTCTGCTGAAGCCTGCATACTGTAATATTGAGGTATTAAGCCGGAAACGTTTCGAAATGGTGCTTTGATCTGTTGAATAATCTGTAAAAACGCAGTCAACGTACCAAATGTCATGGTTCCAACAGAGATTTGTAATGCTCCCCACGCAAGCGCTGCATAATACCCTGCTGTGAACAACACATATACCATCGTATTTGCCAGATTACTGATTGTATTTCTTTTAATCCGCACTTTATAATTATCCTTTTGAAATTCATCCAATTTACCACCAACAGCATGCTCATTCACAAAAGATTTAATAACAATCAAGTTCTCCAAACACTCCTGCATATAGGAACGCACAATGCCATTCGTCCTTTGCACTTCTTTATGCAAATACTTGAAATGTCTGCTGTAAATTCTGCTGAATACACAGACAAGCCCGCCAATCAAAAGCACCAATCCTGTAAAACGCGCATCAATAGAAAACAAAACAAATAAGCCCGCCGCAATTTTCGTCAGCATAGAAATAGCTTGCGGAATCAATGACACAACTCCACCGACCACAATATCTACATCACTTGTCAATCGATTAAGTATCTCCCCGGAATGGATTTTACTGACTTCCTGATATTGTTTTTTCAAAATCATAGAAAAAACACCTTGTTTGATACGCATCTCAATTTTAGTAGTGACACGAATTCTCAGATTACTGCTTGCAATGTTCAGAACTGCCTGCAATAAAATCAGCATAACAAGAAAAAGCACTTGAAGCCACACACTTCCTTCTCTGCTTCCGGTTGCAATATCAAGAAGGCAGCTTGACACCAGCGCAAGCAAAATGAAACTTCCCGCAATCAGTCCGCTAAATACTGCCAACAAAAGAATCCATCCTAACGAACTCCTACTATAACTATATATCCATTGAAGAGAGGATATTTTTTTCTTTTCCATCTTTATTCTTCCAAAACTCCCGCTTCTCTTAATTTAGCCAAAAAGGTATCCAAACTTTTCTTTGCCTGTTCGTATTCAATTTCATACATTTCCATTAAATTAATCATTCCATGAAATGCTTTCGCAGCCTCTCCAACCGGTACAACAACTGCACGATCTCCAACTTGACGTTTTAAAAATCCTTTTTTTGCTCTCATCTTTTTGTCCTCCAATCTCTTTTCCCATCCAATTCTATCACAGCCCCATGCATAACAAACGCCGAATTTCTTTATCCGATATTAAATTCTTCCAATAATTTTTTCCGGTAATTTTCATCAGTTGTTGCTTTCATAATCTCCTCTTGTCTTCCAAGTTGTATTAACGTAGCATATAGAGCATTGATTCCTTCTATTTCCTGCACTCTCTTCTCTACTTCTGCCTGTACTCTCTTCTCCACTTCCGCCTGCACTTTTTCTTCTACTCTTGCCTGTACCCTCTTCTCTACTTCCGCCTGCACTTTTTCTTCTACTCTTGCCTGTACTCTCTTCTCCACTTCTGTCTGCACTTTTTCCTCAATTCTCTGCTCCAACTTGTCTCCCATAATTTCCATCAATGCATCACATACCATACTATCATCCTCCATAAATTTCTCTTCATTTGCTCGCGCGATAATATTCATCGCCGACTGATACCATGTATTCTCGCTGTGTTTTCTGTAATCCTTCACCAAATCTTCCAGCATCTCTTGACTTTCTAATTTGTTTGTCAAACCACGCAGCCAAAGATTTTCTTTTGGTGATAATTGACTTCCGACCACAATTTGAATCGGAATAAAATCACCGCGCACATAATAAATTCCGTCTTCCTGCTTCTCCACCTGATATCCTCTGACTTCTCTCAAATGCTTGATCAATTTTCTTGGATATCCTAACCCAAATAACGTGATTGTCACTTCACTGATTGGTATCTCGTCAGTTGTACCGGTGTCCGACTTATAAAAACACGCATATCCGTATATCTTATAAAAGGTATCTATACTGATATAATCTGTCGGACTTTTATATTCCACCAGATTGTACTTTTGAAAAATACGTCCGATATTTTTCTGAACCTTATGTTTCTGCTCGTTTTTGATTACAAGCACATCAATCGACATTGGTTTTGTCGAAAGCTGATGCTCATCCTCAAAGATCAGATATTTTGCTTCCTCCTGCAGTTCAATCTGAGCCGTCGCATAAAACGCAGGGTGCCATTGCAGATACTCTTCTTTCTGCGTCTTCTCTTTTGTCTTACTCATATAAAACCTCCTCTTATGAAATTGTTCAGGAGATTTCCTTCCTCGAAAACTCCTGCTTGTAAATTTGTAATTTGAAAGCATGAATTTTCTGAAAGGACGGATTCTCTTAAAATCCGCTATATGAAATGTATTAGATGCCGGCCAAAACCGGCTAGATAAATAGAAAATAGAATGCTTTTTTTCATCATAACATTGAATTCTTTCACTTGCAATGAGTTTTTAGTTTCCTTTTAATTCTTCAAATGTTTCTCTCCTGTTTCTCATTTTCAATTTCTTTTTGCAGGCATTTTGATAAAACAGATTCTGAACATGTATCATAATCGTACATTCCATCCCCCTCCTTCCACCGGTTATAAATATAGAGTACCAAAATTGCAAAGTGTTGCATGAAGATTATTTTTTCATACACAAAGAGAGAGCGTGCTGCTCTCTCCCGTTACAAAATACTATTCAATTTTGTCATCGTTCTTGGCAATGCATCTTTCGCATTCTTCCAAGGCTCATCTTTAAATCGATAATCAAATTTATCGATAAACCAACTTAAGTCTTCATGTACGCGTTTCATATTTTCTAGATACATTCGGTTCAATTCCGCTATAAAAGACTCTAGCATCTCTCCTCGCAGTCGTTCCGGCGCCATCTCATACAACATTCCATAATGCTTCGTACAAAATCCTTTTGATGATCGAAACAATTTGCGAAACTCTTCTTCTCTCTTGTAAAGGTAGAAAATTGTTCCTAAATAATTTTGAAATGTGCTTTCAATCTTATCACATACAAAGCAGGAATGTTCCAACCCTTTCACATAACTCAAAAGTTCGGAAGGCTCTAACTTTTTCTTAAAAAGAGAAGCTGCCTTTACAGATTCATTTTGTTTTGCTTCTATCTCTTTCATAGATTTTTCCATATGTGTCTTCAACATCAGAGCAAGTCCGAGGCGGTCTGGCATTTCTTTCAACATTGCAACATGTCGCGCACAAAATCCTACCTTGTCACTTTCCAGTCTGCGGTCATCTGTCATATATGTTGAAGGACGAAGTGTATATTCTAACGCTTCCTGCTCCAGTTTTTTATATATGTTACACAGAGGACATTCACAGTCCTCTTTGAACGCATCATTTACAGGTATCGTATATAATTTTTCTTTCACGCTTATCCTCTATAGTAATTAATCAGACATCCTTTTAAGATGATCTCTCTTTCATTATCTGTCAAATCACCCAACTTCAGTGTAATCTCTTTCAAACTGTCCCCAACCACATATGCTTTCACAGCGTCTGTCTTATCTTCCACTGCTTTTCTCACATCCGGCACGAAGATATAGTCCCCGTTTTTGAAACTTAACTCTGTATCTTTTTCTTCTGTGATAAACGGGAGCATACCCCAGTTAATCAAGTTCGAACGGTAACGTTTTGTCGCATATTCATTTGCGATATTTGCCCATCCTCCAAGTACTTTCTGACAGGACGCTGCCTGTTCACGTGCAGAACCATCTCCCGGTTTCACCGCGAAGATCGTACTTCCGACACCGATGTTGCCTTCGCCCACTTCCGGATAAGACGCACGGATTGTCTCCATAACCGGTTTTAATTCTTCCAACACTTCTAGTGGACACTGATTTGCCTCGATTGCTTTCTGTGCTTTCTGTACTTCTTTTGCACGTCCCACATATGCTGGATCTTTACGTGACAATGCAAACTCTGCAAGTCCAAGTGGGTTAGAACGGTAAGAAGATGTCTCTCCGGACGGAATCAACTCATCTGTTGTTGTAACCGGATCGTGAATCTCAGATACCACTTTCAAGACCAGATTTTCCGGTAATGCTGACATTGCCGGCCAGTCTTTGATGTTTGGTCCAAACTGGATCTCAACACTTGGATCCGCAACACCTTTGCTGTCAAACACACGGTTTGCATAAATGCTCTTATCAAAATGATATTTCGGAGCTTTGTATTCTCTGTCCATCACATCAGCCGCAGAAGTTAAGAAACCTTTATTTGCCGCTGTCGCAGCGATAGAACGTGCATCCATAAGTGCCACAGAGGAAATCTGTCCGCTCTGCAATTTAGAACCCTCACGGTTCGGGAAGTTTCTTGTAGAGTGGCGGATACTGAATGCATTGTTAGCAGGTGTATCTCCAGCGCCAAAACAAGGTCCGCAGAACGCTGTCTTCACGATTGTTCCGGCTGCCATCAGATCTGCAACCGCTCCGTTTCTCACAAGCTCCATATATACCGGTGTACTTGCCGGGTATACACTGAATGTAAATGCATCAGAACCGATATTTTTCCCTTTAATGATCTCTGCTGCCGCGCAGATATTTTCAAATCCACCGCCGGCACATCCTGCGATAATTCCCTGTTCTACATAGAGTTTCCCGTCGCGAATCTTATCCTGCAGCGAATACTCAACCGCACCGTCAAGACTTACGAGCGCTTTCTGCTCTACATCGTGTAAAATATCTTTTAAGTTTGCATTTACCTCGTCAATCGTATATGTATTGCTTGGGTGGAATGGCATCGCGATCATCGGTTTGATCTTGCTCAAATCCACATAAACAAGTCCGTCATAGTACGCTGCCGCACCCGGATTCAGTTCTTTATACTCTTCACTTCTTCCGTGAGTCTCATAGAATTCTCTGATTGTCTCGTCAGTCTTCCAAATCGAAGAAAGGCAGGTCGTCTCTGTTGTCATAACATCAATTCCGATACGGAAGTCTGCGCTTAACTTGTCCACACCAGGTCCGACAAATTCCATTACTTTATTATTTACATATCCATTTGCAAATGTTGCTCCAATGATTGCAAGCGCCACGTCCTGAGGTCCCACTCCGACAGATGGCTCTCCGTCTAAGTAAATCGCAACAACGCCCGGCATCTTAATATCGTATGTCTTATTCAATAACTGTTTTACAAGCTCCGGTCCGCCTTCACCCATCGCCATTGTTCCAAGCGCTCCATAGCGAGTATGGCTGTCAGAACCAAGAATCATCTTTCCGCCGCCTGCAAGCATCTCTCTTGCGAACTGGTGGATGACTGCCTGATGTGGCGGAACATACATACCGCCGTATTTCTTTGCACAGGTAAGTCCAAACATATGATCATCTTCATTGATTGTTCCACCTACGGCACACAGACTGTTATGGCAGTTCGTCAGAACATATGGGATTGGGAACTTTTCAAGTCCAGACGCTCTTGCGGTCTGAATGATTCCGACAAATGTGATATCGTGCGAAGTCAATTTGTCAAATTTAATCTTTAATCTCTCCATATCGGAAGAAGTATTGTGTGCTTCTAAAATGCTGTACGCAATTGTGTTTTTTGCAGCTTCTTCTTTTGTGACCTGCTGTCCTGTCTTTGCTGCAACAGCTGCCTGTGCATCATTCACATCTTCGATAATTTCTGTACCATTCAGTAAATATGCACCATGTTCATATAATTTTATCATTCTACTGTTCCCTCCTACGTCTTATTATTTGTTCATTATAGTATTCTACTCTTTTGATTGCAAGAATTTCAGATGATTCGATACCATCATAGCGATTTTAAATGTGAGCGCATCGTCAAATACCCGGACATCTAACCCTGTCAGTTTCTGAATCTTCTCCAGGCGGTATACCAATGTATTTCTATGTACATAAAGCTGCCGCGCCGTTTCCGAGATATTTAGATTATTCTGGAAGAACTGATTGACCGTACTCAGTGTCTCCTCATCGAACTGATCCACCGCTTTTCCGTCAAACACTTCCTGCAAAAACATGTCACACAAAGATACCGGGAGCTGATGAATCAGGCGGCCGATGCCCAGCTCATTGTAAGCAAGGACATTTTTCTGCTCATAGAAAATCCGTCCCACATCCAGCGCCATGCCCGCTTCTTTGTATGACTTTGACACATCTCGCAGCTGATTTACAATCGTGCCATATGCCACCCTCATGTTTACCATCGCTTCCATCGTCAATGTATCGACAATGGATTTTGCAATCATATTCAGTTCTTTATATCCCTCGGTCGTCTCCAACGCCTTAATCAGGATAATATGTCCTTCATCGACTGAAGTTACAAAATCTTTAGAGCCGGTTGCATAGAGACCTTTCATCGTCTCAAGAACGATATTGTCCGTCTCATTTTTCGGTTCAATCAAGAATACAACTCTTCTTCGCTCCACTTCAATCCCAAGCTTTTTTGCCTGATTAAAAATATCCACAAGCAGAAGATTATCAAGCAATAAATTCTGGAAAAAATGATTCTTATCCAAACGTTCTTTATATGCGTGTATCAGGTTTTGGAACTGACTGATACAAAGCCTTCCGATAACCGCAACCTGCTCTACAACCTCATGAAGTGCAAGGACATACACTGCATCATAGTTATCTCGAATCAGGAAAAATGCCTCATTTTCACATACCTGCTCATCTTTTCCTTCTTTCAGAAATTTGTCTACTCCAGCCTTAATTCTATCCTCGTTCATTCCCGCAATGGCAAGGCACTTTCCCTCCATACTCCACACGGAACAATCCACCCCCATAATCTCATGTATATCATTGATGGGCTTGTGCAATATTTGATTCGATAACAACTTATCACTTCCTTTTTTTACATTTAAAGCCAAAGCTGCTCCGTTGCAACTCTGGCTTTTTTTCTTATAATCTCTTTAACAATTCTTCTCTTTCTTTTTCAAAACCAGGTTTTCCAAGTAAAGCAAACATATTCTTTTTGTAGCTTTCCACACCCGGTTGGTCAAATGGGTTCACCCCTAAAATATAACCACTCACGCCACAAGCGAATTCAAAGAAGTAAAATAACTGCCCAAGATAGAATTCGTTCTGCTCTGGAATTGTCACCATTAAGTTCGGTACATTTCCATCTGTATGTGCTAAAACAGTTCCGTTCATCGCACTCTTATTGACGAAATCAACTGTCTTTCCTGCAAGATAGTTCAGACCATCCAAATCCACTGGCTCTTCTCCGATGAAAAGCTCCTCTGTTGCTTTCTCCACATTCAATACCGTCTCAAACATAATACGGCTTCCATCCTGAATGAACTGTCCCATAGAGTGAAGATCTGTTGTCAAATCTACAGATGCAGGGAAAATACCTTTTTGGTCTTTTCCTTCACTTTCTCCGTAAAGCTGTTTCCACCATTCAGACACATAGTGAAGACTTGGCTCGTAGTTCGCAAGTACCTCAACTGCTTTTCCTTTACGGTGTAAAATATTACGAATTGCCGCATACTGTAATGCACCGTTTTCAGCAAAATCATTTTCTAATGCTTCTTTTCTTCCAGCCTGTGCACCTTCCATCAATTTCTCGATATCTGCACCGCTTACTGCGATTGGAAGAAGACCTACTGCTGTCAATACAGAGAAACGTCCTCCGACATCATCCGGAACAACGAATGTCTCGTATCCTTCCTCATTAGCAAGGTTCTTCAATGATCCTCTCGCTTTATCTGTTGTCGCATAAATTCTCTTTGCAGCTTCCTCTTTTCCATATTTTTTCTCCAACATTTCTTTGAAAATACGGAATGCAATTGCAGGCTCTGTTGTTGTTCCTGATTTGGAAATCATATTTACAGAGAAATCTCTGTCTCCGATTACATCGATCAGATGTTTGAGATATGTGCTGCTGATGCTGTTGCCAACATAATAAATCTCAGGTGTCTTTCTAATCTCTTTTGAAACAACATTGTAAAAACTATGTCTTAAAAATTCAATTGCAGCTCTGGCTCCCAGATAAGAACCACCGATACCGATTACGAGCAATACCTCGGAATCATTTTTAATCTTCTCTGCCGCTTTCTGAATGCGTACAAATTCTTCTTTATCATAATCAACCGGCAAATCAATCCATCCAAGGAAATCATTCCCTGCTCCTTTTCTGCTTAAGAGCAATTCCTTTGCATCCATCGCCAACTTGCTCATATAATCTACTTCATGTTTTGCAACAAATGTACTTGCTTTTGAATAGTCAAATGTGACTTTATTTCCCACGTTTATCCTTCCCTTCTAATTGGTCTCATAGATGTTATTATTTTACCAAACGGGAGAGGGGAAAGTCAAGAAATTATAAATATCTGTTCACAATTTGACTTTAAAGACTTAATGCAATTTGGTATGTTCATTTTATCAGTACTGACCTTCATTTATCTGATCAGTCATTAGTACATAGAAAAACCACCCTGATACTTTGACGAGTTGGGTGGTAATTCTAAATTATTTTCAATTGGTCAACCACTTTTATGTGGCGATTGTTCTTTTTGTATCTTTAATATAGCACATCCGCATAGACTGCGCAAGCAATATGTTCTTTTCACTCTCTATAAAAATCTCTTTTTATCCAATTTGAATATTACTGCCAATGCCACATAGCATATCGCGATCACAATCACCCCATACGCCAGTGAAATTCCAACTTTATACTCCTGCATATTTGTGACCATAGAAATAGAGATTGGGCGGTTGAACACACCGTACAGCAGGGCAGACATCGTGTACTCGCCGATTGTCCGAATCAACACCAGCACTCCGCCTGCCAGGATACCCGGAGCGATATTCGGTATGACAACACGGGTAAATGTATAAAACATATTTGCACCAAGACTTTTTGACGCCTCCTCAATGTTCGGGTTCATTCCCAAAATCGCCGTCTCATTGGAATTTAAAAGCAGCGGAATCGCTGTGATTGTATACGCAATCGGAAGAATCGCAAATCCGCCAATCAACGACTGTCCAAACGCAAAAATTGTCTCCTGCCCAAACGCATTAATTAAGTTGATTGCCACAACACTCGCCGGCATTGTCCACGGAAGCAGCAGCAATACTTTCAAAAATGTATGAAATTTATTTTTATATTTCACAAGCATATAGGAACTGGGAACAGTAATCAGAAGTCCCACTGCCACCGCAATCGCCGACATTTTCAAACTATTCAGTAGCGGTTTTAGTACTCGCGGTTTTTCAAAAATTACCCGATAGTTTTCCAATGTGAATGCATGTGGGAAAATTTCCTGCATGATAGAACTTGTCTCTGTAAAAGACAGATATACAATTGTGACAATCGGAAGGATAATAAACACAATCTGCAAAAATACAATCAGTCTGCTCACAATCGAAAGCACACTGCGCCGTCCTTTTCCCGCCTGAATCGGTGTACTTCGCTCTGTGCTTTGTCCTCTATATCGTTTCCCGAAATACTGAATGGTCATCATCACCGCCAGACTGATTAAAAATAAAACGATGACCTGAACAGAAGCCATTTCCATATGATTGTTCGCCTTCGAACGCACAATCTGTGTGCTTAACACCTTATATCCTCCACCAATTAAATTCGGAGCAGAAAATGCACTGATTCCCGATGCAAATGTGACAATCGCAGACGACAGCACCGCCGGTGTGATGACCGGCCAGATCACATCCCGAAAAATCTTCCACCACGAAGCTCCCATACTCCGCGCCGCCTCAATTCCGGAATTGTCCACATATTTCAGCGCCACATACACATTCAGGTAAAAATACACATACTGTGTATAAGTGATGACAAACACAATCGCGCCAAGCCCCTGAAATTCATACGGTATCTTCTCCAAATGCAATGCATATTGAACTGCTTTCGTTAAAATTCCACTCTCACCGTAGAGCTGAATAAACGAAATCACAGTGATGACTCCCGGAATCATCATCGGACTTAAGAGCAGAATGTGAATAACCTTTTTCCATTTTCCCACCAGAAATGTCATATACATTGCCAGCATAATGCCGATTACGCCGCAAGTAAACACGGACAGTACACCGAGCACAACCGTGTTCCCAATCACCTTTCTCTGATTTGGATTTGAGAAAAATTGTCCGAACACCTGCAGACTATAACCGTCTTCCGTCTGCACCGCCTGAAGAACTGTCTGAAAAAACGGCATCAAAATATAGCCGACAATCAAAAAACCGAGTACCGCATACCAAATCCAACGAAAAATCCCACCTTTTTATTCTTCATACCGCTTCACTACTCCGTCCTTATTTTTCAACTGCAGACAAACATTGTCGCCCACCTGCCATACTTTCATGCCTGCTCCCTCATTCATCTGCACCACGCGATAGTCCTGATTTTCCGCCTGAATTGTATAATCGTAATACATTCCTCCGAATTTCACTTCTGTAATGCAGCCTGAAATTCCGCACTTTCCATCTCCACTGATTGAAAATTCCTCCGGGCGGACAAAAATATAAGGTCTGTCCACCTCTCCCACAATTCCGAAAAACTCATAATCTCCCCGAACAATTTTATTGGACACCCCGACAAAATTTGCGACAAACTCCTGATTCGGCCTGTTATAAATCTCTTCCGGCTCTCCTACCTGCAGCACCTCTCCGTCCCGCATCACAGCGATTTTATCGGAAATCGCCAACGCTTCCTGCTGATCATGTGTGATGAACAATGTCGTGATACCAATCTTTTTCTGAATTGCTCGAATTTCTTCCCGCATTCTCACACGCAGAGCCACATCCAGATTGGACATTGGCTCGTCCAAAAGCAACATACTCGGCTCAATCACAAGCGCTCTCGCAATCGCCACACGCTGCTGCTGTCCTCCGGACAATTCCTGAATTCTCCGATGCTCAAATTCCTTCAAACCGGACAGTTCCATATAATAGTCACATTTCTCTTTGATTTTCTGTTTCGGGTATTTCCGAATCTTCACTCCATACGCAATGTTGTCCCGCACCGTCATATTCGGAAACAGGGCATAGTTTTGAAATACAATTCCCATGTTTCTCTTCTCCGGCTGCAGCACCGTAATGTCTTGCTCCCCGATACACACCTGTCCTTCCGTCGGCTGTATAAATCCGGCCAAAATGCGCAAAAGCGT
>ENA-OPZZ01001682-OPZZ01001682.1-human-gut-metagenome-genome-assembly--contig:-NODE-1682-length-12722-cov-2.925050_pt1 | contig 12722 bp, 20 predicted proteins | sample MGYA00242487_ERZ504511 | MGnify/ENA primary metagenome ERZ504511 (study PRJEB26092, sample SAMD00036241) | human gut metagenome | host: Homo sapiens | study: EMG produced TPA metagenomics assembly of... | reverse complement strand
CCGGTGAGGTACCGTCTGGTTTGTGCTGGGGCTTCGTCGGGGGCTGGCTTCTAGGACGCCGGAAATCTGCTAAAACCGTTTGAAAAAAGCCAGAACTCGCGGCTGTGCCGTTCAAACAGCTGGCTTTTTCCAAACAACGCAGATTCCCGCCGTCTAAGAAGCGCACCCCTCCTGCAGAGCCAGCACAAACCAGACGGTACCTCGCCGGCTGACGTGCGAAAGGGGAGATAGGCTAGAGTGAAAGTGTGAAGTTTGTAGAAGCAGAGCATCAATGACGAAGTCACCGTGTCTGAGGCAATTTTTACGTATACAAAAAGCCAGCAGGGAACCGCCCTGGCGTGGCGGGATGCTCTGCAGGAGTCCTGCTGATTCTTAGGTGGTGTGGCAGCACCTTAGAAGCCAGCGGACGACGAAGCCCTTCCCGCTACGCCAGGGCGGTTCCCTGCGTACGTTCGTTAAATACTAAATATACAAATAGATATATCCTACATAAAATGATTCTTAGCCGCTTCTTCCTCAGCCAGACGAACTGTCTCACCGGAAGGATTGGAGATCACTGCCGAAGCTACGATCTCACAAGGCGGATTCCCCTTTACACTGTCAACCGCAGCCGTAACAGCAGAAACATCACCAGTCAGAAAAACAGTGGCATGACCACCACACTTCGTCTGCCAGGTAAGAAAAGAAACATCAGAAGTCTTCAGCATCTGGTCGATCACCAGGATCGCGTTACTGCTGCCAACAACCTCAACTAAACCAAAAGCACCATAATTCATAAATCCGTCGCCCCCTTTATTTATTGATCGTCATCTTCAGTGCAATCTCAGTATCCTCAGAAGGAGAAGCGATCACAGTATGAGAAACAACCTTACCAAGAGGTTTGGCTGCCTCCAGCGCAACCTCCATAGCTGCATTAACGTCAGAAACAGAACCACGCATCTTGACACAGGCGCCACTCTTCAGACGGTTACGCTCAACACTCTGGATCCTGACATTGGCTGCTTTGGAAGCAGCATCAAGAGCAACAAAACAGGCAACCAGGTTATCCAGCTCAAAAACACCTACAGCCATGCCCTTATAATTATTATCCATAAAAATACCTCCATGCGGAACAGATTCCCGGTAATGTGGTTTTTTGACCGGTTTTACGTGGAATCATTACCGTTTTTATGGTTTTATTATAACTTTTTTAGACAAAAATAGCAAGGAATAAATACACGGATAATCAGATAGTTACTGTTCACGTTACTGGTCACTCTGTTCTCAGCAACACGCTTCTTGAATTTACTTTGCATATCAGATATAGTATTATTTACAATAGTAAAAAAGCAGGAAGGTGTAAAGAAATGCAGACACATCAGACAGACTTTTCAACAGGAAATGTCTATCGTAACATTATGGAGGTAGCTGTGCCGATGATCATTGCACAGGTCCTGAACCTCCTTTACAACATTGTAGACCGGATCTATATCGGAAGGATCCCCGATATCGGAGCCACCGCACTGACAGGAGTGGGACTATGTTTTCCCATTATCAGTCTGATTACTGCATTTACCTATCTTTTTGGAAATGGAGGAGCACCGCTTTGCTCCATGGAACGAGGAAGAGGAAACCAGGAAGAAGCAGAAATGCTCATGGGAAACACCTTTGTGATGCTGATCGGCACAGGAGTGATCCTGTCAGCCATCGGCCTTATCTTTTACAGGCCGATCCTCTATGCGTTTGGTGCCAGTGATGTAACCTTTTCCTATGCGGCAGATTACATAAGGATCTATCTTCTGGGAACCCTGTTTGTGATGATCACGCTGGGAATGAACCCGTTTATAAACAGCCAGGGTTTTGGAAACACCGGAATGCTTACGATACTGATCGGTGCAGTACTGAACATCCTTCTGGATCCCCTGTTTATCTTTGGAATGCACATGGGAGTCCGTGGAGCAGCTTTGGCGACCATTATATCCCAGCTCAGCTCTGCCATCTGGGTCTTGTGCTTTCTCACAGGAAAAAAGGCGATCCTGAACCTGAAAAAAAGTGCCATGAAGATTTCCTGGAAAAGAGTGGGCAGTATCGTAAGCCTTGGTATGTCCGGATTTTTTATGGCATTTACAAACAGTCTTGTGCAGGTGGTATGCAATGCCACACTCCAGACCTGGGGCGGTGATATCTATGTTGGTATCATGACAGTTTTAAACTCTGTCCGTGATATTTTCACTATGCCGGTCCATGGGCTTACCACAGGGGCCTCTCCGGTCATGAGCTTCAATTATGGAGAAAAAGCTTACGACAAAGTCAAAAAAGCAATTAAATTTATTACAGTTGTCTGTGTGATCTATACCTTGGCAGGCTGGGGGATTCTGAAGGTGCTTCCTGAATTTTTTATCCGGATCTTTAACAGTGATCCCGGGCTTCTGGAAAAGGGAGTTCCCGCCCTTCATATTTACTTTTTCGGCTTCTGCTTTATGGCATTGCAGTTTACCGGGCAAAGCGTGTTCGTGGCACTGGGAAAGGCAAAAAAGGCCACCTTTTTTTCCTTCTGTTCCGAAAGGTAGTGATCGTAGTACCGCTGACGATCCTGTTGCCTCATGTGAATGGCCTGGGAACAGACGGCGTGTTCTGGGCAGAACCGGTTTCCAACCTTGTAGGCGGCTGCGCATGCTTTTTTACCATGCTGGCGACAGTACTGCCGGAGCTGAACAGTGACCTCAAACGGGCCGGATAAAGGTTTGCGGGAAATTTTTGATATGTGTTAGAATGGACAGGATGATTTTTCTGCAGACTGAGCAGAAATATTAAGAAAGGCCGGCGTATGGCCGGACAGGAATGAGAGGAAAACACAATGGCTTTATTTCAGGCATTTCGGGCAGTAAGACCTGCTTCGGAAAAAGCAGAAAAGGTGGCTGCACTTCCTTATGACGTAGTCAGCAGAGAGGAAGCGAGAGAGATCGGGGAAACAAATCCGGAATCTTTTTTTACATATAGACCGTGCAGAGATGGATCTGGATCCGGAAACCGATCTTTATGATCCGATGGTTTATCAGAAGGCAAGGGAAAATCTGGATCGTTTCCAGAAAGAAGGGATCCTGATCCAGGATGAGAAACCGAACTATTATCTGTATGAACTGATTCGTAAGGGAAAATCCCAGACAGGGATCGTAGGTGTCAGCTCCATTGATGATTATATGAATGGTGTGATCAAAAAGCATGAGCTTACAAGAGAGGATAAAGAACAGGACCGCATCCGTCATGTGGATGTCTGTGATGCCAACACAGGCCCTATTTTTCTGGCGTGCAGATATCCGGCAGAGCTTCTTACTCTTATGGAAGAATGGAAAGATACACATGTTCCGGTGTATGATTTTACCTCCGATGACGAGATCACACATCGTGTATGGATCGTAGATGAGGAAGAAACGATTCGGACCATAGACAGCCTTTTTGGCGGGATCTCATCTATCTATATTGCGGATGGCCACCACAGAGCAGCCTCCGCAGTAAAGGTGGGACAGAAGAAAAGAGCGGAGCATCCGGACTACACCGGAAAAGAAGAATTTAAACTTTTTCCTGTCAGTGGTATTTCCGTATGACCAGCTGACCATTCTTCCGTACCACAGGATCGTAAAGGATATCAAAGGCATGGAACCCAAAGCCTTCATCGGAAGTATGAAGTTTAATTTTGAGCTGATGGCAATGCCGGGCTTTCCATGTAAACCGGTAGAGAAACACTGCTTTGGGCTGTATGTAGACGGAGAATGGTTCCATCTGAAGGCATATCCGGATATCTATGCGGGAAAAGACAGCGTAGGTCAGCTGGATGTGTCTATTCTTCAGGATAAGGTCCTGGGTCCGGTTCTGGGGATCAGTGATCCGCGTACCGATGAGAGGATCCGCTTTATGGGAGGAAATCACCGGCTGAAGGATCTGGCAGCAGCTGCAGATGAGACAGGAGGAGCTGCCTTTGCCATGTATCCTACATCCATGGAGGAGCTGATGACGATCGCAGACGAGGGGAAGCTTATGCCGCCAAAGAGCACCTGGTTTGAGCCGAAGCTCCGCAGTGGTCTTTTTATCCATAAGCTTTCAGACTGATGCCGGTGGTTTTATAGAATTTTAATAAAATCGTCATCTTATAAAAGAGCCATTTGCGGTAATTAATGCAGATGACTATTATGGAAAAGAAGCATTTGTAAAACTGCATGATTTTTCTGGAGGAGTACACACCGGAGAAACCAACAGATTTTTGTGCGGCAGGGTTTATTCTGAAGAATACACTCAGTGAAAACGGCGGCGTTACAAGAGGTGTATGCCAGGTCAATGAGAATGGATACCTGACCGGAATTGACGAGACAAAGAACATTGTAAAAGTGGGGAATAAGGCAGCAGTCCAGAAAGAAGACGGACAGGAGCCAATTGATGAGAATTCCCATGTATCGATGAATATGTGGGGACTGACACCGGAGTTCGTAGAGACACTGGAAAAAGGATTCAAGGAATTTTTTGAAAAACCAGATGTGGATGTGCTAAAGGGAGAGTATCTGCTTCCGATTTACATTGATGAGTTACTTCAGAAAGGCGAAGTGACGGTTAAAGTCCTTGAAACACAGGATAAATGGTTCGGAGTTACTTACAAAGAAGATAAGGACTCAGTTGTAGAATCTTTCAAGAAGTTGATTGAAGAGGGCGTTTATAAAGAAAAGCTGTTTGATGATATTCTGTAATAAATGATAGAATAAGTGAAAATCGTAAGTATAATACGAAAAAGGTCGTGCGGGAATTAATCCTGCACGACTTTTATGTTGCTGATGTCAGAGTCAATAACGAGAGAGTAGTTTGTATAATAAACCACAAACCCGGGTTTTGCTCCGTTTGGTTTCTTGACATGCTTCTTTTCAATGTAGTCAATCTCGACTTTATCACTGCCGCGGTTCTTAGAATAATAAGCAGCCAGCCGTCCGGCTTCTTCAAAAGTACGGTCCGGAAGTTCATCGCCATTTGTCTTGACAATGACGTGGGATCCGGGAGCACCTTTTGCGTGAAACCACCAGTCACCGCCATTTGCAAAAGAGAAAGTCAGTTCATCGTTCTGGATATTATTTTTACCAACGTAAATGTCATATCCGTCACTGGAGATGTAGTGCATTGGTTTGTTAGTCAGTTTTACTTTTTTCTTTGTGAATTTTCTGCGCACATAGCCGCTGGCAGTCAATTCTTCTTTGATCTGTCCCAGATCCGCTTCGCTTAGCGCAATGTCTAGAGAGTTGCTGACGGATTCCAGATAGCTGATCTCATCAGCTGTCTCTTGGATCAGTTCGGACAGCGCCTCAAAAGTACGCTTCTGCTTATTGTATTTTGCAAAATATTTTTGTGCATTTTCCTGAGGAGTTTTCTGTGGATCCAATGGAATCGTAATATCTTCGTTCGTATAGTAATTCAGGCAGGTCAATGACTTTGCTTCCGGATTCAGGTTGTAACCATAAGTGTTGATTAGTTCTCCGTAAACTTTGTATTTTTCACGGTCTTCGGTTCCTTGTAGTTGTTTGGATTGTAAGTCATATTTTTTCCTTGCACGTTCCAGATTCGTCTGCACAACATGGCGCAGGTCTGCACTTTTCTGACGTATCCGTGTTACGGTGTTGCGAGTCGCATAATAAGTGCGAAGCACCCGTGAGATGGAATCGAAGTATTCTGCCCGGTAATTTCCATAATGAGAAAATGGAATGGCGGTGAATTCTTTTGGCACTTCGTTGCTATAGTAAATCACTGGGTGGAAATTTCCGTCCTTCAGGTCTTCGATATAGTAGGAAAACTGGCGGTACAGGTGAATGAGCATATCTTCGGAAATGTCGGAAGCCGGAATATCCGTATCCAGTCCGGACCCCGAGACGATATGTTCCGCTACTACAGGACTGATACCGGTAAAGCTTGTGTAGATTGCTTTTCCAAGGGCAGCAGGTTTTTCTCTCAGTGCCAGGACAAAGTTTTTAAAAGAAACTGTGAGCGGGTCCAGTTTAGACATCGTGTCCGGGATGAAATAGGTTCTTCCAGGAAGGACTTCCCGGACAGAACTCATTTGTGCGGAAACATGCTTAATGCTGTCCAGAATCTTATCTTTATCATCGCAGAAGATGATATTGCTGTGCTTGCCCATGATTTCTACGATCAGACGCTTACGGCAAAGGTCCCCCAGTTCATTTAAATGCTCAATATCAAAGAATAAAATACGTTCCAGACCAGGCTGTGAGATAGCTGTGATACGCCCATTCCCAACATATTTGCGAAGAAGCATACAAAAACCAGGTGCAGTCATAGGACTCGGTTTATTCTCATCAGTGAGATAAATCAATGGAAGAGATGCACTTGCAGAAATATATAGTTTGCGTTGCCCTTCGGTGTTTTATTTGTGATCAACAGTTCGTCCGGTTCCGGCTGTGCAATTTTGTAGATGCGTCCGCCAAGGATAGAATCGGAAAGTTCTTTTCGAACTGCTGCGATTGTTGTTCCGTCAAATGCCATAATATAAGCACTCCTTTAAAATAATGTTATAAATGTATGATAAATGTTTACTTTTCATATCATACCATAGTTGACTCAAAAATCCAAATGAAGTATAATAAAACGTACGGTTAAAACCGTATTTATTACTGAAAAGAAGAGGTAATACACATGATCAAGAGTATGACCGGTTTCGGAAGATGTGAAATATCAGAGGGAGACCGCAAGTTTACCGTAGAGATGAAAGGCGTGAATCACCGCTATCTGGATATGAGTATCCGTATGCCGAAGAAACTGAATTTCTTCGAGACGGCAATCCGGACAGAAATCAAGAAAAGAATCCAGAGAGGAAAAGTAGACATCTTTATCAGCTATGAGGATTTATCTGACGGACAGGTTTCATTAAAGTATAATGAAAGTCTGGCAGCAGAATATCTTGAATATTTCAAGCAGATGGAAGAAAAGTTTGGCATTGAGAATGATGTCCGTGTGTCTGCACTTTCCAGATATCCTGAGATATTTACAATGGAAGAGGGCAGTGAGGATACCGATGAACTTTGGAAAGGACTGAAAAAAGCACTGGATGGAGCCGTTGACGGATTTGTAACTACAAGGACTGCAGAGGGAGAACATCTGAGAGAAGATATTCTTGCAAAGCTTGATGGAATTCTTGAGATGGTAGCATTTATCGAGGAGCGTTCTCCGAAGATTGTTGCCGAGTATCGAGAAAAGCTGGAAGCCAAAGTTAAAGAACTTCTTGAAGATACGCAGATTGAGGAGAATCGTATTGCAGCAGAAGTTGTGATTTATGCAGATAAGATCTGTACAGATGAAGAGGTCGTACGACTGAAGAGTCATGTCGTACATATGAAAGAGACGCTCCAGTCAGATGAGGCAGGAATCGGACGCAAGCTTGATTTTATTGCACAGGAGATGAACCGTGAAGCAAATACAATCTTGTCAAAGGCAAATGACTTGGAAGTTTCCAATACAGGAATTGGGTTAAAGACAGAGATTGAGAAGGTCAGAGAACAGATCCAGAATATTGAATAAGAGGTATAGCTATGAATAAAGAGGGAATTCTTATTGTAGTATCCGGGTTTTCCGGTGCCGGCAAAGGTACGATTATGAAAGCACTTCTGGAGAGATATGATAATTATGCATTATCCATCTCTGCAACAACAAGAAACCCAAGACCGGGAGAAGAAGAAGGAAAGGCTTATTTTTTCAAAACAACTGAAGAATTTGAAAAAATGATTGCGAAAGATGATTTGATAGAGTATGCTATGTACGTGGGAAATTATTACGGAACACCGAAAGCATATGTGGAAGAGCAACTTTGTGCAGGGAAAGATGTAATCCTGGAGATTGAAATCCAGGGCGCATTGAAAGTCAAAGAAAAATTTCCGAATACATTATTACTGTTCGTAACACCTCCGAGCGCAGAAGAACTCAGAAAGCGTCTGGAAGGACGGGGGACTGAGACACGGGAAGTCATCGATGGGCGTATGAAGCGCGCTATTGAAGAGGCAGAATATATGGATCAGTATGATTATCTGGTCGTGAACGATGAATTAGATGTGTGCGTGGAAGAGATGCATCATCTGATTCAGGGAGAACATGAGAGATGTTTCCGTAATCAGACATTTATAGAGCATATGAAGAGAGAGTTGAAAGGAGAATAGTGTACATGTTACATCCATCTTACACAGACTTAATGAAGGTCGTTAATAAAGACGTTGAGGAAGGCGAGACAAAGGTTGTTAACAGCCGTTATTCTATCGTTATGGCTACAGCTAAAAGAGCACGAGAGATTATTGATGGTTCTATGCCATTAGTAGATACAAAACCGGGTGAGAAGCCGCTTTCTATTGCGATCAGCGAGATGAATCAGGGAAAGATCACTATACTTGCTGAAGAAGAGGCTGCAAAACTTGTGGAACTGGAAGCAAAGCAGGCAGAGGAGAATGCAGAGGAAGATTTCTTGAATATTCAGGAAGAGGATTCAGAGGAAGATGCAGAAGCAGTAGAAGAGTCTGAAGATAACGAATAGAGAGATTACTACACGGTGTGCCGTGTGCCTGAGGCAGATACCGTCTGGTATCTGCTTTTTAAATAAGACATACAAGGAGAACTATATGAATATTTTATTTATATCCCTCGGCTGTGATAAGAACCTGGTAGATTCAGAGGTCATGCTTGGGCTTTTGGATAAAAAGGGATATCTGATCGTAGATTCAGAAGAAGACGCAGATATTATTGTTGTTAATACCTGCTGTTTTATTCATGATGCAAAGGAGGAAAGCATTCAGACCATTCTTGAGATGGCAGAGTACAAAAAAGAAGGGAAGCTGAAAGCTCTGATCGTGACCGGGTGCCTGGCACAGCGTTATCAGCAGGAGATTATTGACGAGATACCGGAAGTTGATGCAGTACTTGGCACTACTTCTTATGATCATATCGTAGAAGCGGTGGAAGAGGCTCTTGCGGGAAATGGACATGTTGTTCTGGAAGATGTGGATGCACTTCCAGATGTAAAAGAAAAGAGACTTGTAACAACAGGCGGGCATTATGCATACATGAAAATTGCCGAAGGCTGCGACAAGCATTGTACTTACTGTATCATCCCAAAACTTCGTGGCAATTACCGCAGTGTTCCGATGGAGAAGCTGCTGGCAGAAGCGAAAGACCTGGCTGATCAGGGAGTAAAGAATTGATTCTTGTTGCACAGGAAACGACCGTATACGGAAAGGATTTATATGGAGAGAAATCTTTGCATAAATTGCTCCGCGAGCTTTGTAAAATATCCAAAATCCAGTGGATCCGAATTCTTTATTGTTATCCGGAGGAGATTTACGATGAACTGATTCAGACGATTAAAGAAGAAAATAAAGTCTGTCACTATCTGGATCTTCCGATTCAACATGCAAGTGATGCAGTGCTAAAAAGAATGGGAAGAAGAACTTCAAAAGCTCAGCTTGTAGAGATTATTGAAAAGCTTCGAAAAGAGATCCCGGATATTTCTCTTCGTACCACATTGATCACGGGATTTTCCGGGTGAGACACAAGAACAGCATGAAGAGCTGAAGGATTTCGTAGATGAGATGGAATTTGACAGACTTGGAGTTTTTACTTACTCACCGGAGGAAGATACCCCAGCTGCAACTATGACAGAGCAGATTCCGGAAGAAGTCAAGGAAGACCGCCAGGCAGAATTGATGGAACTTCAGCAGGAAATCGCATTTGATCTGGCAGAAGATATGGTCGGACGTGAAGTTCTCGTTATGATTGAAGGAAAAGTTGCAGATGAAAATGCATATGTAGGAAGAACTTATAAAGATGCACCGAATGTGGATGGCTTGATCTTTATCAATACAGACGAAGAATTGATGAGTGGAGATTTTGCAAGAGTCCGCGTGACAGGTGCACTGGAATATGATTTGATAGGAGAGCTGATATAATGAATTTACCCAAATAAACTGACAGTATTACGAGTTATCATGGTTCCGATTTTTTGTACTTTTTATGTTGACGGATGTGGGAGGACCGGCAAATAAATGGATCGCGTTAGTTTTGTTCTGTGTTGCCAGTCTGACAGATATGCTGGATGGTAAGATCGCCCGCGCAAGAAAATCTTGTGACAAACTTTTGGAAAGTTCATGGATCCTTTAGCAGATAAGCTGCTTGTGTGTTCTGCTATGATCTGTATGATTCCGTTAGGAAAATTACAGGCATGGTTCGTCATCATCATCATTGCCCGTGAGTTTATTATTAGCGGATTCCGCCTTGTGGCTGCAGATAATGGAATTGTCATCGCAGCAAGTTACTGGGGCAAATTTAAGACAGTATCCCAGATGTTCATGATCATTGTATTGATTGCAGATCTTGGAGGTGCGTTCGATATCGTTGGCACAGTTCTAATTTGGCTTTCACTGATCCTGACAGTTGTATCACTGATCGACTATATTGCAAAGAATGTGCAGGTGCTGACACATGGAGGTATGTAATGATCGTACGTGAACTGGAAAAACAGGAAAGGAAATACGCTCTGGATATTATCTGGAGCGTTTTTTGCATGGATGTGGCCGAGGTGTATGAGCAGGAAGGGATTGATACATTTCGCGAATATTTAAAACAGGAGAATATCGACCAGCTCTGTGATAGCGGCGAACTTCTGATGTTCGGTGTATTTGAACAAGAAGAACTGGAAGGAACTATATCCCTTCAGAGGCGGGGACACATTTGTAATTATTATGTGCGCAGATCCTGCCAGGGAAAAGGTGCTGGAAGGTTACTTTTTGACTATGCGAAAAGGTATTGTAAGGAAGAACTGCATAAGACTATTATGACCGTTGATGCTGCTCCAGAGGCGGTGAAAAAATATATCCACATGGGCATGAAACCAATCGATGAGATGCAGATGATACATGGAAAATGTTATGTGCCTATGGCAATGGAAATTCTTAAGTAGAATGACTATAAAAAGCGGTCCAAACAATTTAAAAATGTAGCGTAGTGCCAATTGACGAAAAATGTTATTTATGAGAGAATAAAAAAGGATATGGTGTTAAACTTATAACAAACACTATTTATAAAACACACATAGTTGAAAGGAGTTTTAAAATGATTTATTCACAAGAAGTAGAAATGATGTGTCCGGTAGCGCAGGGCGCTAATCACGGACCAGCTCCGATTCCGGAAGAGGCAAAATGGGTTCAGGCTAAGGAGATCAAAGATATTTCCGGTTTTACACACGGCATTGGCTGGTGTGCTCCTCAGCAGGGTGCTTGTAAGCTGACACTGAATGTGAAAGATGGAATTATCCAGGAGGCATTGGTTGAGACAATCGGCTGCTCCGGAATGACACATTCAGCTGCTATGGCTTCAGAAATCCTTCCAGGAAAAACTATTTTAGAGGCATTGAATACAGACCTTGTCTGTGATGCAATCAATACAGCAATGCGTGAGTTATTCTTACAGATTGTATATGGAAGAACTCAGAGCGCATTTTCTGAAGACGGACTTGCTATCGGAGCAGGACTTGAGGACCTTGGAAAAGGACTCCGCTCTCAGGTAGGAACAATGTACGGAACATTAGCAAAAGGACCTCGTTATCTTGAGATGGCAGAGGGTTATGTAACAGGTATCGCACTCGATGAAGCAGGCGAGATCATCGGATACCAGTTCGTAAATCTTGGAAAAACTTACAGACTTCATCAAAAAAGGCGATACACCGAATGATGCATGGGAAAGGCAAAAGGACAGTATGGTCGTGTTGAAGACGCAGCAAAGATTATTGACCCAAGAAAAGAGTAGGAGGACTTTTTAAAATGGCTTTATTTGAATCATATGAAAGAAGAATTGATAAAATCAATGAAGTGCTGGCAGGATATGGAATCGCTTCAATCGAGGAAGCACAGAAGATTACAAAAGATGCCGGACTTGATGTATACAATCAGATTAAGAGCATTCAGCCAATCTGTTTTGAGAATGCATGCTGGGCTTACACAGTAGGTGCTGCAATTGCAATCGAAAAAAGGCTGTAAGACAGCAGCAGAAGCAGCAGCAGCAATCGGAGAAGGACTTCAGTCTTTCTGTATTCCAGGATCTGTTGCAGATCAGAGAAAAGTTGGTCTTGGACATGGTAACCTTGGAAAGATGCTTTTGGAAGAGGATACAGACTGCTTCTGTTTCCTCGCAGGACATGAATCATTTGCAGCAGCAGAGGGTGCGATCGGTATCGCTGAAAAAGCAAACAAAGTTCGTAAAAAACCACTTCGTGTTATCTTGAACGGACTTGGAAAAGACGCAGCTAAGATTATCTCCCGTATCAATGGATTTACATATGTTCAGACAGAATATGACTACTATACAGGAGAGCTGAAAGAGGTTCAGAGAATCTCTTATTCTGATGGACTTCGTTCCAAAGTAAACTGCTATGGAGCAAATGATGTGCGTGAAGGTGTTGCAATCATGTGGAAAGAGGGTGTAGATGTATCTATCACAGGTAACTCTACAAACCCGACACGTTTCCAGCATCCAGTAGCAGGAACGTACAAAAAAGAGTGTGTTGAGAAAGGTAAAAAAATACTTCTCAGTAGCATCTGGTGGTGGTACAGGACGTACACTTCACCCAGACAACATGGCAGCAGGACCGGCTTCTTACGGTATGACAGATACATTAGGACGTATGCACTCTGATGCTCAGTTTGCAGGATCTTCTTCTGTACCGG
>ENA-OPZZ01001681-OPZZ01001681.1-human-gut-metagenome-genome-assembly--contig:-NODE-1681-length-12726-cov-2.824034_pt1 | contig 12726 bp, 18 predicted proteins | sample MGYA00242487_ERZ504511 | MGnify/ENA primary metagenome ERZ504511 (study PRJEB26092, sample SAMD00036241) | human gut metagenome | host: Homo sapiens | study: EMG produced TPA metagenomics assembly of... | reverse complement strand
AATACCGCAAAATAACTTTCCATCGTTATTTTACGGTACCTTTTTCCTCATTATTTCTCTAAAATTTTCTCTAAAACTTCGCTCCTACCTAAATCTAGTAATAGCTTCCAAAAGCGGATTGTGATCATACAAAAATGTAAGTATCTGACTATCTGCAATATTTTCAAAACAAATCTTTCCTATTGAAGTCGTATACAATAATGTCACAACAATTAAAATCACCCAGATAATAATCACCCTGTTGCCATTCCAAGCACTCCGCCCGCAATTCTGTTGAGTCCGCCTATAACCGGAAGATCGCTGATCAATCCAAGCATATAGACAATTGTGCGGACAACTATTGTAACTATTAGAAGTGTCAGCAGAAATCCCACAAAATCCGCAATCACTTTCGCCATATACGCCCCAACATACTCACCAAACGTACTGACTCCCAGATTTTTATAAATCTCTGCATTATTATTTTCTAAGAGTAAATCACGAAATAATTGTGGAATATTTGCATTTTCAATCGCCGAAATCTGCTGTTCTCTCGTCAGATCAATCTTTCCTATCAGATTTTTTATATCTTCTTCCGTAATCCCAGCCGCTTCCAGATCAATTCCATCTAACTTTTGTCCATTGATTTCAATCCCCGACAAATCCATATCTTCCAAATCCGGAGTTAATAATTCCACACATTTTTCCTGTACCATCCTCTCTAAAAGGTGTCACTTTTAAAATTCCTTTACTCACATATGGCGTAAGAAAAACCACCAATACGATAATAATGATTGTTGCAGCTAATGAAGCCACTATTTTTATAAACCCTCGAACCAAACCGGCAATCACACATACCAAAAGTATAATACCGACTAAAATTAATAATCCATTCATATACTCTCCTATTTCACCAGATGAACTTCCTGAAGTCCTTCTGCACTTATCACCATGTATTTATTCAGACCTGTCATTCGGAAAATCTCTATAATATTTGTCTCCATCTTTCCTTCAAATTTTACAAACTCCAGATCGATCAAATATCATGCATTTATTTCCATCATACAAAACCACCTGGTTACCGGTCATTTTTATATTTCCGTACTCACCCTCAAAATCTTTTGACAGTATCTGTTTCCCCTTTGTATTATAAATGCGCAGTTCATATCCGCTTTTTCCAGAAATTTTTCAGAACAAGCGCCACTCCGCTCTTATCATATGACACACTTTTTATCTCTTTTTTTAATCTTTATCTTTTTGACCTGCTGAAGATCTTCCAAACCACTATAGAACACCAGCATATCATTCCCTATCAGCACAGAAGTTTTCTCATCCAAAAACGCACCGTCGGGACCACTTCGTTCTCATATTCTTTTTCAAAAACTTCGTGATCTTTCTTCTCTTCTCCAGCCTCACCAAAAATTTATAACAAACTACTTTCGTCATCGCTTCGCTGCCTTTTGTAGATAAGTATGAAAACAAGAAGTGCTTCTCCAATTATTGGAAAATGGCAAATATCCAACGGATATCCAGTATTTTGCAAGTGAAGTGTTCTGCTCCACAAGAATATTCCCTTTTGCATCATAACAAATAATCTGCTGTGTAGATTCTCCTTTGAGCACCACCCCTACGATTCCCTGTTCCGAAACAACCAGCTTTTGGATTGGACTCGTTGTTTTAATCTCTCCTTTTAGTCCATCTTTTTGAAACACCAAAAATGCTTGTCCCACTTTGATACCCCAACAGCTGCCGTTCCTTTGCACACTTCCACAATCGGATTCTTCATCTGACACGGCTGATTCCATATTTCCTGACCTTTTTTATCTAAATAAACAATGCCATCTCGACTGTATTTCAAACCCCCTCCGGCATACTCTCTGTAATTACTGTTATCCGCCTCTTCATTCTCATATGTAGCGGTCACAGCGACATTCTCATATGTCTGGTATTTCAAAAACAGCCCCACTCCCGCAGTCACCACAACAACAGATACCGCAACGATCACAACCCGTCGAAAAAAATCGATATCTATGCGCCTTTATTTTTAACTCCATCTCCCGCATCGGATTCTGGCTATCCTGCAGTTCATCTATAATATCATCTGCAATCTCCTCCGTCGGGTCTTTTTTTTCTTTTACAATATGAAAACCAAATTTCTTCTTCATATGCTCCCCTTTATTTCTTCTTTGGTTCATGCTACATCAATAGTATAGCACATTTTACTATGGTAACAACAACTTTTGTCCGATAAAGATGAGATTTCCATTCTCCAAACCATTCATCTTACAGATCGCCTCCACATGGGATATATCTCCATATACTTTTCGACTGATTGTTGCAAGGGTATCTCCCTTTTCAACTACATAAATGTCATCTTCCAGAATTTGTGCCTCCGGATTCTCAGGTTCCTCTAAGATTTTGTCTCCTTCTTGTTCTTTTTCTTCTTCGATAACCTCACCGCCTGTCTCCATCACCTTATCCCCTTCTTTATTAGAAACAGATTTGGAGATAGTATCCAGCGATTGTTGAACTCCCTGCATTTTATCATAATTATTGATCATCGTAACCCCTATCACAAACACCACAAGAACAAGAAAAGTACTTGCCGCATATATGAATCTCGCGCCGTGTCTTTCTTCGTTTTTTTCCATCTTTTCTTTTATGACATCACGAAAATTCTTTGTAACTCGATCCTCAATAGTTTCACTGGGTGTTACTCCATTATTTTTACGACTCGCAATCATATAATTCTGCATTTCCAAATTTTTCTCATAATAAATATAGTGTCCGCCGCACTCCATCAAGTCCTGATATTTATGTATATAAAACTGCTCCTCTCGGTCAACTGTATTTTTTAAGACAAAAATGCTTTTCTCTCTGGAGAAAAATTTTTCGTGAATTTTTTTTATGTTATGATTTGCCTCCAGCGGTTGTCCCGGAACAGTCAAAAACCACCCTAAAATCTCTGCATTTTCAAAATATTGTTTACAGACTTCACATGCATTTTTCCAAACCGTATCCTGAACGTGGATATCCTGTCCTTTCATGGTCACTTCGCTCATCCGAATTGCACCGTATATGTAAATCAAATCCTGATCCTCTTCTTGTACTTTTTCTCCGACCAAAAACGCTCCGATTGGCATCTGGTCGGTCTTATCACACAGTTGATTAAAAAATGTGTCTACATAATCTTCTACATAGATTTTTGAACTGTCACTTACATTTCCTATTTGTCGAACATTTTTTGGAAGTTGTTTTTTCATTTTCTTTCACCTCATCTGCATATTTTTCCTCATCATAGCATATGAAAAGTGCTGAATTTATCAGATACTGTCGCCCCTTCCAGAAACTGTTCGACATAAATTCCAAAGAAAGGATAGGGAAAACGCTTTTCTCCTATCCTTTCGTCATCATCTTCTTTTACTTGTCTCGCATGCCCCGCAATATTTGTCGGTAAGAGTCGTAATAAACCCTTCCTTTGTTTTTGGTATTCTAAAAAAGTAACCGGCCACATATGATTATAGATAATATCTTTTTCAATCTCATTCAGTTCAAAAAATTTGCTCGCATTCTTTAACGCTGTCTTCGGATGTGTGAGTCCATGAAAATGATCTCCCGTTTTTTTCGCATGTGTGTGCCAGTCGTACAAAAACAAGTCATGAAGCATCGCCCCTCTCGCCGCCGATCTTGCATCTAAATGAAAAAAAACGGCACCACTGATAATTGTAATATGCCACATGGACACAATGCTGATAGCAATTCGTCGTGCCATGATGTGGATATAATTTCATGCGAAGCACGACAGGATGTTCGGCAATATCTCGAATACAATCATAAAAATCATATTTCCATTCATCCCGCAGACTGTATAGTTTATCTTGAATTTTTCTAAACATTTTGCATCCCTCATAACATTTTGATTTCTCAAACATCATAAAACATAAGAGGCGAAAGTGTCAACACTCTCGCCTCTTATGTTTTTATTAAAACTCTTTTATTTTTTTTATAAATGCTTTCCGCATCTAAACCGTATTTTTTAACCAACTCAACTGCCGGTCCTGATTCTCCATAAGTATCATTGATACCAATCTTCAGAACTTTTGTAGGTGCTTTTTCCGATAACACATCACAAACCGCACTTCCAAGTCCGCCAATCACGGAATGTTCTTCAATTGTAACTACTTTTCCAGTCTCTTTTGCAGCTTCCACAATCAATTCTTCGTCCAAAGGTTTGATTGTATGGATGTTAATTACTTTTGCATCGATACCATCTGCCGCTAATTTTTCCGCCGCTTCCAGTGTCTCAGCTACCGGAAGACCTGTGGCGATCAAAGTGATGTCCTTTCCTTCACGAAGAACAACACCTTTTCCAAGTTCAAATTTATAATCTTCACGATCGTTGATTACCGGAACTGCAAGTCTTCCAAAACGAAGATAAACAGGTCCTTCATGCTTATAAGCAGCTTTTACTGCCGCTCTTGCTTCCACATCATCCGATGGGTTTATGACAACCATCCCCGGAATTGTTCTCATCAGCGCAATGTCCTCGTTACACTGATGTGTCGCACCGTCTTCTCCTACTGAGATTCCCGCATGTGTCGCACCGATTTTTACATTCAGCTTCGGATATCCGATAGAGTTACGAATCTGCTCAAATGCACGTCCTGCTGCAAACATTGCAAATGTGCTGGCAAATGGAACTTTTCCTGTTGTTGCAAGACCTGCTGCAACACCCATCATATTACATTCTGCAATTCCGCAGTCAATGTGACGTTCCGGAAATACTTTCTTAAATACGCCAGTCTTTGTGGCAGCTGCTAAGTCAGCATCCAAAACAACAAGATTTTCATGTTCTTTTCCTAATTCTACAAGGGCATTTCCATAACTGTCACGAGTAGCAATTTTCTTTACATCTGACATAGTGCTTCACCTACTTTCTCTAAATCTGCCATTGCAACTGCATATTGTTCTGCATTCGGTGCAGAGCCATGCCATGATGCCTGATTCTCCATAAACGACACGTTCTTTCCTTTGATCGTCTTTGCAATGATCGCTGTCGGCTGACCTTTTGTCTCTCTTGCTTCTTTAAAAGCTGCATCCAAAGCATCAAAGTCATGTCCATCCACATTGATCACATGGAAATTGAAAGCTTCAAACTTCTTGTCAATTGGATATGGCGAGCATACTTCATCAATTGCACCATCAAATCTGAAGTCCGTTATTGTCTACGATCACAACAAGATTATCCAGTTTTCTGTGACTTGCAAGCATTGCTGCCTCCCATACCTGTCCTTCCTGAATCTCGCCGTCACCTAACAGTGTGTAAACTCTGTAATCTTCATTCGAAAGTTTCGCCGAAAGTGCCATACCTACAGCTGCTGAAATCCCCTGTCCAAGGGAACCACTTGACATATCTACCCCTGGGATATGTTTCATATCAGGGTGACCCTGTAAATAAGATCCTACCTTACGAAGTGTAGTCAGATCTTCCACCGGGAAAAATCCTCTGTGAGCCAATGCAGCATAATATCCAGGCGCTGTATGCCCTTTTGATAATACGAAACGGTCTCTATCTGCTTTTTTCGGTTCTTTCGGATCGATATTCATTTCCTCAAAAAATAAATATGCGTAAATATCTGCCGCTGACAGTGATCCACCCGGATGTCCGGATTTTGCATTGTAAACAGCCGTCACTGCACCTTTTCGAACCTCATTAGCTATTTTCATTAATTCTAATTTGTTCATGAGCTGCCTCCTACTTTTTCATTTTACGTTCAATACACTCTTGATTATATTTGTACCATTTCAAATATGCAAGTACATTTTCATTATTCACCAAAAACAGCTTTGTAATCCGCCTGGAACTTTGCAATTCCCTGATCTGTTAAAGGATGTTTTGTCATCTGCTCAATCACAGCATATGGAACAGTTGCAATATCTGCTCCGGCCAAAGCACAGTCAGTCACATGGATTGGGTTTCTTACGCTTGCTGCAATGATCTCTGTGTCCAGCCCTGCAACTGCAAAAATCTCTGCAATCTCGGAAATCAGATCCACACCTCTGACAGAGATATCATCCAATCTTCCTAAAAACGGAGAAACATATGTTGCTCCGGCTCTCGCAGCCAGCAATGCCTGATTTGCCGTGAAAATCAAAGTCACATTTGTCTTAATTCCTTCTGAGGACAATACTTTACAAGCTTTGAGTCCCTCCACTGTCATAGGGATTTTCACAACCATGTTCGGATGAATTTTTGCAATGGCTCTTCCTTCTGCAATCATTCCTTCTGCGTCAACAGTTGTAGCTTTCACTTCTCCGCTGATTGGTCCATCTACAATTGATGCAATCTCTGCAATAACCTCTTCAAAAACACGTCCTTCTTTTGCAATCAGTGACGGATTGGTTGTAACTCCACAGATAACACCCATATCATTTGCCTTTTTAATATCCTCTACATTTGCTGTGTCAATAAAAAATCTCATATTCGTTTCCTCCTTCGACTGCTAAATATCCTGAATAATTCTTTATGAGCTCATTATATCACCCCTTATTCGCCCGTCAACCGGACGCATTTTTATTAGTAATTATTTTTATTAATATTTTAAAATTATTATTTCTATGATGTGAAATATTTTCCTTTGCCATAAAAATAGAAGCCATTTTCAGGCTTCTTTACAAATATTTTTCATATTTTTATTATTAATAATTTTCTCTTTTCTATTAATTTCACTTTTGTTTTGTCCTGTCGGTTATCTTGGCATAAGAGGTTGTTCCGCGTGTGATTAATTTAGGTTCATACTCTACATGGTACGTGCTTACCGGTTCCATATCAGCAAAGTCTGCATGTTTAAACTTAATTTTTTTCATAATAATATCACAGGCATCTCTTCCCTTAAAAATCACAAAATGCTCAATTGTCGTCAAAGCCACCTTGTGCATCTTTCCAAACAGAATATTGTCACATCCCATCACCGAAACATCATGTGGCACCCGGTATTTCAGCTCATACAAAGCATCCAGTATTCCAAGCGCAATCATATCGTTGAGACCGACAATTGCCGTCAGATCCGCCTCTTCTTCCATAAGCTCCTTAGTCAGCTCATATCCCACGCGATATTCTGAATCCACATTTGCCACTCCGATGTCCATCTGCTCACCAGCCTCTTTCACAATTACTTGTGATTTCAGACCTTCCTTTTCAAACTCTTTCAAAAAACCTTCCGTCCTCTTCGACCGCTGTTTTTGTCTCGTCGTAAGAGGCGGGGTAATATAAGCGACTTTTTTGTGTCCCAAATCCAGAAGATGACGCGCCATCAGACGTCCAAGCTTTGAATTATCCAATTCCACCGCATCCAGACTCAGTTTCTCATTCTGATTATTGATGATCACGACCGGAATCCGCTCGGCAAGACGCTCCACCATATCCATAAAGCATTCACTCGGATTACACATATAGATAATTCCCATCGGATTCAGGCTCGGCATCATCTTTAAATATCGTTCTTCCATACCAAGATCCCGCTGAGTATTACATACAAACAAAGTATATTCCTCGTCTCGCGCACGCATCTCAACCCCTTGCAGAAGCATCACATAATATGGATTGGTAAGGTTCGGGCAAAATACCGCCAAATGCTTTTCCTTTTTCCCCGCTTTTCTGACCTTGCGTTTCGGCGCCACGTATCCAAGCTCTTTCGCTGCTTTTTCCACTCTCTCAATTGTCTCTTTCGAAAAAGAAACATTATATTTTTTATTTAAAACCATAGACACGGTCGACTGAGATACCCCTGCTTTCCGCGCAATATCTGTCGATGTCACTTTCTTTTTTTTCATCAAATCTCTGTTCTTCCCTCTAATGCTCGCAAAAGCGTCACTTCATCTATATATTCCAAATCGCCGCCAACTGGAACTCCACTTGCAATTCTACTCACTTTGATACCGGTAGGCTTGATCAATTTGCTGATATACATCGCCGTCGTCTCCCCTTCCAGGCTGGAATTTGTCGCAATAATCACCTCATCCACATCTCCTTGAAGACGTTCCATCAGCTCTTTCAATTTGATGTCTCCAGGTCCAATCCCAAGCATTGGCGAGATCGCACCGTGAAGCACATGATAGACTCCTTGATATTTTCCTGTCTTTTCGTAAGCCGCCAAATCCCTCGTCGTCTCCACCACCATGATTGTCTTTGCATCACGATTACTGTTGCTGCAGATCGGGCACAATTCCTGATCGGTAAGCGTGTGGCATTGTTTACAATAGCGTACATTTTCCCTTGCCTCTGTCATCGAGCCCGCAAGACTTTGCACTTGCTCTTTCGGCATGTTGATAATATGAAAAGCCAGCCTCTGAGCTGACTTTGCACCAATACCAGGAAGTCTTGATAATTCTTCGATTAATTTACTTATCTGGCTGCTATAATAATCCATTTCTTTTGCACTCCTTAAAATGGCATCCCCGGAATTCCGCCGCCTAATCCGCCTGTCAGTTTTGACATCGCAGAAGCTGACTCCGCTTCAACTTTACGAAGCGCTTCATTGGTAGCTGCCACAATCAAGTCTTCAAGCATCTCGATATCATCCGGATCCACAACTTCTTCCTGAAGTTTCACTTTTGTCACTTCTCTCGTTCCGGATACCGTCACTTCCACTGCACCGCCTCCTGCTGTTGCAGTAAATTCTTTACTCTCAAGCTCTTTTGCCTGCTCTTCCATCTGTCTTTGCATCTTCTGAGCCTGTTTCATTAAATTTGCCATATTTCCCGGCATTCCTCCACCTGGAAATCCTCCACGTTTTGCCATAATTATAATCCTCCTAATCTTCTACCGTGATATCCATGTGTACCACTTTTTCTATATCTACAAAACTGTCCTCAAATCGTCGTCCTTCTTCCACACACCGAACTTCGATCGCGACAGTCTTGCCGATTCTTTGTTCAATAAGATGTTCTATCTCTTCTCTATGTTCCGGCGTCCCAACTACACCTGCGCTCACTTCATCCGGAAGCACAATGAGAAGCTGATCCTGATTGCCTACACTCAGCCTTGCCATCTTCAGACAATTGCGCAGCATGCCCGATAGCTGATTTACAATCGGACGAAAATCTTTTGCAACCGCCTTGACATCTTCATGAAGCGCTTTTGTAAGTTCCACCTTTGGTCCAGGCGCCTCTTCCACAGTTTGTTCCGCATAGGCAGCTGCCTGAGGTCTTACCGCAATCCCTTTCTGTATCTGCTCTTCCAAAGCACGAATACGTTCTAACAGTGTATCCTGCTCCACTTCCATCTCCGGTCTGCACAGCTTGATAAATGCCACTTCCATCATAACCCGCTTCTGTGTTGCATATTTTAATTGATTGGACAATTCTGAAAAAATCCTGATATAGCGTATCAGTGTATCATTTTCTATCATCTGTGCTTCTTCTTTCAGCTGCGCCAGATTCTCTGTCGATACATCTAACACATCCTCCATATTATCAGAACTTTTCGCAAGAAGCAAGTTCCTTAAATACCATGTGAAATCAGCTGCAAGCTGCGAAAGCTCACGCCCTTGCATAACAAGTTCATCCAGACTTTTCATCACTTTCGCAACATTTCTTTCCAGAAGTTCACGAAGCAGCCTGCTGAACACTTCCGTGTCAACCGCCCCGAGCACCTCCAACACATTATCATATGTCAGCTTCTGCCCAAGATAGAACGCGATACACTGGTCCAAAATGCTTAACGCATCTCTCATCGAGCCATCCGCCGCCTTTGCAACATATCGAATTGCTTTCTCCTCAACTTCTATATTCTCCTTCTGCATAAGATCTGCCAGACGCGCCGCAATCGTATCAATTGTAATTCTTTTAAAATCATATCTCTGACATCTGGATAGAATTGTAATCGGTATCTTGTGAGCCTCTGTTGTCGCCAAAATAAAAATAACATATTCCGGCGGCTCTTCCAGCGTCTTTAAAAGTGCATTAAACGCCCCAATAGAAAGCATATGCACCTCGTCGATGATATACACTTTATATTTTCCTTCCGTAGGACGATACGCCACCTCTTCCCGAATCTCACGGATATTGTCAACACCATTGTTCGAAGCAGCATCTATCTCGATCACATTCATAGAAGTCCCCGAACTGATTGCTTTTACAGCTGTCGCACACACCGCAGGGACTTCCATTTACCGGATGTTCACAGTTTACCGCCTTTGCAAATATCTTCGCAACCGATGTCTTACCGGTTCCCCTCGTTCCACAAAAGAGATACGCATGTCCGATTCGGTCTGCTTTTATCTGATTCTGCAATGTCTTGCTGATATGATCCTGCCCTTTTACATCCTCAAATTCTCCCGGGCGAAATTTTCTATACAAAGCAGTATACGACATCTCCAACTTCCTTTCTTTCTCTTCGTCTATTTATCTCCAAAACTGATTCCTGTCAGCTTTGCCTCTTTGATGATCTTAGAATCCGGATCCACCATCTTTAACTTTCCTGCCACTTCAGACAGCGGCACTTTTACAGTCTCTCCTTTTTTCATCCCGACCATGTAACCATATTCTTCTTTCAAGATCAATTCTGCCGCAGCAGCTCCGAGCCTTGTCGCAAGCACTCTATCGTACGGGCAAGGAGAACCTCCTCTTTGTGTGTGCCCCGGCACCGTAATACGTACTTCCTGATCTGTCTTTTTCTGAATCTCTTCTGCCAATTCATATGCAATAGAAGGATATTTGCGTTCTTTTAATTTTGCTTTATAAGCTTTCTTCGGCATCGCAGCTTCTTCTTTTGACATCGCTCCTTCCGCAACTGCAATAATCGTAAAGTGTTTTCCTGCTTTTGTGCGTTTTTCAATCGCCTCCGAAATCACATTCAGATCATACGGAATCTCCGGAAGCAAGATAATATCAGCGCCTCCTGCAATTCCCGCATGCAATGTCACCCATCCAACTTTGTGTCCCATCACTTCCACGATAAATACACGGCTGTGAGATGTCGCGGTTGTATGGATACAGTCGATTGTATTCGTCGCAATATCCACTGCACTTTGGAAACCAAATGTCATATCTGTTCCCCATAAATCATTGTCAATTGTCTTTGGAAGTGTAATCACATTCAAACCTTCCTCTCGAAGCAGATTCGCTGTCTTATGTGTCCCGTTTCCACCAAGCACCACAAGGCAGTTCAGATTCAATTTATGATATGTATGCTTCATCGCCTTCACCTTGTCAAGTCCATTGGCGTCCGGCACCCGCATCAATTTGAACGGCTGTCTGGATGTTCCGAGAATCGTCCCTCCAACCGTGAGTATCCCTGAAAAATCTTTTGCTGTCAACATCTCAAAGTTGGCATAGATCAGACCTTTATACCCGTCTTTGAATCCATAGATTTCCACATCATTTCTCTTCGATGTGATCCCTTTTACCACGCCGCGCATCGCTGCATTTAACGCCTGGCAGTCTCCGCCGCTTGTCAGTATTCCAATTCTCAACATATATACACATCCTTTCACATTACATAGTCATTTATTTCAGTAACAGTATACCCCATTTTATAGGTGCTAACAACAGAAAAATGCGTTATACTATATAGTATGATGCAATTCAAAGGAGATTTTTATTATGGAACGAAATGAACTCTGCTGGTGTGGCAGCGGGAAAAAATATAAAAAATGCCACATGCAAATTGATGACAAAATATTACTTTTAGCTTCCGAAGGACACATTGTCCCTGACAGAAGTATGCTCAAGACACCTGCACAGATTGAAGAGATCAAAAAAAGTGCAGCGCTCAACACAGCAGTTCTTGATCACGTTGCAAAACATATTCACGCAGGGATGAGCACCGCCGAGATAGACAAACTGGTCTATGACTACACAACAGAACACGGCGGTATTCCTGCGCCACTTGGATATGACGGTTTTCCAAAAAGTGTATGCACTTCCATCAACAACGAAGTTTGCCACGGAATTCCAGACGAAAATATTATTTTAGAGGAAGGTGACATCATCAACGTGGACGTCTCTACCATTCTCAATGGATATTATTCAGATGCATCCCGAATGTTTGCCATCGGCGAATTGTCCGACCGGGCGAAAAAGATTCTAAAAGTAACCGAAGAATGTGTAGAACTTGGTCTTGCAGCAGCAAAACCTTGGGGGCATCTCGGGGATATTGCCGATGCAATCAACTCACACGCTCAGGCAAACGGTTACTCTGTGGTTGAAGACATCGGCGGTCACGGAATCGGTCTTGAATTTCACGAAGAACCTTTTGTGAGCTATGTCACTGAAAAAGGAACCGAGATGGTTCTTGTTCCGGGAATGATGTTCACCATCGAACCGATGATCAACGAAGGAAGTCCAGATTTCTTTGTAGACGAAGACAACAGCTGGACGGTCTACACCGAAGATGATGGATTGTCCGCACAGATTGAATACATGGTGCTTGTCACCGAGACAGGTATCGAAGTATTAACTAAATAGATAACAAAAAGGGCAGAGATTTTTAATAAAATCTCTGCCCAAATTATTTTTAGTATGATTTTCCCCAGTAAGCCATGTGTTTCGCAGGTTTTTCCACAGAAAATACATGTGTCTGAAATCATCTCTTCATCTTCGATCAGACAACGTGTGGAAGCTCCGCCTGTAGCGTATTTGATCTCGCCTTCACATTCTTCATCTCCACACCAGCAAGCTTTTACAAATCCACGGTTTGCTTTGAATTTTTCAACCATCTCATCCATTGTAACTGCTGTATCAATA
>ENA-OPZZ01001680-OPZZ01001680.1-human-gut-metagenome-genome-assembly--contig:-NODE-1680-length-12734-cov-3.180693_pt1 | contig 12734 bp, 14 predicted proteins | sample MGYA00242487_ERZ504511 | MGnify/ENA primary metagenome ERZ504511 (study PRJEB26092, sample SAMD00036241) | human gut metagenome | host: Homo sapiens | study: EMG produced TPA metagenomics assembly of... | reverse complement strand
CTGCCAAGCGGAAAGAGACGACAGATATCCGGTCTTGCCCCATGGATCGTGCATCGCCCGGAATCATTCAAAAAGGCACAGGCTTCCTTTTCACCACGCATGGCCAGGTTCGGCAAGATTACACCGTCCGCCAGATTCAGTTCCACACCTTTTGTCATCAGTTCTCCAAAAGAAGCGTTCAGCTCCTTTTCAAGCCGGTAAATATCAAGCGGTGTCAGCACGATCGAAGTGCCCATCCCATGACAGCAGGCAGAACATCCCTCACATCCCCTGCAGTCTGCTTTTACCATATCATTTGGCCCATACAGCTTTCCGTCTGAAATTTCTTTTATATCGATATTACGTTTCACCTTTCTCCCTCCTCATATTGACATCTGCTCCTGTTAAGAGTACTATAAATTTCAAGAATATTCAACAAAAATCAACCAAACAAGGAGTAGATCTATGAACCCTGTACAGGAAACCGTTTTATTATATTACCCAAAGAAGCCCAAATACCTGCCGAAGATCAAATCCATCTTCGTTCAGCTCGGTATCCAGTTTCGTATTCTGGATGCCGCATCTACTGCTCAGAAGATCGGCTATCTCACCGGCCGTACAGGCTTCGAAAAAAGCACTTCCGATGTCCCTTTTTCAAAAATTCCACAATCTGTGCTGGTGATGGATCATTTTTCTGGTGTGCGGATGGATGTGCTGTTTTCTTATTTGAAAAAAGCCGGCATTCCTTCCATCGACCTGAAGGCGATCGTGACCGATACCAATGCAGACTGGACATTTTTCGCACTCTATCAGGAGATTGCAAAAGAACATGCACGGATGCATGCAAGAAGAGCAATCATCACACGTATCGAAGAGTCGGATTTTGGATGTGAAGGACGACCGGATGGGGTGATTGCAATGGATCATGTTTACCTGCGTTATGAGCAGGAATCCGAAGAATTCTGCCTGATGGCAGAAGATGATCAGCTCTATGCAGATCATATCGATGAAAACAGTACGGTTCTCGTAACCGCAGACGGGAAAATTCTGCCGCTGTAAATACAGCAGTTAAAATGAATCCCCTGGTATATCTCTGGTTGTTTTTTCATATAAATAACCAATTTCATACCAGGGGATTTTTTATGTCTGTTTTTTCGTTCAAAAAAGCAGCTGTCACACTCTTGCTTCTGACAGCCGCCTACTTTTCCGGATCCGGGATCCATTATCTGTTTTCACAGCCGACCACGGTACTTCCTGCCTCATCTTCTTCAGAAGGCAACTGGGGACTCAGTTTTCAGGAAGAAGGTGTGCGGCCTGTCGGCAACGCCACGCCTTCTGAGCTTGCAAAATATCAGGCAGCCTACGCAGATGAAACAGATGAAAAAGTCATTTACCTCACCTTTGATGCCGGATATGAAAACGGCAATCTGCCTGCTATTCTGGATGCCCTGAAAAACCATCAGGCGGTTGGCACTTTCTTTGTCGTCGGAAATTTTCTGGAAACCAGTCCGGAACTTACCAAACGCATGGTAGCGGAAGGTCACATCGTCGGCAACCACACTTATCATCATCCGGATATGTCTAAAATCTCCACAAAGGAAGCTTTTGAAAAAGAGTTGAATGACGTGACAACACTTTTTCAGTCGATCACCGGAAGCGAAATGGCTCACTACTACCGCCCACCTCAGGGAAAATACAGCACCTCCAACCTTGAAATGGCAAAAGAACTTGGCTACAAAACCTTCTTCTGGAGTCTCGCCTACGTGGACTGGATTCAAGATGAGCAGCCAACAAAAGAGCAGGCTTTTTCCAAACTTTTAAGCCGCATCCATCCGGGAGCCGTAGTTTTGCTTCACAGCACCTCTTCTACGAATGCAGCCATTCTCGATGAACTTCTGACAAAATGGGAAGAAATGGGGTATCATTTCGCTCCGTTATCTGAACTTGCTGACAAACTGTAGATCAGAGGTGCACAGAAGAATGCCGAGGCATTCTTAAGCACTACATAATAAACATCGCATCCCCAAAGGAGAAGAAACGATAACGCTCTTTTACCGCTTCCTCGTAAGCAGCCATGATCTTATCTTTTCCGGCCAGTGCGGAAACCAGCATCATCAGTGTGGACTCCGGCAGGTGGAAGTTTGTGATCAGACGGTCGATCATTTTAAACGGATAACCAGGATAAATAAAGATGTCCGTCCATCCGCTTCCTGCTTTTAAAATACCGTTTTCATCGGTTGCCGACTCCAGCGTACGGCAGCTTGTCGTTCCGACTGCCACAATCTTCCCGCCTTCTTTTTTCACACGGTTGATCAGCTCCGCCTGCTCCGGCTCCACAATGTAAAACTCCGAGTGCATGTGATGATCTGTCACATCTTCTACCTTGACCGGACGAAAGGTTCCAAGTCCGACATGTAAAGTCACATGTGCAATGTGAACGCCTTTCTTTTTGATTTCTTCCAACAGTTCTGGTGTAAAATGCAGTCCGGCTGTCGGTGCTGCGGCAGATCCATCGTGCTTTGCATACACCGTCTGATAACGGTTTTTGTCCTTGAGCTGGTGATGGATGTACGGCGGCAGCGGCATCTGTCCCAGTTTATCCAGGATTTCCCTCAAAAAATTCCCCTCTACTCAAAACGGATCAGACGGTTTCCTTCGTCAACCACATCGATCACCTCACCAATCAGCAGCCCTTCGCCAAAACTGATTCTTGCACCGACACGACATTTCTTCCCCGGTTTTACCAGCGTTTCCCAGACATTATTCTCTCTTCTTTTTAGAAGCAGTACTTCAATCTTTGCATCCGTTCCGATCTTGCTTCCATAGAGTCTTGCCGGGATTACTTTCGTATTGTTGACTACCAGACAGTCTCCCGGGTTCAGATATTCAATGATATCACGGAAAACACGATGCTGCGTCTTTCCGCTTTCTCTGTCAAGTACCAGCAGTCTGGAAGAGGAACGGTCTTCCAGTGGATCCTGTGCGATCAGTTCCTGCGGCAGATCAAAATAAAAATCCGATGTTTTCATATATATACTCCTTAATAATAAATATGATTTTCTTCAACTAAAACCGGCTTCTCGCCTCTGTTACAGGTTACAATCGACACGGCACAATTTTTTGATACGCCGCCATGCCAGTAATCTTCCCGGTTACTTTCTCTTATGCTGTTGAGCAGTCCGCGAAGTGCACAGCCATGCGTCGACACGAGGATCGTCTTATCTTGAAGTTCTTTTCGACTGCAGATATCTTCCATAAAATCCCGGGTACGCTTTTCCACATCATCCAGACTTTCTCCACCCGGTGCTGCCACATAATCCTGCGGGGCATGGAAGAAGTTTTCAATCCACTGCTGCGGCACCTGCCGGTTTTCTTCTGCATAACAGCAGCCCTCATAGATTCCAAAGCTGATCTCGATCAGACGCTCATCCTCTATGATCGGGACCTCTCTTCCGGCAAGGATACACTGTGCCGTGTGTTTTGCACGGATCAGTGGACTGGTAAAAGCCATGTCAAACGTTACATCACGAAGTGCCTTTCCGGTCAACTCTGCCAGATAGATCCCATTTTCATTTAAATCAACGTCAGAACGCCCCTGGAGGCACTTACGTGCATTCCAGGGGGTCTGACCATGACGTATGATATACATTTTCATGTGTTATTCTCCAGATTACTGACGAAGTTCGATACCCATGCTTTCCAGCCCATTGAGGATCTTCTTCATCACCGTAGTGATCTCTGCTTCTTCCATGGTCTTGTCTTTTGCACGGAATACCACAGAATAAGCCATAGATTTATAGCCTTCTTTGATCTGAGTTCCTTCATAAATATCAAACAGTTTGAAGCTTTCCAGATGTTTGCCTCCACGCTGAACGATCATCTCTTCGATTTCACCGGCAAGTACATGTTTCGGAACCACCATACTGAGGTCACGTGTCACAGCCGGGAATTTCGGAATACCTTCGTATTTGCGGTCGAAGGAAGCTTTTTCCACGATCTTCGGCATGTCCAGAACGGCAACATATGCCTTTTCACCGATTCCGTAATTATCCAGAACCTGTGGATGAACTTCGCCCAGGAATCCAATCACTTCTCCGTCGTAGAGGATGTTTGCCTGTCTGCCCGGATGTAAAGATGGCTGTCCTGCGTTCGGATCGTACTGTGGAATCTTATGCATGCCTGCTTTTTCCAGGAACTCTTCTACGACACCTTTCATGACAAAGAAATCTCCGCTGCCGTACATACCAAGCGTGAACTGCATACGCTCATCCGGAAGCTCGGTAAGCGGCAGTGCTTTCGGCAGATAAATGTTTGCCAGTTCATAGAGACGAACGTCTTTGTTTCTGTGGCTGTAGTTATAGCCAAGAGAAGAGAGCATACCATTTAAGGAAGTCGTTCTCATGATGCTGAAATCATCGCCGAGCGGGTTGGAGATCCTGATGGCCTGACGCAGTACAGAATCTTCGGGGATCAGCAGTTTGTCGAATACCTTCGGGCTTTCGAAGGAATAATTCATGCCCTGGGAGAATCCGCAGAATTCTGCGATATCTTTTGCAACATTTTCTACTCTGTGATGGAACTGAAGTTTACCTGTAGTAGCTTCTCCTTTTGGCAGCGTCGTCGGGATATTATCATATCCATAGAAACGTGCCACTTCTTCTGCGATATCTGCGGTGCGGAAAATGTCATGACGGAAGGTCGGTGCAATAATTTCATTGCTCTCTTCGTCATAGGCAAGTTCTACATTTGCAAGATAATCCAACATCTGTTCGCTGGACAGATTGGTTCCAAGCAGTGCATTGATGCGTTCCGGCTCAAATTTCACGCGAACTGGCTCTTTGCGTTTGGAGTATACATCTGCCATGCCACCGACTACTTCACCGGCACCCAGTTCTTCGATCAGCTGGCATGCACGATTGATCGCTGCCTGTGCATTGTTCGGATCCAGACCTTTTTCGAACTTGCCGGAAGCATCGGTTCTAAGACCGATTTTCTTTGCAGAAAGGCGGATGTTGGTGCCATCAAAACATGCAGCCTCAAACATCATCGTCTTTACATTGTCAGTGATCATGGAATTCTCACCGCCCATGATGCCGGCAATGCCAACAGCTTTCTCACCGTCACAGATCATCAGAACAGAATCATCCATCGTACGTTCCTGACCGTCCAGTGTGGTAAATTTTTCGCCGTTTTCGGCTCTGCGGACCACGATCTTATGACCTGCAAGGGTATCATAATCATAGGCATGCATCGGCTGGCCGTATTCTTCCATTACATAGTTTGTGATATCGACAATGTTGTTGATCGGACGGATTCCATTTGATGCCAGTCTTCTCTGCATCCATTTCGGTGACGGAGCGATCTTGATATTTTTTACGACACGTGCACAGTATCTCGGGCAGAGATCCTTGTCTGCCACTTCAACGGTCACATAATCGTTTGCATCTTCATCATTTCCGGTCTCTTTTACAACAGGAGGCACAAATTTTTTTTCCGAAAGTTGCTGCCACTTCTCTTGCAATACCGATCACGCTGTAGCAGTCTACACGGTTGGATGTGATCTCGTATTCAAATACAACGTCATCCAGTCCCAGTGCTTTGATGGCACTTTCGCCTACCACTGCATCTTCCGGGAAGATATAAATGCCGTATTCCGGTGCTTCCGGATACATATCTCTGGTAGAACCAAGTTCTTCAATGGAGCACATCATACCATCTGACTCAATGCCGCGAAGTTTTCCTTTTTTGATCTTGATACCGCCCGGTGTTTTTTGCCGTCATGTCCGCCTGCAACGCGTCCGCCATCTAAAACAACCGGAACCTTGTCTCCTTCTTTTACATTCGGAGCACCGGTTACGATCTGGATCGTCTTCTCGCCGATATCGACCTGACAGATGATCAGTTTGTCTGCATCCGGATGTTTTTCAATTTTATCGATCTGACCGATGACGATCTTGTCCAGATCTGCATCCAGTCGCTCAAATCCTTCTACTTTTGTTCCGGATAATGTCATGGCATCTGTGTACTGCTGTGCCGTAACATCCAGCTCTGGAACATATGCTTTAATCCAAGATAATGATGTATTCATGGTTATATTTCCTTTCCTGTACTTTCCGTTGATTTTCTGTTTCGCATCCGCATTTTTAGAACTGCTTCAGGAAGCGAATATCGTTCTTATATAATTCACGCATATCATCGATTTCATATTTCAGAAGTGCAATACGCTCCAGACCTACACCAAAAGCAAATCCGGTATATTCTTCCGGATCAATGCCGCACATCTCAAATACATGCGGATGAACCATACCGCAGCCAAGGATTTCGATCCAGCCGGAACCTTTACAAAAACGGCAGGAATGACCTTCAATCTCACCGCTGCCGCCGCATTTGAAGCAGCTTACGTCAACTTCCGCACTCGGCTCTGTGAATGGGAAATGATGCGGACGGAATTTCGTCTTTGTCTCCGGTCCGAACATCTGTTTTGCGAACTCTTCCAGAGTACCTTTCAGGTCTGCAAATGTAATATTTTTATCTACAACCAGACCTTCGATCTGATGGAAGGACGGGGAATGGGTTGCATCCACTTCGTCAGAACGGAATACACGTCCCGGTGCGATCATACGGATCGGCAGTTTGCCCTGTTCCATAATGCGGGCCTGTACCGGAGAAGTCTGGGTACGAAGCACGATATCTTTATTGATATAGAATGTATCCTGCTCATCTTTTGCCGGATGGTTTGCCGGAATGTTCAGTTTTTCGAAGTTGTATAGATCATACTCGATCTCCGGTCCTTCTACGACTTCATATCCCATACCGACAAAGATACGCTCTACCTCTTCCAGAGCGATTGTATTCGGATGACGATGGCCAACGTTGATCTTCTTTGCCGGAAGTGTCACATCAATGACTTCCTGTTTCATCTTTTCTTCGCGTGCTTTTTCTTCCAGTTTTTTCTTTGTCTCTTCTAAAAATTCCTCAATCGCTTCTCTCGTTTCATTAACCATCTGGCCAACGAACGGACGCTCTTTTGGATCTACATTTTTCATTCCTTTTAATACAGCAGTCAGTTCACCCTTCTTTCCAAGAAAAGAAACCCTTACCTCATTCAGTTTATCAAGTCTGTTTGACTCGCGTATCTGTTTCAGTGCTTCCTCCCGGATTGCCTGCAGTTTGTCTTTCATGTCTCATTCTCCTTGTAAATTAAATAAAAACGCTCCATCCCAAAATAGGGACGAAGCGATCTTTCCGTGGTACCACCCTGATTTCTGTCATCTGACAGACACTCAATGTTGTTTAACGCACAAGTACGTCGCTCCCTACTGTCTTCAGGAACGCAGCTCCAGTGTGAAATTCATCTCTCTGTCTGTACCGTGGAAGATTTTCAGCCGATGATCCTCCCTCTCTGTCGGGAAACAGGAAACTACTTTGCACTTTCAAAGCCTTTCGCATTTCAATCAAAATCATTATAACATCAATTTTTAAAATTACAACCCTTTTTCGATCGCATCTTTTGAAAACTTTTCCGGCTGCTCCAGATAGCAGTTGATCTCTGCCCCCATAAACAGCAGCCACATACAGAAATACAGCCACAGCATGACCATCACGACCGTTGTCAGACTTCCATAGATTGCCGACATCCCTTTGGAATATTCGATATAGACCGAAAAGCCATAGGAAAACACCGACCAGGCAAAAGAAGTGGCCACTGCTCCCGGGAGCTGGGAAAAGAAATCCTGTCTCTTATACGGAAGCCACGCATACATCGCACAGAAGATCATGCACAGCAAAAGGATCGTTCCAATCGTCCGGGCACTGATGATCAGCCAGGATACGGCTCGCAGCCACGGCAGATAATGCAGAAGATAATCATGCAGCAGATTGCCGAACACAAACAGCCCCATCGCCAGGATCAGCGATATCAGCAGCAAAATAATATAAAGAGCTGCCCGGAATCTTGCCAGAAAATAATTTTTCCGGATCTTTGTGTCATAAATCTTATTCAGTCCTTTGGATACAGACATCATGGCCTTGCTGCACGCCCAGACTGCTGTGATCACCGTTCCAGAGAGCAATGCGGTGGATTTTGTATACACAGATCCGACTAACGTTTCCAGGTACGCATGGAAACCTTCCGGAAAGATCACCTTCAACAAGGTCATAACGTCTTCTTTTGTCATCGGCGTGTACTGGAGCAAAATAAGCAACAACATCACAAAGGGAATAAATCCCATAATGATAAAAAAAGCAGACTGTGCCGAATAGGCATCCACTCTGTCCTCTGAACTTTTATCCATAAATCTCAGCAGCCAGCGAACCAGCTGTGTCACGTATCGCATATGATCTCCACTCCGTCTCCATAGTAATACTTCAAAATTTCCTGACAGCTCCATCCCTCTTCCGCCAGGTGTCTTGCACCATTCTGACTCATGCCGTCCCCGTGCCCATATCCCCCTCCATTCAGCAGAAAACCGGACAGCACACCACCCTGATACTGTGGGGTAATATAAAAGAACGCACTCGGAAGAAGTCCAAGACTTGGTGCCGTGCTTCCATCCTGTAAGATCACAGCCTGATCACCGGGCCGCAGAAACTGGCGGATCGCATACTCTCCTTCGATTGCTACCGTCCCAAGTGTCCCTGTGACCTGCAGCACTTCTGCCCTTCCATTTTCAAGTCGCTTCAAACGTTTAAGCTTGAAATCTGCCCGATCTGTCCCGGATAAAACGTTTCGGCAGCGGCATTTAGTTCCTCTGTCGAAAAAAGTGTATTCCAGCGATACCAGGATTCTTCACGCTCCGCATCGGATGCTCTGCTGCCGGACATCGCTGCACAGAAAATAGCCTCATCGGAAGCTTCCTCCTCCATGCGAAGTCCGCAGGACGTTGAATAATACAGCGTATTTTCAATCTGCCCGTCTTCTTTTATCACCATCCCGGCAGTCTGCTGCACTGCCTGCACGGCAGCATCCGTCTTTCCAATATTATTATACACCTGATAAGAAACGCTGTCATCCAGATCTGCACCAAATTCCTCGCAGCGACTGTTCTCCATCTGAAGCATGGCATAACATCTGGCACAGACTGCCTGAGCCTTTAACGCCTCGATTGGATAGGAAGAGGGCATTTCACTTGGAACTACATAGCACAGATAAGTCTCCAGTGGAAGCGTATTGATCAGGATCAGACCTTCCTCTCTTTTCTCCACATGAAGACTCCCTTCGTAAGAGGGACACTCTGCGGCACGTTTCAGATACGGAAGCTGAAATACACCGTCTTCTTCCATTGTAAAGACCAGATCGCCCTGCAAAAATTCATTGCTTTGCATCGTGAGCTCAACCTGCTCACCGGCCTGGTAGTGCCATTCTGTGCCCTGTCCGCTCACCCGAAACGGCACATCTGCCGTAATCGTGATCCGGTCATGATATTCACTCGCATAATTGTCACTGCACAGCAGGACACGGATGTCCGGATTTGCATCTGATGCCATTCTTTCATCCTTTTCTGCAGTTTCTGTCTCCGCTCCCGCTTTGTTTTCCGCCATTGTTTTGCTTTCTTTTCCGCTCTGCCCTGTGCTGCGGTTTCCGCCTTTTTCCTGGTTTTCTCTCAGCACCTGTTCCTGAAGCTGACTCTGTTCTGCCAGAAAACTCCGACTGCTGCTTGTCAAAACAATCCCATAACGATCATACAAGGACAGGAGCATTGCAGCCAATGATGCACATCCAAGTAAGAAAAACTGTCTTTTTGCAATCCTTTTCACCTGCGGACACTCCTTTTACTTTTCAGAACCATTACCTGTTTTTTAAATATATTCCTGTCCTTGTATAAAATACCTGATTTTTTATTTTACTGCTGAAAAATAGTAAATGGTTGTCGTTTCGTATTTCGCACCGGCACGCAGTACGGTAGACGGAAACGTCTCGTGATGTGTTGCATCCGGGAATCCTTGTGTCTCAAGGCAGAGACCGGAGCGTTTCTGATAAACGACACCTTCTTTTCCCTTTGGAATACTCTCAACAAAATTACCTGCATAGAACTGAACGCCAACTGCATCGGAAAAGACTTCCATACGTCTTCCGCTTTCCGGTTCGGTTACTTCCGCAATCTTACGGAGTGTTCCGTTGCTGTTGTTCAGTACATAGTTGTGGTCATATCCGCCGGCAATCTTCAGCTGCTCATAATCTGCCTCAATATCTGCTCCGATGCTCTTTGCAGCACGAAAATCCATCGGTGTTCCCTCAACCGGAAGAATCTCTCCAGTTGGGATCATGCCCTGTCCTACCGGTGTGAATGCATCTGCATCCAGCCATAAAATGTGATCTTCGATCTTTCCTGCTGCATGTCCTGCCAGATTGTAATATCCGTGATTAGTCATATTGGCAATCGTATCTTTATCAGAAGTTCCTTCGTAGTGAATCTTCACTTCGTTTTCCATGGTCAGTGTATAAGTAACGGTGATATCAAACGTACCCGGCAGTCCCTGTTCACCGTCTGCACCGACATGATGGAAACTTACACTGTTGCCATCCTCGTCTACGGACGCATCCCAGATGATATTGCTGTAACCTTCACTTCCGCTGTGAAGATTGTTTTCGCCTTCATTTTTCTCCATCTGATACACATGTCCGTCAATCACGACCTGTGCATCTTTTGTCCGGTTTCCGTTTCTTCCGATGATTGCACCAAAATAACAGGTTCCCTGCTCATAATCCTGCACATCATCATATCCAAGCAGTACATCTTTGCTTCTGCCCTTTGCATCCGGAGCAAGGATTGACACCATGGTTGCACCATAATCGGTCACTTCCAGTGCCATACCTTTTTCCATTTACCAGTGTATAGATATGTGCAATCTTACCTTTTGAAGTTTTTCCAAATTTGCTTACTTTAATACCCATTGCTCCAAAATCCTCCTGTGAAAATTTATCGTTTTCAGTATAACATTACCCGTTTTAAATTGCAATGCACGATAGATGTCTCCATTATAATAGGGAGTTATATTTTTTGTCAATTTTATAATTATGATGTGGGTGTCAAAAGTCCCCAACTATGATGCCTACGGATTGTTCTCAGGAATTTCTCGTATAATCAAAATATCTGGAATATGCCACAATTCCACAGATAGCATAAAAAATCATTGCCAAAACGAATCCCTCAACGCTGCGTACAAATAATACCAGTATCAAGATCAGAAGAAACGTCGGCAGTTCCATCCGATGCAGCCATTTAAACATGTGATAACGCTTCGGCGACATTTCATGTTCTGCTGTTTTTGCATTTGTTGTCTCACATTCTATTATCGCACCAAAACGTGAAAAGTGCCGGTAAGCAGTATAGGGAATTCCATCCAACGTAAATTCCGGATACATTCCTTTTTTTGTTATCACAATCTTCATTCCTTTTTCAGAGGCATACTGCAATAATGCTTCTTCAAATTCTTCCGGATTCATGCACATGGTATCCGGCCTGAAAGAGAAGCGTGCCTCTGCTTCTGCTTTCGATACTTTTTTGAAATCATTCAGCAAATCCGCAAAACGGCACCTTTCTTTTCCTTTTCATCCATTTTCTTCAAATAGTACTGTGGATCAAACTCTCCGAGATTTTCCTCTTTAATCTCTTCGCAGAAATCAATCGCATCCGTCAGCTCCGCTCTCTGCTTTTCCAATCTTTCCTTCTGCTTTTGGATCACCTTACCAAACATTTCAGGACGATCAAAGGTATCTTTAATCTCCTCAATCGGAACATCCAGCTTCCGTAAAATCTTAATCTGAAGAATCCGCTTTATATCTTCCGGCCTATATTCACGATATCCATTCTTCTCATTTCGCTTTGGCTGCAGCAGGCCCATCTTTTCGTAGTACCGGATATTTGCACGACTGATACCGGTCTGTTCTTCTGCTTCTTTGATATTGCTCATAAAACCTCTCCTCTCTTTGTACTTTGCATCAGGCAAGTACTTTATAGTGGGATTGTAAGGTATAAAGCTGCTTGAATGTCAAGCATTTTATAGAAAATTCCAGTCAAATCACAAACAAGACCTGCAATTCATATAGATTACAGGCCTTGCCATATCTTTGTCACAGAAATGCTCTGTGACAAATCTCATTTTGCATTTACCATGTTGTTGATTGCAGTCAGCAGTGCATTGATGGAAGCACGGATGATATCCTGATCCACGCCGGCACCCCAGTAATGTTCTCCGTCTTTGCTGCGGATACCAACATAGGCGATCGCTTTGGATCTGGAACTCTGTTCCAGTGCATGCTCCTGATAAGTTGTCAGATCATATTCCAGACGGAACTGATTCTTCAGTGCGTTGCTTACTGCATTCAGACGACCATTTCCGGCTGCGATCGCAACCACGCTCTTGCCTTCACATTCTACAGTCACCTCTGCAATAATGCCATTATGCTGTTTGAAGTGTACTTCGCTGATATTGAACGGCGTTGTGATATCTTCAAATTTTTCTTTAAACAGATTGAAAATTTCCTGAGGCTGCAGTTCTTTGTGCTGATGGTCTGAGCTGTCTTTTGCAGCATATCCCATTGCCTCACGCATTTTTGCCGGAAGGTTCAGTCCAAAGTTCTGCTCCAGAATATAGCCTACGCCGCCTTTTCCGGACTGGCTGTTGATACGGATCACGTCTGCCTCATATCTTCTTCCGATATCGGTCGGATCGATCGGCAGATACGGAACGGTCCAGGTCGGGCAGTCATGCTCCTCACGGTAATGCATACCTTTTGCGATTGCATCCTGATG
>ENA-OPZZ01001679-OPZZ01001679.1-human-gut-metagenome-genome-assembly--contig:-NODE-1679-length-12738-cov-3.238918_pt1 | contig 12738 bp, 12 predicted proteins | sample MGYA00242487_ERZ504511 | MGnify/ENA primary metagenome ERZ504511 (study PRJEB26092, sample SAMD00036241) | human gut metagenome | host: Homo sapiens | study: EMG produced TPA metagenomics assembly of... | reverse complement strand
CCTTGGCAATCATGGCCGTTAGCGTCTATGCCAAATAAGTAAGCCACGATGACTGCCCTGCTTCCTAGCAGGGCAGTTTTTCACATTTTGAATCGAGACCGCCGGGCAAACCCGGCCAATATAGATTGGAGTAACTATGCAACAAAAACAAACCCAAAAAGGAAACTGGGACAGGTTCTGACCCAGAAAAAGCCGGAAATCCAAAAGCAGGTACCCTCAAAAGGCGGTGCAGAAGGGCCCGGCGAAGCAGAAAAGAACTGCATCCAAACCGGTGGCCCCAGAAGGCCAGGGCCGCAACAGGCCAGCCTCCCCCCAGACCGGGGGCGCAGGGATTGAATAGCCGCCGCAGGACGTCCCCGGTAAAAGTCACCTTAGAGGTGCCGCTGATGGAGGGGGAGACCTTAAAAAGCAATCTGGTGCAGGTGCTGCGCCGGCAGAAGAAGGCCCCGCTGAAGCTGAAAGAACTGGCTCAGAAGGCCAAGGAAAAACAGGGCCCGGAGCTGGTCGCCGCTGTGGAAGAGCTGGTGAAGGCAGGGGAAGTCCTTCTGCAAAAGGGGGGATACGTCCTCAGCCGGAGCTTGGGGCTGCGCCCCGCCACAGTGGTGAAGGTGCTGCCCGCCTTTGGCTTTGCCCGCCCCGACGGGGAAGAGGAGGATGTCTTTCTCCCCGGCCGGGCGATGAAAGGGGCTATGCCTGGGGACCGGGTGCTGATTTCCAGCCGCCGCTCCAACGGGGAGCTGACCGAAGCGGAGGTGGTCCGCATTCTCCAGGAGGGGGGATTACCGGTTCACCGGCGTGGTGGTCAAGGAGGAGGGGAAGCTCTCCATCCTGCCCGACCGCCAGGTGCGGTTCGCAATTGAGATCGGCCGTTCCAGCAAGATCAAGGTCAAAGAAGGGGACAAGGTGCTGGCAAACCTCTGTTACCGGGGGGACCGGCATTTCTCCCACAAAGCGGCGGTGCTGGAGAACTTCGGCGACGCCCAAAAGGCCAGCGGCTGCTGTGAGGCTATCCTGGCCGCCAACGGCATCGAGCGCCAGTTCCCGGCCGAGGCCATCGCCCAGGCCCGGCAGATCGAGGCCGACGGCAGCCACCCCAAAGAGCTGGCCGCCCGGCTGGACCTGCGGGGGGAGGACATCTTCACCATTGACGGGGCCGACACCAAGGACATCGACGACGCCATCAGCCTGCAGAAGCTGGACGACGGCTACGAACTGGGCGTTCACATTGCCGACGTCAGCCACTATGTCCGCCCCGGCACTGCGCTGAATGAGGAAGCGTTCGAGCGCGCGACGAGCATTTACTACGCCGACAAGGTCATCCCGATGCTGCCGACCCAGCTGTCCAACGGCATCTGCTCGCTGAACGAGGGCGAGGACCGCTTGGCGTTCTCCTGTCTGATGCGACTGGACGAGAACGGCGAGATCCGCATCCCCGGTCTGAAACCCGGCAAGAGCGTGGTGGTGACGGAAACTCGCGCCCCGGACGGTTTCATCCTGGACACCCAGAGCCAGACCGTCCAGATCAAGGAGGGCCGCACCGTTTCCCTCACCTTTAAGAATCAGCCAAAGGGCGCTCTCATTATCCAGAAGCGGGACAGCGCCACCGGCCAGCCCCTTCCCGGCGCGGAGTTCCGGGTAACGACAGCGGCGGGCTGTGAGGTAGGGCTGGACGGCGTGATTGGTGACAGCACCCTCACCCAGAACGGCATCTTTACCACGGACGCCCAGGGCGAGATCAAGATCACCAACCTGGCCCCCGGGCGCGTATGTGCTGACGGAGATCAAGGCCCCGGATGGCGGGTATGTCATTGATACACCCTCCACCAATGTGGTCATCGGGGAGGGCGGCGACACCCAGACCGTCATTGTGAAAAACTCCAAGGCCGGAACGCTGGTCATCGACAAGCGGGACTCCCTCACCGGCGAGCCGCTGGAGGGCGTCACTTTCAAAGTGACTACTTCCACAGGGGAGTTTGTACCGGATGAAAATGGGCAGATCAGCAGCAACGGCCTGTACTTCACTGACAAGGACGGCAAAATCACCATCAATGGCGTGGTGGGGACGCTGGTGGTGACGGAAACGGCCACCATTCCGGGCTATACCATTGATGAGGCCACACGGACTCAGACCGTGGTGGTGAACCCTAACGACACCCAGACGCTCCATTTTACCAACACCCCCAGCACCACCCTGGTCATTGAGAAGTATATTGAGGGCACCACGACCCCGTTGAAAGGCGTCACATTCCTTGTCACTGACAGCAGCGGTTCAGTGGTTGGTAATTCCAACGGCGAGTTTATCACCGACGAAAATGGCCGCATTGTCATCAATGACCTGACCCCTGGCACCACCATCACCGCACGGGAGGTCAAGACGGTGGAGGGCTATGTTCTGGACAGCACCCCAAAGTCCATCCAGATCAAGGCCGGCGAGGTCCAAACCCTCCGCTTCTACAACACACCGAGCGGCGGCCTCACCATCATCAAAAAGGACGAGGAAACCGGGGAGCGCATTAGCGGCGTCCAGTTCGAGGTCCGCAAGCTGAATGGAGAGATCATCGGCACCTACACCACTGACAAGAGCGGCGTCATCCGCCTGCCCGAAGCGGAAAAGGGCTGGTATCAGGTGGTGGAGCTGAAGGCCGCCGAGGGCTACCGGCTGGACGATACGCCCCACCAGATTGAGGTAAAGGACGGCCAGACCGCCACTTTGGAAATCACCAACCGGCAGACCGGGAGCGCCCTCATTCACAAGATCGACAGCGTGACCGGCAAGGGTATCTACGGCGTGAAATTCCTCTTGTCCGACGCCAGGGGCAACCCCATTGGCACCTATGAGAGCGACAACGAGGGCTATGTCTATATTGACCACGAGTTGGAGGATGGCCGGTACACCCTCCAGGAGATCGAGTGCGCGGAGGGCTACCTTTTGGACACCCAGCCCAAGACCGTCTATGTGAAGTACGGCGGCTGCACCACCATCACCTGGGAGAATACCGCCGTCACCGGCCAAATCCAGGTGACTAAGACCAGCGCCGATTATAACTCCATGAACGGCTGGCCTGCCGGCACCCCCATCCCCGGCACCGTATTTGAAGTCTACCATGCCCGCACCGGGAACCTTGTGGACACCATCCGCACCGATAAAAACGGTGTGGCCGTATCTAAGCCCTTGCCTTTGGGCCGGTACAAAATCGTGGAGTCCCAGGCGGCGGACTTCTATGCTTTGGACAAAGCGCCCATTGAGGTGGAGATCGAGCATGAGGGCCAGATCGTCAAGGCGGCCATGACCAACAAGAGCCTCTATACCAATGTAGCCATCCAGAAAACCGGCTATGCCGAGGTCATGCCCGGCCAGAATATCCGCTACACCTTCTCCGGCATCGCCAACAACTCCACGACTTCTCTCACATCGTTCTACTGGCGCGATACCCTGTCCGTGGAGGCGGTGCGGCTGACGAAGATCACCACTGGCACCTACAATGCCGCTGGAAACTATAAGATCGTCTACAAGACCAATCTCAGCGGGAGCGAGTACCGTGTGCTGGCGGACAGCCTGAACACGCAGCAGAACTATGTGCTGGACGCCTCGTCTGTGGCCCTGCGGCTGGGGTCCAACGAGTATGTCACGGAAGTTATGTTCGTGTTTGGCGTCGTGCCCTCCAACTTCCGGCAGGTGGAAACGCCCATGATCGACTGCTCCGTGGTGTCCTGGGTCAAAGGCGGCAGCCAATTCGTCAATCAGGCGGATGTGGGCGGCGTCTATAACGGTCAGTGGATCATGGCTACCTCCCGGTGGGTGACGAAGGTCTACGCCCCCTCCAAGCCCCTGCCCCGGACGGGTTATTAAGCGCATCCCCCGCGGCCCGCACAGCGGGCCGCTTACATACCCATTCGCACATTTGAAACCATTTTCCTTTTCCTGTACGATATGGGCAGAGAGAAGGGAGTTGTTTCAAATGTTCAAACGGGAAAAGAAAGTGTATCTGGAACTGACGGACGCGGAGCGCCGCCTTGTGCGGATGTACCTGATGAACTGGCGGAACAAGCTGACCGCCCAGGGCCGGGACGCTGGGCCGGTGAACGACCTGCTGTTGAAGCTGATGGCTCACGGCTGAAACAACCGGCTTTTACATACGCCGCTCTTTGTCTTTGGGGACACAGAGCGGCGTAAATTTTTGGAAGTCCAATGGTATGAAGTCAAGTAGGTGATGCAAGAAAATTTTAAGCGAAACAGAGTAAAAAGCACTGTGTAGACAGCAAAAAGGCAACACCAACCAAAGCCCTGTCCCTGAGAAATTTTGAAACAGGGCCTATGAGTCAGAGTGGCAAGCTGCGCTCTCAGCCCTCCGGCGGGATATACAGGCGGTTGTCCTTTAGCAGCCGAAAGACCAACCGGACCAGTTTTCTGGCAGTTAAAGCGAGTGCGCGTTTATGCTGGTACTTGTTGACCTCTTTGAATTTGAGGTCATAGTAACGCCGGAACTCGGAGTCGCATCTTCTCACGGAGTTGGCGGCTTCCAGCAGGTAGTAGCGGAGATAGCGGTTGCCGGATTTAATCATTCTGGAGTGTTCGGCCTCGAAGTCGCCAGACTGGCTCCTGTTCCAGACAAGGCCGGCGTATTTGGCAACCGAGGCTTGGGAATCAAAACGGTGGATATCACCAATCTCAGCAATGATACCGGCGGAGTAGACCTTGCCAATACCGGGGATGGAGGTCAAAGTGTTCGGAATGATTTCAAACTGCTGTTCAATGGCCTTATCTAATACTTTGACCTGCCCTTTCAAGGCGCGCATGGAGGCAATAGAAACAGCCATTGCTTGGTTTACAGTGTCGTTTACTGTTTTGGGCAGCCGATAGGAGCCTTTGGCTGCAGCCCGAACTGCCTTGGCGGTAGCATCCGGGTCAGCAAATTTGCCACGGCCTGTTTCAGTAATAAAGGCAGTCAGTTCCTCCAGGTCGGCATTCGCCAAGTCATCCACGGTTTCAAAGTGTTCCATGAGTGCGATGGTGGTGGCGCTGGTGTTCTGAATGTCTTTGTCCTGGGCCATGCCGGAGCATTTGAGGAATAAGTAGTTGGCGAACCGCTGCTTCTCCCGGGTCAAGTTTTGGATGACATCAAATCTGGCTCTGGTAAGGGTTTGCAGGGCTTTGTAGCGGTAATCGTCCATGTAGACCTCCCTGTTGATTCTGCCGAAACGGAGATGGTCGGCAATCACAAAGGCGTCCACCCAGTCGTTCTTTGGCAGGTCAGAATAGGCTTCCTTGAATTTCCGCACCTGCTTTGGATTTAGAACATGGATTTTCCTCTGAAACCGCCCCAAGCGGCCATCCTCACGAAGAGCATAGACTAGGCTGTCCCCGTAGATGGAGGTGGCCTCCAGGCCAATCACCACACGCTCAAGCTGCATGGAGCCAAGTGCCGATACGATTCTCTCTGATAACAGTTTAGCACCGCCAAGGTTATTCTGCACGGAGAAGCTGGAGTGTTTGCTGCCGTCCGGTTTCATCAGGTAGGCCACATTGTTCTTGCTGCTCACATCAATGCCAACGAATAGTGGATTCACAATTTTCACCTCCCCGCATGGAGATTTCAGGCCAGCAGGCTTTGAGATACCCATGATAACCGGAGCATCTGGCACCCTCGCTTATCAGAATCATTCCTGGGCAGACCAATGCGATAGCCCTCACTGCTGAAAGGGCGGTCTTGTCCCAGGCAAACAGCCAATGAGTTTGCAGCTAACTTCCGGTTCAGGGGAACAGACTTTCAGTGAAGTAGCCTTACGGCTCAACCGGAGGACTCAGAACTTGACCCTGCTGTCCTACAGCTATTGTATCACGGGCACCTCAAAGCCTGCTGATACCTGAAACTATTAACTTTGAAACTTATTATACGAGGAGGACTTCAAATGGACATAGATCAGGAAAAGCGTATGGCCGGGGACTATGAGATCATCCATGCGCTTCACATTGGCGACCGGGAGATCGTGCTGGGGGAAAATCCATCAGCGACGGAGGATGAGCGGTATGTATGCGCGTTCTGCCAGCAGCATGAGATATTCGCAAACTATACCGAGGTCATGGTCAGCGATGACTACCCGGAACTGGTAAAGCTGTTTGGGGAGCGTGTGGCGGAACAGGCGGAAAAGACCCGTATCGCCTTGAACGGCCCGAAAATTCAGGGCATCCCCAATTCGGCCATCACCGCCGAGGACTGTGAACAGGTCAGTTACCAGGAGGACATCCGGGGCAAAGTCGTGGTGATCCGCCCGGAGGTGCTGCGCCGGGAATACCGCCACGCCACCTGCCAGCTCCAGTTGTGTACCAGCGGCTCCGGCGCATACCCCAACAGCCGCGGCACTGCCTGTTACTGCACAGAGCTGTATTCCGGGCAGAGGGCGCGGTTTGAGCGCAGCGACATTCTCGGCGTCATCGCCCCGGAGGACCTGCCCAAATGGGCAAAGCATTACCTGGAGCTGCGACAGGCTGAAAAGGAACGAAACTCTCGTGACAGGGAGGGCCGCTGATATGGGCAGCCGTATGAACGCCGGCTATCTTATCACCGACTCCATCCACATCGGGACCACCGAGTTCGTGCTGGGTGTGAGCATAGCGGAACGGTCCATGTTTGTGACATGGGCCTGTCAGGGAAGTGATTACTACTACTGGGGCCATTATCACTCCGATCTCCTGGCCGCTAAAAAGGACCTTCTGGAACGGGCCGGGGCGGAACTGGAGTACCAGATGACAAAGCAGGAACGCTCCGGCGAACAGCCGGAGAAATCGGGGAAGGAGCGTGAGCGGGAATGAGCTATGAGCCAGCCTATTCTCCCTGGGGGCTTATCCAGACCCGCAAGACCCTCTGCCCTGGTTTCTTCGATGTTTCCACAGCCAGCCATGGCGGGATCATGGTGGCGCGGGAATTTGTGGCCGGGAATTTATCACCTGCCGCCCAGCGGTACGGGTTCTGGGAAGGCGGCTATCTGTGCTTTGAGGAGGACAGCGACGCGCAGATCGTCCTTCGGGAGTTGATGGACAGAGGGCTTTACACCGCGCCGGTCAATGAATACTTTGGCCCCGGAGAATACAGCAAATGTATTGATGATACCATCCGAGTATGCCATCCCGACTACTGGCGGGCGCATGAGGCCGGACTGACACAGTCTGCACAGCAGCCGAAGGTAAAGGAGCGTGAGCGATAGTGGAGCTGACTTTGCGGCCTGCGACACCCACGGAACGACTATACGCCAAGCGGCAGTGTATTCCGATCATGGAGCGGTGCGGAAGTCCGGGTATCTTAGTTGCTGAATTGGACGATAGCGGCACGGCGTTTTACAGCCATTGGGACATTTGGGACCCCGCATGGAAAACACCGGAGTTCTCGGTGGAACTCGATGCCATGATTGAAATGCTCCGATCAGACCAGCGATATGGCCCTGTGCTGAAGAATATCCCCGCGATGATTGCCTACTGCCTGAACAACCAGGAAAGCCGCATCATGCAAAGCCCCGAATATCTGTTCCGCGTTGATGCCGGCTACCATGCTTATCTACTCCGTTGTACGCCATCCGAGCTGCTGGATAACGCATATATCTATGCTTACCGCCGGGACCTGCTGGAGCGGCACATGAAGGAAGCCGAAAAAGGCATCCGCTTTGTCACCACGGACGGCAAAGAGAAATTCAGGGTGTCGGATGGGGAGCAGATCCGCATTATCACAGGCGGAGATGGCACCCGTGACCGCACCGCCCGCTATATCGACGCCGGCCACATGGAACTGTCCCACGAGTGGGGCAGCACCGTTTATTCTATCCGGGAGTTTGCGGAGCGGCTGGAGCAAACAGGCGGCATGGTGATTCCCATGCGTTCCACCCTGCCGGACAAGTGTTATGCTGTGCTGCCCAGCAGTGATGAAATCATTATTGTCAAAAAGGGCGAGAGCGGCTATTACCGTACAGACAAGTACGGCCATGACCGGGCGGAGGCTCTGGAGATCGTAAGTGAGTGTAACGAGCGCGGCGGCGTGACCAAAGCGCAGACAGCGGCGATGCTGGCCGGCTCCCTGTTCGGCTGGGAGGTGCCAGCCGCCGACCCGAAAAACTATGACGAGCAGGGGCAGCCCATCAAGCCCAAGCGCCACGACCGGGGCAACGCCCGGTAGAAGGTCTATCAATATCGTATAGAGAGAAGGCGGCTATCAGTGGGAAGCTAATGGCCGCCTTCTTGTTGACAAGGAGTGTGATCGTATGGAATTGACTTTTCGCGCCGCTGCTCCAGCGGAGCGGCTTTATATCGCCAAGCAAAGCACACAGATCGAGGGCCAGACCGGGAGTGTCGGGCACCTTCAAGCGGATATGGGCGAGGACGGCAAGGGCTTCTTTCCCAAGTGGACCAGCCACCGGGAAAGCCTGGACACCGAGGACTTTCAGCAGGAGTTTGAGGAGGTTTTGGAGGCCCTGGTGGGGGACGAGCAGTACGGCGGGTTTCTAAAAAGCCGTAACGCCATGCGGGATTTCTGCCGGGGACACCAGGAGAGCGGCTACGATAGCGGCTTTGCGTTCGGCTTCCGGGCGGACACAGCACAGTATGCCTATCTGATCCGGCTGCACCCCTACAAGGGGGAGGAAAATCTGTTTCTCTACTGCTACCGCCGCGACTGGCTGGACCGGCACATGGAACAGGCTGAAAAGGGCATCCGGTTCATCGACCCGCACTACAAGGAACTGTTCCGCATCCCGGACGGTGGACAGGTCCGTATTCTCCGGGAAGGCTGCGCGTCCATCGACCGGACCTGCCGCTATATTGATGACTGCCATGTGGAGGTGGGCAACGGCTGGGACAGCCTGTTTCACATCTGCCAGTTTGCCGAGCAGATGGAGCGGTGCCACAACGAGGTGATCCCTCTGACGCCGCCCCTACCGGAGAAGTGCTTTACCGTCCAGCCGTCATCGGGTGAGCTGATCGCCATAGAGCGGTACAAGCCGGGGTATCAGGTGTCCCCCATGGCCCATTTCAAAGGGAAAACGCCCCCAGCAGACGGCGGATGTACTCAACGACGATATGGGCGTGACCAGGGCGCAGGCGGCGGCAATGCTGGCCGGGGCGACCCTGGGCTGGACATCCCCTGCCGCCGACCCGAACCGATACAATAAGCGTGGCCGGCCCATCCAGTCCCGCCGCCACGAAAGGAGTGGTTCACGATGACAGAGCAAAGGCACTTAATATGGAGCAACTACGATCTGGACTATGAGGACTGGAGGGACGATCTGGAGGAAGATCATCCGGAGCTGACCGAGGACGAGCGCATGGCCCTGATGTATGAGATCAATAACCGATATCTGGACGATGAGCGCGTCAATCTGAACATCCAGCTTGACCAGCCCATCCTTGTCGATTGCTGACCTGGGACTTTGGAATGGGCGGCGTACAGGCTATCAGGAAATCTCCAGCGGCAATATCCGGGACTGCCTTTACAGTGGCCGGGATATTGAATACGCCACATGGTATGTGGATAAGCTGGGCGACCTGCGCTGCGACGCCATACACCACGACGGTACGAACCATCTTCTTTACCGCACATATAAGCCCGGAGCGCGGGACTCACAAATTGACTTGCTGAAAGAAAAACTATATTACGGAAAGGCCGTCCACACCGATATAACCCGCATTACCCGCAGGCTGGGAGACGAGATCGGCAAGGCGTACGGCTGGGATTTTCCCAAGCCCCGGCAGGCCGTTTCCGTGGAAAGGTAGGACGATGATGGCACAAATACCCAACATCAAATTAGAGCTGCACCCCTCTATGTTTGACCTGTTGATGACTGTCCTGGCATACAACGCCGCTAACGCCCCCGTGGAGAGCGTCCGAAGCGGTGCGAAGGACTTGATGGAGAAACGTATGCGCTTTACCCGGCTCTATATGAGTAAAGACGGCGAACAATACGCCAGTCTGTGTATGTATGAAAATGAAGCGGAAGAAATGATCTGGCAGCTCCTTTTATCCGCAGCCCTCAACTATGATGTGAGCGAGGAATATCACAAAAAGTTGAAGGTGGGAAGCAGGAGTGATCCCCAATGAAGGGCGTACCCATTGACGAGTCCCTGTGCGCGTATCTGAAGGAGTACCGCAGAGGGCAGGAGAACGCGGCTTCCAGTAAGGAGCTGGAGGCCGCGTTTCATGTCGGCGGGACGGAGCTGCGGCGGGCGGTCAACCGCCTGCGCTGTGACAGCCACCCCATTTGCAGCGCCGATGCAGGCTACTTCTATGCGGCGCGGCGATCAGAGGTCAGGGCCACCGTCGCCCAGCTCACCGGGCGCATCTCTAAAATCGCCGCAGCGGCAAAGGGCCTGCTGCAATCTTATGAGGAAACGGAGGGATAGAGCGTGGCGAAAAAACTGGACTCTATTGTAGAGCTTGCAGCGCAAAAGACCCGCGAAATTTCCGCCAACAGCGGGAACTATATGGCGTTCCTGACTACCGCCGCCCACAACTTCAAGTACAATTTCCGCGACCAGCTTTTGATTTACGCACAGAAGCCGGACGCCACCGCCTGCGCCCAGATCGACTTCTGGAACAAGCATGGCCGCTATGTCAACCGGGGCACCAGGGGGATCGCCCTGCTGGTGGACACGGACCAGGGCTACAAGCTGCGGTATGTCTTTGATATGTCCGATACCAACAGCCGCCAGGGGCGCATGATCCCCATCTGGAAGATGGAGCCGCGGTATGAGAACGCGGTAATCGAGGCACTGGAGAACAGCTATGGCGAGTTCCCGGACCGCTCTGGTCTTGCCGCCTGCCTGCTGGAAACGGCGAAGGTCATCGTAGAGGACAACTTTGGCGACTACTTCACAGAGCTGCGGGGCGTCAAAGAGGGCAGCCTGCTAGAAGAACTGGATGACCTCAGTACCGAAACATGGTTCAGGGGCTTGGTGGAGAGCAGCGTGGCCTTTATCATGCTGACCCGGTGCGGCATCGACCCCATGGACTATTTCAGCGGCGAGGATTTCGCCCATGTCTATGACTTTGACACCCCGGAAACCCTGTCCATCCTGGGCGGCGCGGTGAGCGATATTGCGGAAATGCCCCTGCGGGAGATCGCCAGCACGGTTTTGAGCCTGTACCGGGCAGAGCAAAGGGAAAATCGCACATTTGCGCAAACTCCAAACAGGCCGTATCATGATAGCAGGACAAAACAGGAAAGGAGCATTGAACATGGAACTGACATATCGAACGGAGGGCGACTACCGTCTGCCCAATCTGGAAGCGCCGGAGGCCCCGAAGGTAGGAAAATATGGGATGCTGCGGCGCAGTTACCTTCAGACCCACAGGAACGCCTACTACACGGGGATGCTCCTCAGCGGCAGGCTGAACGCCCATCTGGAGAAGATCGACCGGCAGGCCACGGAGATGGTGGAGCAGCTGACGGCGCGGATGGCGCGGGAGCAGGGCGTGACGGAGGAGTTGAAGGCCAGCGATCAGATGAAGTGGGTGGGCCTGATGAACAACATCCGGGCAGCGGCGGAGGAAGTGGCGCTGACGGAGCTGGTCTACACGGACGCATAAGCGGCCCGCTCATCGCCGGGGAAGAACTCCCGCAGGCCCCTGTTGACGGGACATCAGGTGCTACCGGACTTCAAAACAAGCACCATGATTTTAATGCCCGCACGGACATCCCTTACTATCACGAGGACAGCGAGAAACAGGAATTACTCCGTATCAGCGACGCCCTGAACGGCCACAGGGCCGAGATCGCCGCGTTCTTTGAAGCCCATGAGGGCAGAAAAGAGCGCGGCGATTTCATTAAGGGCTTCTTTGACAACACCTATGTAGAGAAAATTTTGAGCAATGGCCAGCGGGCCGGGTATCGGGCATGGGACGATGTGCTGGACCTCTGGCGTGGGGCGTATCTCTCCCGCGAGAAAGGGGACTTCCTGCGCTGGCCCTCTGTTGCCGACACCATCTACGGAATGATCCTGCTGGACCAGTGGCTCGACCCGGAGGAACACCCCCTGCCCAGCGAAGCGGAACAAGTCTCTCTCATAGAACAGGCAGAAGCAGAAAAGGCTTCGGCTTTTATTTTGCCCCAGGAGGCCATTGACTATGTTCTGTGCGGAAGGTACTCACCGTCCAAACTCCGCATCTATGACCAGTATCAGAAGCAGGAAAGCAGACAGGAAAATGCCAAATTCCTGAAAGCGGAATACGGCGTAGGCTCCTATTCCAACGCTATCCCCAGCAGCGGCTTTAGGGTAGACCACGACAGCACGGGCATCACCATCTCCCGCGACTACGGCGACCCTGACGGGAAATTCCTGCTGACCTGGGCCAAGGTGGAAAAGCGTATTGGGGAACTGATTGCCGCTGGACGCTACCTGAACCGGGCTGAAAAAGAGCATTATCCGCAATACCGGGCACAGGTAGAGCAGCGGAAGGCCCGTTGGGACATCGCAGCGGAGATTTGCTCCATCATTGATGATTATGTGGATTTCAAAACACGGACCGGTGAAACGGACCCATACAAGGAACTCCTGCTTGCCAGAACGTGTGCGAACTCCTTTAGAATAGGGGAAAAGAAGTGCTATGTTCTGTCAGGAGATAATCTCTTTGTCCTGCCTACCCTGCGAAACGCCATGCAGACGATCATCCGGGACAAGACCCACCTGACGGAACGCTGTGAGGCTGTGCTGGCTGATCTGAGCGGTCCCCTTGCCACACCGATGGAACCCACCGAGGA
>ENA-OPZZ01001678-OPZZ01001678.1-human-gut-metagenome-genome-assembly--contig:-NODE-1678-length-12740-cov-3.708634_pt1 | contig 12740 bp, 13 predicted proteins | sample MGYA00242487_ERZ504511 | MGnify/ENA primary metagenome ERZ504511 (study PRJEB26092, sample SAMD00036241) | human gut metagenome | host: Homo sapiens | study: EMG produced TPA metagenomics assembly of... | reverse complement strand
TCCCATGAGTTCTCTAAGCGCTGCTTTTTGTGGTGAATCCTTTTTTCTTGCCATAAAATAAACCTCCAAACTGAGTAATTCTATCTTACATCAGTTTGGAGGTTTACACAAACTTTGGGATACTCCCTCCTCATAATTAATTTCCAATCAGCTACCGTTTTTCGATAAAACGACTCTAATTTATTTTCTCTATATCATACTGAAACAGCGGAAAAATATTCTTTTCCGGTAGATAAAGTGATTTTCTGGAAAGTGCAGGAAGTATCATTCCACTTCCTTACCGTCAATCAGCACATGTCTGATCACACCAGTCACATCAAATGGATTGCCGTCTACGATAACGATATCAGCATCTTTTCCCTCTTCAAGGGAGCCAACGCGGTCTGCGATACCGATATGTTCAGCAGGGTTGATTGTTACAGCACGAAGAGCATCGAATTCATCCATTCCGGCTTTGATTGCAAATCCTGCGCAGAGAGGGAGATGATGGAGGGGAATTACTGGTGCATCTGTGATAATGGAAACATGACAGCCTGCTTTTGCAAGAATTCCGGGGGTCTCCCAGGTCTTATTCTGAAGCTCAAATTTTGTGGCATGACCAAAGGTAGGACCAACAGCAAGAGGAAACTTCTCTTTTGCAAGCTCGTTTGCGATCATATGTCCCTCTGTTACATGTTCCAGAGTCAGTCCGACACCAAACTCTTTAGCAATGCGGATCGCAGTAAAAATATCGTTTGCCTGATGTGCGTGAGCCTTTAACGGAATCTGGCGATTCAATACCGGAATCAGAGCCTCTGATTTCTGGTCGTAAGATGGAAGTTTGGAAATATCGTCACCGGCTGCTTCTTTTTTCGCCTTATAAAGCTTTGCAGTGTTTAATGCTTCACGAATTTTGGAAGCAGTTGTCATACGGCTGGAGATTCCCTGGTTCTGATAGCAACGCTTCGGATTTTCTCCGAAGGCACATTTCATGGCAATGGGAAATTTTACGATCATATTGTCAATACGAGTACCGACAGGCTTGATAGCTGCAAAGGTTCCGCCAATTGAATTGGAACTGCCAGGACCGGTTGCAAAACAGGTAACACCGGCTTTTGCAGCCATATTCATACAGGGATCAAATGGGTTGAGTCCATCGATAGCCTGCACTTGTGGAGTGACAGGGTCATTCAGTTCATTGTAGTCCTGTCCCTCGTAGCCGATTCCATAGCCATCAAGACCAGTGTGGCAGTGTGCGTCTATGAAGCCGGGATACACGTGAAGCCCGGTTGCATCGATTACTTCAGCATTTTCAGAAGAGATATGCTTTCCGATCGTTACAATTTTTCCATTATCGATCAGAATGTCAGCGACAAAGGTCTCCCTTGTTACTGCTGTGTGAAGTGTTCCATTCTTAATACAAATCATTGGAAATCCTCCTTTTTTAAAATTATAATATTATCATACACGAATTGTGCGAATATTTCAACAAATCAAGTAAGGAATCTCCTTCCGCTGAATTTAGATGAAGGTAGGAGAAGAATTATGGGAATCTTAACGTCAGTGGTGGGCGGAGAGAAATCGGTATTCCAATTGACACGAGGTCAAACACATCCGGTTGTTTTTCGGCATGTCGGACTCCGTAAAATACCGACCGTGGATTGAAACAAATAGTATTTTTTTATTTACTGGTCACAGAGAGAAATGCATCACATTTCCCAGATAATAAATACAAGGCGATATAAAGCCGCTAACTGCTTAAACGATAGGTGGTTGGTGGCTTTAATTTTTATGTGTGAGAGAAAAAGTATACGGTAAATAATAGAATGCGTGAGATGGACATATTATTATTGATCGATCTAAACGTCTATGCAGATGTGCCGGTCGATTGATATTGGCTGGATGACAGTTAAAACAAAAGCCCAAATCACATAATGCAAATTGAAATACTGCTGGAAATTTGGTAGTATAAGTAGAACAAGAGCATTTATTGTTTATAATGAGTTAGCCTATATCATACAACTACAATAATTATGGTATGATAAATTCATGAAAATTGCAAAATAATGGGAGCTGCATTGCTTTCTAATATTATAAGAAACTCACTGCAGTCAGGTAAGAAAACATCTGATAAAAAGGTTCATTTAGGAGGCTGAAGATGGAAATATCCAAAGCAGATTGGAAGTTATATCGTGAGCGTGTTTCAGACTGGCAGGAACACTATATGGAACAACTTAACCAAGAGTATGTCAACTTACTTACATCCCCGGGAAATGCCTCTGATCACTTCTGGGAACTGGAAAAAAGAATTAAACAGGACAAGAAACATCCCGGAGTTTTGATTGAGCTTCGCAAATCCACAGCACTATGGGATATTGCATATTTTGTCAGGAATCAGGTAATCACACTGGACGATCTTGAGGGATTTAGCAAAGATCTGATAGATGCAGTAAAACTGATTTTGAGCCGATAAGAAAGTTATCCGACCAGGATAAATGAGAAACGAAAATAAAATGTAATGACATATAATAGTTGCTAAATTTCCGGGTAATTCAAAAAACAACTATGATTGAAAATAAGAGGATCGATATGTAGATTTGTTTTCAGCACACAGGCAGCCCTGTAGGAGCTAAAGAGAATGGGTCGGGAAACCGAAATCAAAGTAAGATAACAGTGTGAAACAGGTGGTGAAATCAGGTGATCAAGATACGATGCGTTGTAGAGCGTATTACTTATCAGAACCCGGAAAATGGGTATTCTGTATTGAAATGTGCCGTAAAAAACTATAATGAGCTGGTGACAGTTGTAGGTAATCTGGTAGATGTGAACGTTGGCTCAGTACTTCTGATTGATGGGAATTGGAAGGTAGATGCGAAATATGGCAGACAGTTCCTGGCAGAAAGCTGGGAGGAAACCATGCCTGCCACTGTTTTTTGGCATTGAAAAAATATCTTGGTTCCGGTCTGATCAAAGGTGTGGGGCCTAAGTTTGCCAAGAAGATTGTTCAACAGTTTGGCACGGATACACTGGAGATTATCGAAACCGATGTAAAGCGACTCCTGGAAGTTCCAGGAATCGGAAAGAAACGTGTCGATAAGATCGCTGAGAGCTGGGAAAGGCAAAAAGAAATCAAGAATGTCATGCTGTTTTTGCAGGATCATGGGGTCAGCACCGCCTTTGCTGCTAAGATTTATCGTCAGTATGGCAATGAGAGCATCCAAAAGGTGAGAGAGAACCCATTTCGCCTGGCAGATGATATCTGGGGTATTGGATTCAAGACTGCAGACAGTATAGCCATGAAGCTGGGAATCGGAAAAGAAGCATTTATCCGACTGCGAAGCGGTATCATGTATACTTTGAGTGAACTGGCAGACGAAGGTCATGTTTATGCGGAACGTGAACAGCTGATCAGGAAGGCATCGGAGCTTCTGGAGGCGGAGGACACCAGTATCATTATGACCATGGATCAGATGCTGAAAGATGAGGAACTGATCCGCGAGAAGATCATGGTTCCTCAGTTTGCGCCGGATGAGGTTATTCCGGAAGATGCAGCAAAAAAGGTTGAGAGAGAATGCATTTATCTGCCACCATTTTATTACGCAGAGGTGGGTGTTGCCAATAAACTGAAGAAACTTTCCGAGGAACCGGCAGGAGACAGGCTCTGGGTATCTTTGATGAGAGCCCGACAGAAAACCGGCAATTCAGAGTTGTCTGTTGATGTGGAGAAGATCCAGAAGGCTGTAAATATGGAATATGACCAGGTTCAGGCAGAGGCGATCCGGCGGGCGGCCACTGCGAAGGTTCTGGTACTGACCGGTGGACCTGGCACCGGAAAGACCACCACAACCCAGGGAATTATCGCTGCATACCGTACTTTTGGACTGCGCATATTGCTGGCAGCGCCTACGGGACGGGCAGCCAAGAGAATGACAGAGGCCACCGGACTGGAAGCCAGGACAATCCATCGGCTACTGGAGTTTAAACCGCCGGAAGGATATCAGAAAAATGAGGAGACACCTTTGGAAGGTGATGTATTGATCGTGGATGAATGTTCCATGATTGATATTGTGCTGATGAATGCACTTATGAAAGCCATTCCTCCGCATATGCGTCTGATCTTTGTAGGGGATATTGATCAGCTTCCATCGGTTGGTGCCGGTAACGTGCTTCGGGATGTGATCGACTCTGAAGTATTTCCGGTTGTTCGTCTTACCAGGATCTTCCGGCAGGCGCAGACCAGCAGGATTATCATGAATGCCCACAAGATCAATGCGGGAGAGATGCCGGATACTTCCAACGGAAAGAGTACAGACTTTTTCTTTATGACGAAGGAGGATCCGGAAGATGCGGCAAGATTGATCGTAGAGCTGGTAAATAAGAAGCTCCCGGGATATTATCGGACACCAGCCAGTCAGATCCAGGTGCTGACACCTATGCAGAGGGGTGTAGTAGGTGCTACAAATCTGAATATGGCACTGCAGGAAGCTCTGAATCCAAAGGGAGAGGGACTTCGCAGAAGCGGATTTGTCTACCGGCCAAATGACAAGGTTATGCAGATCAAGAATAACTACGACAAGGAAGTTTTCAATGGAGATATCGGTATCATAGAGTCCGTTGATTTACAGGATCGTACATTGCTGGTGAATTTTGACGGACGAAGCATCGAGTACGATGCTACCGAGTTGGATGAACTTGTACATGCATATGCGACGACTATCCATAAAGCGCAGGGCTCAGAGTATCCCATCGTGGTCATGCCGGTACTGATGAACCATTTTGTTATGCTGCAGAGAAACCTGATCTATACCGGGATTACCAGAGCAAAGCGGATACTTGTTATGGTCGGAACGAAGAGGGCACTGGCTTATGCAGTACGGAATGTAACCGTAACCAGGAGAAATACACTTCTTAAAGAACGACTAGCCGGTCAGATTCAGGTAAAGAAACCTGCGAAGATTTATTATCCGGACTTTTCCGGTACGGCAGAGGATACGCGGATGGTCGCAGAGAATCGAAGTGACTATGGAAATTAATAAAGGTGGCTCGGCTTCCGGAGTATTAAAAAGAAAGAAGAAAACAAGCGATGGAGAAAAGAACAACGACGAAAAATAGAAATGGATTTTCAAAATATCTTGTGTCGATTCTGCTGTTTTTGCTGTTTGAAGCAGTAGCGATCACACTATGGCTCACAAAGAACAACCTGTTTTATCTGCTGAACTTCAGCTATATAGGATGCTGCCTCTCATTGGGGACAGCTCTCTTTACTGCCGGGAAACGCTATGCCCGGCATTTTGTGCAGTTGGCGGTTGGTGCTATATGCTGCTTTACCTCGGCGTGTTTTCCCGGGAGAATATGCAGAGATTGTAGGGGTTCTGGTATTATCTGTTTCTCGGTACTTTTGAAGCGGCGACTATCCATTATGCAGTGGCGAAGATCTTTGGTCCGTTGCTGTTCGGACGGGGCTGGTGCGGTTACGCCTGCTGGACAGCCATGGTGCTAGATTTTCTGCCATACAAGCAGCCGCAGAAGCCACGAAAGGAAAAGCTGGGAATTCTGCGTTATGTGATGTTTTTATTGTCGCTGGCATTGGTTTCAGCTCTGTTTCTGATGCAGGTCACACATTTGGAGAAAATCATGTTTTGGATGTTTCTTACAGGAAATGCGTTTTATTATATTGCAGGTATTACGCTTGCCTTAATATTCAAGGATAACCGTGCATTCTGCAAATACCTGTGTCCTGTCACAGTATTTCTCAAGCCTATGAGCTATTTTTCCCTGCTGCGCGTTCACTGCGACGAGAGGAAATGCGTCCACTGCGGTAAATGCCTGCAGGTATGTCCTATGAACGTGGAGGTCAACAAAGAAACCCGCAAACGTAAAAAATGGGACAGAATGCATTCTCTGCTACGAATGCACGAAGTCCTGCCCTAAAAAGGCGCTGCATTAAAATCTGATAAAAATCCACGATAACAACAGATTCAAAAAAAATTAAGAATATCCACCACAGGATATTAAGACGTATCTGATAAACTCCTCGCGAATCATAAAAGAAAATTTCTTGGAACATTTTTCCTGTACAATCCATTTGCAATATAAGGATACAAGTGAGGCAAAAGATCATGCTTTTCGGTGCTTTAAGATTGCTAGAGCGTGTCTGAAAAATCATTTCCGCAATCTGCAAGCCCCACTTTGCGGTATATTTTACCGTTGTTCGGTTGCCGTAGCCCGCTACGCCGCCCTCATTCGGATAAACGATTATAAGTAAAAGAGGTCTATTGGAACCCGTACACAGGGAAAGCAACAAAAAGCATTTCTGGCGGCAAAAACCGTGACAGAAATGCTTTTTTTGCGTTGCATATCAATAATTGATCCGGTGGATCAATTTTGATTGGTACGGAAATATCGAAAAGAGCATGAAATTTATATTTCAGACACGCTCTGGGGCGTGCCAAAATCTTTACGGAAGCGGATGTCCTGCTGCCAGATACAGCTCATACCATTCCTTGCGTGTCAGTGCAATATCACATGCTGCAATAATTTCTCTCAGACGGCTTTCGCTTGCAGTTCCTGTGATAAGCTGCATATTCGCCGGATGGCGTAAGATCCATGCTGCTGCAATTGTAGTATCACTGACATGATATTTCTCGGCCAGCTCACGAAGTTTCTGATTCAGTTCCGGGTACTCGTCACTTCCGAGGAAGCAGCCCTTCCATGCAGGCATCTGGAAGGGAGACCATGCCTGAAGGGTAATGTCGTGGAGACGGCAGTAGTCAAGCAGACTTCCGTCGTGGTCGATAGAACCCGGTGTTTCCATATTGACTTCCATCCCATTTGCAACCAGGTTGGAAACCGGAATGCTGAACTGTACCTGATTTGCAACCAGTGGCTGGCGGACATACTTCTGCAGGAGTGCGATCTGCATTGGTTTATGGTTGGAAACACCAAAATGGCGGACCTTTCCGCTGTCAAACAAGACATCAAATGCGGCAGCCACCTCTTCCGGTTCAACGAGTGCATCCGGACGGTGGAGCAGCAGAAGATCGAGGTAATCCGTCCGGAGACGCTTTAAAATACCATCGACAGCTTCCAGAATGTATTCCTTTGACAGATCATAGCAGCCCTGGCGGATGCCACATTTTGACTGGAGAAAAACATCCTCCCTTTTCAGGGACGGATCGTGGGAAAATGCATCACCGAACACAGTCTCGCTCATGCCGCCGCCATAGATATCCGCGTGGTCAAAGAAATATGCTCCCTGCTCCAGCGCGGAGTGGATAAAATGGTTCATCTCTTCTTTTGACTTTTCGGAAAGCCGCATACATCCGACTGCAATAGAAGGAACCTTTCGCAGCTGGTTGCCTAAAATCGTTTCATTCATAATAGAAATTTCTCCTTTGTAATGAATCTGTATTCGCGGAGTTTGTTGCAAAGCAAGCGTGGGAGAACTCCGAAAGTACAGAAAGAATAATTATCACCTTTACTATATCATTAAAACACAGAATTATAAACCGAAATGTAAGAATAAAATGGTAACTTTTTTTGGTAATAATAACAGAATCAGTTCACCTGTTGACCATGTTTTGTGTTATAATGTTATAAATAAACGATAAATCTCAATTATCAAGAAGAATATATTATGCGATGTCGTTTGTGACAGCTTTATAAAAGCTGTATATTTGACTTATGATTAATTACACGTGCAAAAGGAGAAAATATGAGATGATTAATCAATTACATTTGGCCATGATTGAATTATATAAGGGAGACGCAAAGCGGATACAACATTTCTGTAAAGTACACAGCTATGCGAAGTTGATAGCAGAAACGGAGAATGTAGACAAGAATTGCCAGTTTATCATAGAAGCAGCAGCTTTGACACATGATATTGGGATTCATATCTGTGAAGAAAAATATGGAAGCTGCAATGGAAAATTACAAGAAAAAGAAGGTCCGGCAATTGCAGAAAAGCTGCTTGGAGAATTGGGCTTTGATCGCAATGTATCCGAACGGGTTCAGTATTTGATTGCCCATCATCATACGTATGGCAATATTAACGAGATGGATTACCAGATATTGGTAGAGGCTGATTTCCTGGTTAATATTATGGAGGAAGGGTCATCGAAAGAGGCAGCTATAAAAGCTTATCAGAATATTTTCAAAACGTCATGCGGGAAGAAGATTTGCAGGGAGATGTTTGGTATTTGACAGCACATTAAAGGAGATAGATTGAAAACGCTGTAGCAGTGGTGTAGGAAAGCGGTTTATCAATGGGAGGATAAAGATAATGAAATTAGCAGCAGTCGGAAGTAATTGTATTGACTATTATAATAACTTGGATGGAGGTAAAGCATTTCCAGGAGGTGGCCCGGTGAACATGGCTGTATATACGGTTCGCCTTGGAGGTGAGGCAGCATATATTGGCCCGGTTGGTAATGATTCGTACGGTGAGATTATGATGGAGGCCATGAAAAAGAAAGGTGTGAATATTTCTCACTTAAGAGTGGAAGAGGGAAAGACAGCTGTCTCACAGGTTGAGCTTGTGGATGGAGAAAGAATCCTTGGAGATTATGAAGAAGGAGTGCTGGAAACTTACGTACTCAGTGATGAAGATATGGATTTTATCCAAAATTTTGATGTAGTGATCTGTGACGTATGGGGCAAGGTGGAAGGACAGTTCAAGGAACTGAAAGAGCGGGGAATTACTACTGCTTTTGACTGTGCCACTTATCTGGAGAGCAATGCAAGCGAGCAAGCCATTCCTTACACAGATTTTTTATTCTACTCAACAGATGAAAATGACAGTTCACAATTGAGAGAACAAATGAAGAAAATTCATGAAAAAGGGCCGAAATATGTGATCTGCATGATGGGAACTGCCGGAAGTATGTGTTATGACGGAAAAGATTTTCACAGATTTGGAATCATTCCATGTGAAGAAGTTGTTGACAGCATGGGAGCCGGAGACAGCTATATTGCAGGCTTTTTAAAGGGAATGATAGAGGGAAAAAAACATTGAAGAGGCTATGAAACTGGGTGCAACGAATGCCACAGAAACATTAAAATACTTTGGCGCCTGGTGATTTTCAAAGAAAAACAGAATAGAATATTATCCGTAACTGTGAAGGTACTGAACAATTACGATAATTATAAATTAAAAGATATGGACAAGGAGGATAAAAACATGAAGTATGCAGCAAAAGCATGGAAAGAAACAGAGGGCGCCAGTCTTCGCAACTTTAACGAACAGGCACAGGTTGACAGTGTCAATGGGGCATTGGCTTTAAGACCGCAGATTGAAACAATTATTGACCAGATCTGGGAAGAAGGATTTGATGGTATTTATTTTATTGGTATTGGAGGAACTTACGCATCCAGCATGCAGGTAGAAGTTTACATGAGAGGACGATCAAAACTTCCGATATACGTTGAAAATGCAGCAGAATTTCTCACAACCGGAAATAAAAGATTTACGGAAAAGTCTGTAGTTATCTATTCTTCTGTTTCAGGAAATACTAAGGAAATGGTTCAGCTGGTTGACCGGGTTCACGAGATCGGCGCGAGAGTATTTGCATTTATTGATACACCGAATAGTATTCTTACACAACCGGACAAACAGGATTATCTGATCCTCTATCCTATGAACGAACAGTTAAAATTCTATATGACAGCAAACTATCTGATGTATAAAAATGGTGAGTTTGACGAATACGATCGCTACAATAAAGAAATGGAAACTTACCTTGCAGATGCATTGGTTCAGGTTGAAAAGGATTCGGATGAATGGGCTTATGAATATGCAAAGAATAAGGTGGCATTTCTGAAGGAGCATAAAGACCTTCCACATTACTTTATAGGTTCCGGCAACCAGTATGGCGCAACTTATTCTTATGCAATGTGCTATTGGGAAGAACAGATGTGGATCCGCACCAAATCCATCAGCTGCCAGGAATTTTTCCATGGAATGCAGGAGATTATTGTGGATGATACACCGGTCACCTTATTTATGGGAGAAGATGAGCAGAGACCCCTTGCAGAACGTGTGGCAAGATTCCTGCCTCGCGTAAATGGAAATTATACGATCATTGATACAAAAGAATTCGAATTAAAGGGAATCAGCCCGGAATACAGAGGAACCATCTCTCATCTTGTGATGCACGGCGTAAACAATCGTGTGGATGCATACATGGAACTGTTTTTAAGACATCCGCTTTCTATTCGGAGATATTATCGACAGTTTGAATATTAAGAATGATAGTAACTATTCAGTAGCCATTATCCCGCGAGGTGTTTTGGCATATTTATGCCAAAATCCCGAGACATACAAGCAAAAATGCCATCACCGAAGGTGATTTTAAATGCGTTTTTGCTCGTAACTGTGAAGGTACTGAACAGTTACGAATGATAATTATTAAGAACGTAAGCAAGGAGTTGATTAGAATATCAGCAGACCACTTATCTACCGTATAATAAGGAAAATAGAAAATGAACGAAATATTGGCAAAGCAGTTAGCAATTGATTTTTGCACGGATGTAAATTCAATCCTGAGCAAAGAGAATGTCTTCACGGAATATAAGCAACTAGAGGGTCGCAGAATCTTCAAAGAAGGAGAATGTTATTTTAAGGCCGCGTCTGTGAACGGTAAAATTGTTGCATCCGGGCGAAAAGATATTATTCAATGGGCAAGGGAAAAGTTCAAGACGGAAAAGGGTGCATGGTTTATGGATATGGGATGTCTTCATAAAGTGGAAGAAGGTCTCCTGAGATTTCAGTGCCGAATCGGACAGGCGCATCCCTTTTATATTGCTACGGAAAAATCGGATGTTGACACAAAGGATTATGATATAAAAATATTCATCGGAGATGAACTGGAGCAGTTTCGAGGGGATAAACGTTTTGGAGAAGCCTTTATTTTTGACGGATTACCAAAAGATGAAATAGGCATTGGTGCGTATAAGGACGGAAGGCTTTTAGGAATGGCTGGGGCAACCAGCGACAGTGACAGGATGTGGCAGATCGGGATTAATGTCATGCCTGAGGCAGAAGGACTTGGAATAGGCACGATGCTTGTTGCTACCATTAAAAACGAGATTTTAGACAAAAAAAGATTGCCTTTTTATGGTACAGCAATGTCTCACATCGCGTCACAAAGAGTTGCCCTGGGAGCAGGATTTGTTCCTGCATGGTCAGAATTGTATTGCGAAGCAATCAAGCATTAGATTCAAGGAGCATCGTTGCAAATGCAATATCATTAAAAACATACTTGATCTTGCTATGGGTTATATGTTTCTATAGATGTAGATATCGAAAAATCCAGAATAAGATTCGAATTTGTAATTTCGGAGCTTATTCTGGATTTGTTACTGTATAGTTATGAGAATATATTTTTATTACAGCTTCTTATCAATGGATAAAGAAAGCGTCAGTTTCCTCATTTTCCACAACAGGAGTCATCGGGTTGAACTCCGTTTCCGAAAGTTTCTTTACCAGCTTGTGATCAAAGTTGTGACGGACTTCGCAGGTCTTGTCGAAAATCATGGTTGCCTCGTCACCCGGGGTAGATGCCGGCCACTTCGGGAGGGATGGAGTATCCGGACTGCCATATCGGGCAAAATTGATCCAGGCAGTGGTCATGCGTTCCTGGAGACGGTCGGTTTCACCTGGGACGTTGCAGACAGCCACTCGGTCGATGTTGTGGAATACGAATGGAATCTCAGCACAGTGCCATGCGGCTTTTCCCCCGTCAATCGGGAACTCATAAGTAAACTGGTAGGAATAGGTAGGTGCTTCAGAAAACTCTGATTTCTGGCGAATGAATTCGATGGTTGCCGGACGAAAGAAAGTGTCCACTGACCACAGGTCGGCAATTGATTTGTCCGGATATGCCGTCTCAAACAGAGAGATCAACTCCGGTGTTGCATCGGCATATTTTCTCGTCAGAAATGTGATTAGTTCCTCACGGTTCATATCATGCTTTCCGGGCACAACGGGACCAAAATCGAACTCACCGATATTAGATCCCACAATCACCGGAATCGTTTTGGCATGATCTGTAAATCCACATTTGATTGGATTCCCGAGGAACCAGTCGTTTTCCAGGGGGGCCCTGTCCGATATAGCATCCCTTTGCAGCTACCTTCTTTTCCACTTTATTATAGGCGTTTGCCAGTTCATAATAAGGAATAGTCTCCAGCTTTTCTATCTCAGATGCATCCAGCTTCAACTCTTCTAAAAGGGCTTTCACGATCTCGGTGCCGTCCCCGTCCTCTTTCTGATAAATACTTGCCTCATAAACACCGCTTTCAATGATACCCTTCTGAAACAGACCATCTGCTGCAGGAGTATTCATAAGGGTTGCCACTTTCATGCCGCCACCGGACTGACCGAAAATCGTGACATTTTCCGGGTCTCCGCCAAAGTTGGCAATATTGTCATGGATCCACTGCAATGCAGCCACCATGTCAGCGTTTCCGGCATTAGCAGAATTCTTATATTTTTCACTGAATGGAGAGAGATCCAGATAGCCGAGAATATTCAGACGATGATTCACGGAAACCACAACCACATCACCGAACTCACTTAAGTGATCGCCCTCATAGGCTACATGTTCAATGGATGACCCGGCACTGAAACCGCCTCCGTGAAGCCACACCATTACAGGCTTTTTCGCATCCGGATCAAGACTTTGGGTCCAGATGTTCAGATTTTGACAATGTTCGTTCTGGGGCCAGTAACGGTGGGGCACCAGAACCTCCATGTTAGG
>ENA-OPZZ01001676-OPZZ01001676.1-human-gut-metagenome-genome-assembly--contig:-NODE-1676-length-12754-cov-3.133207_pt1 | contig 12754 bp, 13 predicted proteins | sample MGYA00242487_ERZ504511 | MGnify/ENA primary metagenome ERZ504511 (study PRJEB26092, sample SAMD00036241) | human gut metagenome | host: Homo sapiens | study: EMG produced TPA metagenomics assembly of... | reverse complement strand
TGAATAATAGTTACATCACAATAATAAAGGAAAAACGTACCGCTTTGAGCAGAAAACGCATACCGCTAAATCAGAATGGATGTACCGCTAATTTCAGAATAGGCGTACCGTTCGAGCAGAATTTGCAGCTCAGATCCCCCACAAAGGATCTGAGCATTTCCAATACAAGCTATTTCTTCTGTAATTTCAGCACGTCCTCAAGAGAAAGGCCTGAAAATCTGGAGATGTCTTCAGGGGAGAATCTTGGATCCTGAAGCATACGCTGTGCTGTCAGCATAGCTTGTTCCTGAAGGCCTTCTGTGCGGCCTTCTGTACGGCCTTCCGCAAGTCCGGCAGTACGGCCTTCTGCGAGTCCGGCAGTACGACCTTCTGCCAATCCGGCCTGACGGCCTTCGGCACGTGCATCATCGCACATTTCCTGAACAGCCTGACACATATTAACACTCCCTTCTGTTTCTGTGAAACGTAAGTTAATACCTGTTATGGAGTCGATGACCCGGGCTGCTTTGAGCTCGAGTGACCGGAAGCCGGGACTCTGTGAGGTAAGATCCTGAAGCTTCCGTTTATCTTTGGAATATTTGATGAAGAGCATGACTTCTTTGAGATTGCTCTGGAGTTTATCAAGTTCTTCATCCTTTATCTCGGCAGGTGAGAAGAGATTGATCCGGTAATCCGGGACCAGAGAAAGGATCTCAGGGTCCTGGACAGAGAGCATTTCGTGGAGGCTTCTGGGAGCGTTCCAGGTGTCGGAACCGAAGTACACGACTGTGGTTATGACCGGGATCAGCCGGTCATCCTTGTAGAAGCCGGTGAGATATTCTCCGGATGTGGAAGGCCATTGCTTTGCTTCTCTGTGGGATCTGGCGGAATTTTCTACCTGCCCTGCGTATTCTAATGCATCATAGACCATGTTCTTGACCGGCAAAAAAGCGGACGTTCGCATTCCGCTTTGCTACATGCTCATGAACGCAATTGCTTTGCACTTGCGTTACATAGTGTGCTTCCGACTGGTTCTCAATCCCCAGGAGAAGGTAGATCCTGGAATCATCATGCATAACATTAAGAGATTTGAATTCGTCCCGGAATTTCTGGACGGGCACTTCTGAAGTGCCGGATCCGTAGGGGACAGCGAGAGCTGTGGTATCCAGTGGATGAAGAGTGTCAGGGTCTATGACGTTTTTTCCTTTGTACAGCATATGGTTGAACACGTCCGCAAAAACGCGGTTGTCAGCCATGTAATCTTTGGTGATGGTATCCTTTGTACCCATAGGTTTCACCACCTTCGATCTGTTTATGTGATCAGAATAGTTTTATCATCTGATCCAGTTATAGGGTATCATACATCAGGGCGTTTGAGAAGCGGATCTCTGATATTTTATAAAAAGATCATAAATGACAGATATGCTGATCGCATAAATTCGCGCGGTATGTCTCGGGTTTTCTGTGACCTTCGCTCACAAAAAACACCTCGCGGGACATTACCAGTGAATAGTAATAATTGCTGGTCCGGGACTGTGGATTTATGTGGTTGTAAACTTTACGGAAAAACGGTTTCATGGTATCATTGTTTCATCAACAGAAAAGTGGGGAAATGACAAAAATGGATCAGAAGATAGCAAATCTGGAGGGGAAGCTGATCGTATCCTGTCAGGCGCTGCCGGAGGAGCCGCTGCATTCTTCATTTATTATGGGAAGAATGGCTTTGGCAGCAAAAATCGGCGGAGCATGCGGGATACGGGCAAATACCAAAGAGGATATCAGGGAGATACAGTCGCAGGTGGATCTTCCGGTCATCGGAATCGTGAAGAGGGATTATGCGGACAGTGAGGTTTACATTACGCCAACTATGAAAGAAATCGAGGAACTGATGGAGGTAAAGCCGGAGATCATAGCGATGGATGCAACGATCTCAAAAAGACCCGGAAATAAAACCCTGGAGGAGTTTTTCCATGAGGTAAAAGAAAGATATCCGGATCAGCTGTGGATGGCGGACTGTTCTACAGTAGAAGAGGCACTTCATGCAGATGAGCTGGGATTTGATTTTATAGGAACGACGATGGTTGGTTATACGGAGCAGAGCAAGGGCTCTAAGATCGAAGCGGATGATTTTGCAATTTTAAGAGAAATCGTGGCGAAAGCAAAACATAAGGTGATCGCAGAGGGGAATATCAATACACCGGAAAAAGCGAAGCATGTGATCGAGCTGGGAGCTTACAGCGTTGTGGTGGGCTCGATCATCACAAGGCCACAGCTGATCACGAAATCATTTGTTGAAGTAATGGAACGAAAATGACGGATGAGAGTGTAAATGAGGATCACAGGATGAAAACGTATGTCAGTCTTGATATTGGCGGTACAGTCATCAAGTATGGCCTGATCAGTGACAGCGCTGAGATTATTTTTAAGGGATCGACAAAAACGGAAGCAGAAAAGGGTGGCCCGGAAATTCTTAAAAAGGTTATTGGAATAGTGGAAGATCTGCTCACACGGACACAGGATACAGTTTCCGGCATCTGTATTTCAACAGCCGGTATGGTGGATACAAAAGAGGGATCTATTTTTTATGCGTCTCCGTTGATACCAAACTATGCAGGAATCCAGTACAAAAAAATTCTGGAAGAAAGGTTTCACATTCCGTGTGAGGTAGAAAATGATGTAAACTGTGCGGGTCTTGCGGAATACAGCTCCGGTGCGGCAAAGGGAAGCCGCATTGCCCTGATCCTTACGGTGGGAACAGGAATCGGCGGCTGTATTGTGATAGACGGAAAGGTTTTTCGCGGGTTTGGGAACAGTGCATGTGAGGTTGGCTATATGCATATGGGAGACAGTGATTTCCAGACCCTGGGAGCGGCCAGTACGCTGACCAAAAAGGTCGCACAGTGGAAGGGTGAGCCGCAGGAAAAATGGGATGGCCGCCATGTTTTTGAGGAGGCCGGAAGAGGAGATAGGCTCTGTATTCGGGCAATTGATGAGATGACGGATGTTCTGGGCAGGGGGATCGCAAATATTTGCTATGTGATCGATCCTGAGGTCGTTGTGCTTGGCGGCGGGATCATGGCACAGGAGGATTTTCTGAAGGAAAAATAGAAAATGCCCTGAAAAAATATCTTGTTCCCAGTATGGCGGAGCATACAAGGATCGCATTTGCACGACATCGGAATGATGCGGGTATGCTTGGCGCCTTTTATCATTTCTGCAGCTTGAGGTAATCTGTTTGGCAACATTCTTACATAAGATTTACCGGGATTTTACAGTGGCTTCTTGCCAGCTGCCCTTTTTCGGTGTTAAAATAACAGCATCAATGAAAGAACAGGGAGAATGAAATCAATGTACGATTATCTTATCGTAGGTGCAGGTCTTTACGGTGCGGTTTTTGCACAGGAGGCGAAGCGTGCCGGGAAGTCAGTGCTTGTGATCGACAAGCGTCCGCATATTGCGGGAAATGTATATACAGAGAAGGTGGAAGGGATCAACGTGCATAAATACGGTGCACATATTTTCCATACTAATAATAAGAAGGTCTGGGATTATATCACCCGGTTTGCCACCTTCAATCGTTTTACCAACAGTCCGGTTGCCAATTATCACGGGGAGCTGTACAGTCTTCCGATTTAATATGTATACCTTTAACCGGATGTGGGGCGTGGTGACTCCGGAGGAGGCTGCGGCAAAGATCGAGGAGCAGCGGCAGGCTGCAGGGATCAAGGAACCTTCAAATCTGGAGGAACAGGCTATCAGTCTTGTAGGTACGGATATTTATGAGAAGCTGATCAAGGGCTATACGGAGAAGCAGTGGGGACGGCCGTGTACGGAGCTTCCTGCTTTTATCATCAAGAGGCTTCCGGTGCGTCTGACCTTTGACAATAACTATTTCAATGCGCTGTACCAGGGAATCCCGGTGGGTGGTTATACGAAGATGGTTGCCAATCTGCTGGACGGTATCGAGGTACGGCTGAATGAGGATTATCTGGAGAAAAAAGAACAGTACGATGCAATGGCGGAGAAGGTGATCTACACAGGTGCCATCGACGCGTATTTTGACTATAAGCTGGGAACTCTGGAGTATCGTTCTGTGCGTTTTGAGAATGAAACACTGGATAAACCTAATTTCCAGGGAAATGCAGCAGTGAATTATACGGATGTGGAGACTCCATGGACCCGTATCATCGAGCATAAATGGTTTGAGTTCGGAAAGGATGAGGAGGGGAATGATCTTCCGAAAACGGTGATCAGCCGGGAATACAGTTCCGAGTGGAAACCTGGAGATGAGCCGTATTATCCGGTCAATGATGAGAAGAACGGAGCGCTTTACGGACAGTATAAGGAGCTTGCAGAGAAGGAACCGAAGGTGATCTTCGGCGGCCGTCTTGGCGAATATAAATATTATGACATGGATGCGGTGATCGCTTCTGCGCTGGATATGTGTGAGCGGGAGCTTGCATAAAAAAGATACTGGATATAACTAATGATAAGATCCTCTTATATTTCGGAGCCAAGGCAAAAGAGAAATATAGGGGGATTTTATGCATATAGAATGGCAGTAAGATTTTTTGAAGGAGGAAAGAGCAATGAGAAGGTGCAAAGGTGTGCTTCTGGCAGGAATGCTGGTGCTGAGTATGAGTGTTCCGGTGTATGCGGACAAGTCGGTTGTAGTGAAGGTGGAGGCTCCGGCAGATACCACAGATTATTATATGACTGTGGATTCCGGCGGAGTTGGTGTGGATATCTATCCTTCCACCGATGAAAAAGGTGAAAAGCTCAATGATAAGACGGTAAAGGATGGTACTGTCCTGCATATCGAAGGGGAGACAGAGAAGAATGGTGAAACCTGGGGATATACAGAGTATAATGGCAGATACGGTTATGTGCCGCTGGAGGAGCTGCGGCCCTCAAGGGATGCGGAGCTGGTGAAGGCCGGAATCGCAGGGAGCACGGAGAAAGAGACTTCCGGAGTGAAGCAGGGAGGAACATCCGATACACAGAACTTTTCAGCCGGCGAGACTCAGGGGGAAGCAGCAGGGACGGACAGCACAGGCAGCGCTCAGGCTCAGAATGGCGAAAGACCGGGAACGTCTGCAGGGACGGACAGCACAGGCAGCTCACAGGCTCAGAATGGCGAAGGACAGGGAACGTCTGCAGGGACGGACAGCACGGGGAGTTTGCAGTCTCAGAATGGCGAAGGACAGGGAACGTCTGCAGGGACGGACAGCACAGACAGCTCGCAGGCTCAGAGAGGCGAGGTCCAGGGACCACCTGCGGCGTCGGACAGAACAGGCAGCTCACAGGCTCAGAGCGGTGAGGTCCAGGGACCGCCTGCAGCGGAGGGAACAACAGAAGATGGAGATTATGCGGAAGAAGCTGTCACCAAGCCGGTCAATGGCACAGCTGCGACATCTTTTAAAGAAGAAAATTCCTGGTATAAAAGTCCGTTTATCTGGATCGGGATTGCAACAGTAGTTGCAGTAATCGGAATTCTGGGTTATCATTTGAAGAAACGTTAACAGATAAACCAGATCAATATAAGAAAAGTGGAGAATTTTGTGAAGAGATTACAGCTTGTCAGGAAGAAATTACTGCCGCTTCTTCTGTGTGTGGCAGTTGCGGGCAGCCAGGTTTCGGTCATGGCAGCCGATGTGGAAGGCTTCAGTGATTCTGCGGAAGGCTTCAATGAAGAATGGTTAGAAGATACACAGACGCAGTCGGCGGAAGCAGAGGATACGACGGAGACCGCAGAAGGGAATACCGCAGAGAACACCGCAGAGAATACCACAGAGAACATCGGTATCCCGGATGAACAGACCGAGGATATTGCAGAGGCAGCCGACGGGGATACCGAGGATATAGCTTTGCAGAGCTCCGAGGAGGATACAGAGACTCCCGAAACATCAGAAGGATTGTCTTCTGATTCCCAAGAGGATACCTTTGGCGACGGTGAGGAGAGCTTCGGGGATGCCTCAGACAGTGGTGAGTCCGGCATCGAATATATCAAGGGCCGTCCGCTTACGGAGGAAGAGGAGCAGGAACAGCTGGCACCCTTTGATAATCTGACCTCTTATTCCACCGCCGTGGAGATTGGAAATGATGTGGATGAGGTACCGATGGGAAGAGCTGCGGCCTATCCGTCCTATTATAATGCAGCGGATCAGGGATATGTCACTTCCGTAAAGAATCAGGAGCCCTACGGTATGTGCTGGGCATTTGGAATGGCCTCTCTTCTGGAAACTTCGTTTCTGACCCAGGGCCTTGGAACTTATGATCTGTCGGAAGAGCATCTGGCGTATTTTTTTGCAAACAGAAAGAATGACCCGCTTGGAAATACCTACGGGGATGTCAATAAGCATATGGGGACAGATGATAAAGGAAACGCAGATTATCATGAGGGCGGAAATGATCTTCTGGCTTCCATGTTTCTGAGCACCTGGTCCGGAATGACAACAGAAGGGGATGTGCCTCTGGCAACAGATTCCACGCATACACAGAAAACCGGTGTGACTCCGGCGGCATCCAAGGCGTACAATGCAGCTGCTTATCTGAAAAATGCATATTTTTCCGATTATTCCGTAAATGCCATGAAGAAGCTTCTGGTTGCAAATAATTCGGTCACTGTGATGTATAATGCACAGAATACCTATTACAATGCAAGTACAGCGGCCTATTCCTATCCTACCAGCACCAAGAACGTGAATCATGTAGTTACAGTGGTGGGTTGGGATGACAATTATTCTGCGAAGAATTTCCGGGCATCTTCCAAGGTAAAGGGAGACGGAGCCTGGATCGTCAAGAACAGCTGGGGTACAGGCTGGGGAAAATCCGGATATTTTTATATGTCCTATGAGGATAAGTCTGTCAGTGAGCTGGTTGCGGCTACGGCTGTCAATACGCCGAAATATAGAAACAATTATTTTTATGACGGAACGTCAGGGCTTGGCTCCATCCGCATGTATGCGGGAGAACAGCTGTCCACGGTTTTTCGTGCCAGTGCAGGAAACGGAAAAGCGGAATCGCTTGGTGAGGTGACTCTTAGCTCCATGTCTGCCAATAATTCCTATACTGTGCAGGTATACACAAATCTGAAGGATGCCAGTGATCCTACCAGTGGAACACCGGCATATTCCACACCGGTTTCCTGCAGTCAGCCGATGGCTGGGGTTATGACTTTTCAGATCCCGGAGGTTCTGCTCAGCCAGAATAGTCTGTATTCTATTGTGGTGACAAATGCAGGAAGCACATATATAAAATACTGTGTGGAGGCAGAGGTCAGTTATGGCTGGTGCAGCTTTTCTCCGTCTATCGTATCTGGTCAGAGCTTTCTGCGATATAACGCGGAGGATACCTGGATGGATGCGGTTGAATTTAATCCATCGGTAACGCCGAGGATCAAGGCGCATACCAGGACTCTGAGCAGTGCGGCCAGAATGCAGCTTTCTTCCTCTGAGATAAGTCTGTATTCCGGAGATCAGAAAACACTGAATGCTTCAGCTACCAGATCCGAGATGGATGCTTCCGGCATTGTCTGGGAAAGCTCAGATACCAGTGTGGCTGCTGTAAATGGAAGCGGCGTTGTTACTGCAAAAAAATCCGGGAACAGCAACCATAACCTGCTACGGAAAAAATGCCAGGGGAATCCGAGCTACCTGTAAGGTTACGGTGAAGCTTCGTCAGACCACAGGTGTAAAACTGGTTTCCAAGGCATTTAACAGGATACGGATCTCCTGGAAAGCAGTTCCCGGCTGCAATCGTTATGCTATCTATCGCTGGGATGAAAGAGGAAATTCAAAAAAAATGGCAACCGTGACAGCAGATGTAGTGACCTGGCAGGATACTGCAGTGAAAACAGGAAGCACTTATACGTATCGGATCCGGGCTTCTTATGTACGTTCCGGAAAGAAGACTGTTTATGGAGCCGCATCTTCGCCGTTATCAGCAAAAGCGGAGCTAGGGAAGGCCCGTGCAGTGGCTAAAGCTGTCAGCGGACCATGTAACAGGGTATCCTGGAAGAAGGTTTCCGGAGCCAGTGGATATTATATCTACCGGAAGCTCCAGGGGCAAAAGCTGGGTTCGGATCGGAACCGTTAACAACAAAGTATTGTCCTGGCAGGACACGGAGATTGAGGGAATCACCTCCTACGCTTATGCTGTGAGGCCCTATAAGAATGTAGACGGGCAAAAAAGTTTTAGGAGGATATCAGGCAAGCAGCTATATCCTGTCCTATCCGGAACTTCAGAAGATATCCTGTGTCAGGAAGACCTCCAGGGGGCTGAAGATCTGCTGGAAAGCGCAGAAGAAAGCAGATTGCTATCAGATCTACCGTAAGACCGGAAAGGGTTCATGGAAAAAGATCAGTACAGTTTCCGGAGGCAGCCGCTCCTCCTTTGAGGATAAGACCGCAAAGAAGGGAACAACGTATTACTATGCGGTGCGTGCAGGAATAAAAACCTCCGGTGGAAAAGTACTCTGCGGAGGATATGCCGCAAAAGCAGCAAAGAGATAAAAGTGTTAAAATATAAAAACGCGCCGGACTTCTGCAATTGAACATTCCAGATCCGGGCGTTTTATGTTTTGGTTGAATAAGTGTATTATATATGATTATATCAGGCAGTTCAAAAGAAAGATCAGTCGTTGTTGATTACAACGCCTTTCTGAAGCATGATGTTGGCATAAAGTGCTTTCTCACTTGTGGAGATGATGCAGTATGCAGTTTTTGCTTCGTCATAGAATGCGAAACGCTCGATGTTTCCGACGGCTTTTTCGCCACGCTCGTCATGTTTGGAACGATTTCTTTATATGTATCCCAGATCGGTGTCTCCACATTATCGCCAGGCATTACTTCCATCAGGTTTACCGGATGCTCTACATAGGTATCCAGCGGGAAGAGCTTCAGGATGGCATCCAGGATCTCCGGAACGCCATGTCCGTCACAGCGGATGGTGATGGCATTTTTTCCCATGGATTCTACAGGGAAGTTTCCGTCAGCGATAACAAGACGGTCACTGTGTCCCATCTCACATAAAACCTTCAGTAATTCTGGTGATAAGATTTCTGGAATTCCTTTTAACATAGTTCATATCCTCCTAAGATCATTGTGTACTTACAGCATTTCGGAAATTACGGCATCAGGCTCAGGTGATCAGAACAGGATACATGGATTTCCGAAACTGTTATGACGCCGGTAGTATCAGACAGACCTGCCCGGCCACAGGCTTTAGAACTCTTATTAATTAATCTAACGGTATTTGGTCTTCTTTTCAAGGGAATATTTTCCTGTAAATGATGAAAATTTTATGGTTGACAGAAAACGTATGGAGCGCTATGATGAACTCAAACGGAAACGTTTCGGTTTCTGAACCAAATGAGAAAATAATACAAAACAAACACAATGATTATGATTCCAAGGAGGAGAAGATTATGCCACTGGTTACATCGAAGGAAATGCTGTTAAAGGCACAGAAGGGCGGATATGCAGTAGGAGCATTCAACGCAGAGAATATGGAGATGGTGAAGGCAATCATCCAGGCAGCTGAGGAACTGAAAGCACCGGTTATGATCCAGACAACACCTTCTACTGTTAAATATGGTACGGTTGAGACTTACGCTGCGATCGTAGCAGCAGAGGCAGCCAAGGCTTCCGTTCCGGTATGCCTTCATCTTGACCACGGCAGCAGCTTTGAGCTTGCTATGCAGGCAATGCATGCAGGCTATACCTCTGTGATGATCGATGGTTCCAAGCTGGATTTTGAGGATAATATCAGAGAGACCAGGAGAGTTGCGGATGTGGCAGCAGCCTTGGATATCCCATGTGAGGCTGAGCTCGGTAAGGTCGGTGGTAAAGAGGATGATCTTGAGGCTGAGGCAGACACTAACACCGACCCGCAGGAGGCGAAGGAATTCGTGGAGCGTACAGGTGTTACTTCCCTGGCAGTTGCCATCGGAACCGCACATGGTTTCTATGTGGGAACACCGGTTCTTGACAAGGAACGCTTAAGCGAGATCCGTGAAGTTGTAGATATCCCCCTTGTTCTTCACGGGGCATCCGGACTCAGTGATGAGGATGTCAGCGACTGTGTAAAACGTGGTATCTGCAAGGTTAACTTTGCAACAGAGCTTCGTGCTGCATATTCCAAGGCAGTGAAGGAGACCTTTGCAGAGAATGAGAACACCATCGATCCGAAGGCCTACGGAAAGAAAGCGATCCAGGCAGTGAAGGAGCTGGTTGAGGCGCGTATGAAGGTTTGCGGCTGTGATGGAAAGGCAGAATGATCTTCTGTAAAAAAACAGAAACGGAGTGATCTGTATGGCAGCAACCATGAAAGATATTGCCAGGCGGACCGGACTTGGGCTCGCAACGATTTCTTCTTATTTTAACGGCGGAAACGTAAGAGAAAAAAACAGAATAAAGATCGAGGAGGCCATTCAGGAGCTGCATTATGAGGTCAATGAGGTGGCCAGAGGGCTTAAGACCAATGCTACCAAGACCATCGGCGTGGTGATCCCGGAGCTTAACAATACCTTTTGCGCGGAGATCATCACAGGAATGGAAGATGTCTTAAGGAGTCACGGATATGCGACTATTGTCTGTGACTGTCGTACCGATAAGAGACTGGAGCGGGATGCAGTGGAGTTTTTAAGCCGGAAGCGTGTGGACGGGATCATCAGCATGCCGGTAGATGCGGAAGGCAATCATCTGAAAAAATTCCAGAAAACCGGAAAGCCCATCGTACTCATTGACCGCAGGATCCGGGAGCTTTCCTGTGACAGTGTTCTTGTAGACAACGAGAAGGCGGCTGAAGACGCAATGAGAGTTTTTTTTCAGGCAGGACACCGTAAGATCGGGATCATTGGCGGACCGGAGGAAATTTCCACAGCCCAGGAACGTCTCCAGGGGTACCGTAATGCATACGAAAAAGAAAATATACCGGTACGGGAATCTCTGATCTATCACGGTGATTATACCATTCAGGGTGGTGTGCAGGGAATCGAGAAGCTTGTTGCGGACAATCCGGATATGACGGCTGTGTTTGTTACCAACTATGAGATGACCATGGGGGCGGTGATCGGGATGAATGAGCTGGGTCTTAAGATCCCGGAACAGCTGTCTATGATCGGCTTTGACAATTTGCAGTTTGCCAGAGCATGCAATCCCAAGCTTACCATTGTGGCACAGCCTACACAGGGGATTGCCGGAGAAGTGGCGGGAATCATGCTGAAACGGCTGGAAGGGGCTGCAAGTGAAGAAACAGAACCGATCACGGAGAAGCTTGGCGCAGAGATCATCATGGGAAAATCCGTCCGTGTGCTGGACGAGAAGGAGAATCTATAATGAAACCATATTTATTAGGTATTGATATCGGCACCAGTGCCTGTAAGGTTGCGGTTTTTGAAAAATCGGGAATGGTTGTGGCTGCGGCCAACGGCGATTATCCGGTTTACTATCCGAAGGAGGGCTGGGCAGAACAGGATCCGGAAGAATGGTGGAGTGCTGTCTGTCAGGCGGTAAAGAAGGCCATCCAAAAAGCGGGGATAGCACCTGAGGAGATCGCAGGCATCGGTATTGACGGCCAGAGCTGGTCAGCCATTGCCATGGATAAGGACGGAAATGTACTGACAAACACTCCGATCTGGATGGATACCAGAGCACAGTCTATCTGTGACAGACTGAATGAAGAGATCGGGGCAGAGCAGATTTTTGAAGTATCCGGTAATTCCCTTCAGCCGTCCTACACAACTGCAAAGATCCTCTGGTATAAGGAAAATCTCCCGGAGGTGTACCAAAGGATCCACAAGATCCTGCAGTCTAACAGCTACATTGCATATAAGCTGACAGGTGTGATGAGCCAGGATGTTTCCCAGGGCTATGGCCTGCATTGCTTTGACATGAGAAAGGCAGCCTGGGATGAGGATATGTGCAGAAAACTTGGGATTCCCATGGAATTTCTTCCTGAGATCTGTGCCTGTGATCATGTTGTGGGAACTGTTACAGAGAAGGCGGCGGAGGAATCCGGCCTTGCTGTGGGAATACCGGTTGTTGCCGGTGGTCTGGATGCGGCATGTGGAACACTGGGGGCCGGAGTGATCCATCCGGGTGAGACACAGGAGCAAGGCGGACAGGCCGGCGGAATGAGCATCTGCATGGATGAGTACAAGGCAGATCCCAGACTGATCCTTGGCTATCACGTGGTTCCGGGACAGTGGCTCCTTCAGGGAGGAACCACCGGAGGTGGTGGTGTCATGCGTTGGTTTGAACGTGAGTTTGCAGATTATGAGCGTTCTGTAGCAGGGGAAAAAGGCTCTTCTCTGAATCAGCTCAATGAGATAGCGGAAAGAATCGCGCCAGGCAGTGACGGAGTGGTATTTCTTCCATATATGTCCGGTGAGCGTTCTCCAATCTGGAATCCCAATGCAAAGGGCGTATTCTACGGACTGGACTTTTCCAAGACCAAGGGCCATATGGTACGTGCCTGTATGGAAGGCGTAGCACTTTCTCTGAAACACAACCTTGAGGTGGCAAAGGAAGCAGGAGCAGATGTGGAAGTTCTCCGTGCAATGGGAGGCTCTGCAAATTCTCTTCTCTGGACACAGATCAAATCCGATATCACAGGAAAACCTATCGTAGTGCCGTCCTCTGATACTGGGCTTTAACTACGATGACTGTGACCGCGGCATGGAATTCACGTATGTGCAGCAGAATATGCCGCTTGCCGCTGCGGGTGTTGTCGCGGGCGACCTGCTCGTATCGATCAACGGAGCGCCGATCAC
>ENA-OPZZ01001673-OPZZ01001673.1-human-gut-metagenome-genome-assembly--contig:-NODE-1673-length-12772-cov-3.186556_pt1 | contig 12772 bp, 15 predicted proteins | sample MGYA00242487_ERZ504511 | MGnify/ENA primary metagenome ERZ504511 (study PRJEB26092, sample SAMD00036241) | human gut metagenome | host: Homo sapiens | study: EMG produced TPA metagenomics assembly of... | reverse complement strand
TACCGATTTGCAAAAATCGGTAAGACCTTTTGTTATTAATAAGCTATGCGTTGCACTTAAAGACCTGTGATGATCTGACTGAAATCCAAGAGGTGTGAATTGGGAAAGTATTATCAGATACGAAAAATTTTTTCTTAAAAGCACCGTTTTCCCGGCTAAAGCACTGCAAGAGCGGAGACAGAATGAAATCTCCTCATTCCCACTCAAGTCTTGAGCTTTGATTTAGGGTTATAAAATGCACTCTCGATGCACTTTTCATCCAAATAATCCACGTATTTCGGGCTGTACATAGGTTCCTTACGAATTTTGTAGCCGTTTTGTAGCCAGCTATTTTATACGTACTAACCGTTCGCAACGATTTATTTTGAATGATTTGCAGCAGATTTCGATATGATTCCCGCCAATAATCACCCGGAAATTGACCGCCTGATTCACCTCAAAAAACATCCTGGAGGTATGACCATGAGCAAACTTATATCCTGTCAATTCAACATAGACACAGCCTGCGTGGAATTGGTTTTTGACGATGGAAGCCAGATTTCCATTGACTGCACCGCCGTTGAAAACGAAGTTGCCGACAATCGCTTCCAGCGGTCAGAGCTGGATTATCTGATCTACAATGACTCGCTTGCTTATGCCGATCTGATTCTGAACAGCAAGCTGAACGTCCTGTTTGAATAAACCGACATGAGCATAAACGACAGCGTCCCGGTTCATAATGATTGGGACGCTGCTTATTATATCATTGTATTATGCGAACTCATTCCTCGAACAGATACAGAAGATATCCGTAACCCTCTGCTTTCATCTTTGCGTAAGGCACAAAGCGGAGGGACGCGCTGTTGATGCAGTAGCGCACGCCATTGGGGACTCCGGATCGCCGGTGAACACATGACCAAGGTGAGAATCTCCGGCACGGCTTCTGACCTCTGTGCGGCGCATGCCGTGGCTCAGGTCCTCCAGTTCCACCACGGCAGGCTCTTCAATGGGCTTTGTGAAAGCCGGCCAGCCGCAGCCACTCTCAAACTTATCCGTGGAGGGAAAGAGCGGCTCGCCGGTCACGACATCCACATAGACGCCCTTTTCGAACTTGTCCCAGAACTCGCCCGTGAAGGCGCGCTCCGTGCCGCTCTCCTGCGTGACGCGGTACTGCTCCTCCGTCAGCTTGTCACGAATGGACTCCGCCGCGGGTTTTTGATAATCACCCGGGTCGATGCGCAGCCGGGAAAACAGCTCCATCTCCGCGCGCGGGATGTGGCAGTAGCCGTTCGGGTTCTTTTCGAGGTAGTTCTGGTGGTATTCCTCGGCGGGATAGTAGTTCTTGAGCGGACCGATCTCCACAAAGAATTTCTCGCTGCGGCCGCGCTCGATCTCCGCGATGCGTTTTACCGTTTCTCTCGCGCTTTCGTTGGTGTAGTAGACGCCGGTCTGGTACTGGCTGCCCCGGTCGTTGCCCTGCCGGTTTTGTACCGTAGGGTCGATCACATAAAAGTAGGCCAGCAGCAGCGCGTCGAGGCTCACCTGCTCGGGGTCGTATTCCACCCGCACGGTCTCCCGAAAGCCGGTCTCTCCCTTGCAGACGGTCTTGTAATCGGCGTCCGCCTCGCAGGTGCCGTTGGCGTAGCCGCTCTCGGCGTCGATGACGCCGGGGATGGACTGCATCAGCTGTTCCATGCCCCAGAAGCAGCCGCCCGCCAGATATATGACATTTTCCGTGGTATCCATATACATGCTTCCTTCACCGGACATATCAGAGGGCTGTCCGGTCATTTCCTTCTCGTCCGTTTTCTGCGGCATATTTTTCTGCCCGGCAGTGCAGCCGCTCAGCAGCAGTACCGCGGTGAGCAGAAGCGGCAATACTCTCCGATACATGGTGTATCCCTCCTATTACAATAAATTTGGACAGGAAAGCCGGGCAGCCAGTCCGGCTTTCTCTCCATCTCGTGCCTAAGCTACAATAAGGGGAGCAACTGGCTGACCAATCCCTCCTTGGGCTTTTATGTCCGTTCGAAAGACTGTCAGCCATCCTCTTGTTGTAGCGTTCGATTTGAGCAGGTTGAGCCACCGGATGCCGGAGAGTTCGTGTCACCCAATAGATTGAATCGGCAGCGAGAAAAGATGGATTTCCGGTTGCAGATTCTTGGTATTGGAGGAATGTGAATGAACTGCGTTGGCATCGATGTTTCCAAGGGCAAGAGCACGATTGCAGTCATGCGGCCCTTTGGAGAGGTAGTGGTTTCACCCTTTGAAGTGTGCCACACCGTCAATGAACTGAGCGAGCTGGCAAGGCAACTCAAAAGCTTGGACGGTGAGACCCGTGTGGTGATGGAATCCACAGGTAATTACCACGCGCCGGTGGCCTGGCTGCTCCATGACGCGGGCTTTTATGTCTCGGTAGTCAATGCAATGCTGGTGCATGACTACGGAAACAACAGTTTAAGACGGGCCAAGACCGACAAGAAAGATGCTGTGAAGCTGGCAAACTACGGCCTTGACCACTGGCTCACACTGCCGAGATATGTCCCTGAGGAGGATACCCGGCTTATGCTGAAGACCTGCTACCGGCAGTACCAGCAGTATTCCAAAGTACAAACCATGCTGAAGAACAACTTGATCTCCCTGCTGGATACTGCTTTTCCAAACGCAAACCGCCTGTTTACCAGTCCGCCCCGCGCTGATGGCAGCGAGAAGTGGGTGGACTTTGTCGCCACTTTTTGGCATTGCGAGTGCGTCTGTGGCTTGTCTGAGAAGGCCTTTACCGCCAAGTACCAAAAGTGGTGCAAGAAGCACGGCTACAATTTCAGTGAAGACAAGGCGCTGGACATTTATGCCTCCGCTTTCGCTCACTTCGGTGTCATGCCGAAAACGGATACGGCAAAACTTTTGGTAGAACAGGCTATTTCCCAACTCCGGGCAACTTCCGCCGCGTTAGCTGCTCTTAAGCAGAAGATGCAGTCCCTGGCGGCTTCTCTGCCGGAGTATCCTGTGGTGATGGAGATGTTTGGTGTTGGCCCCACTCTCGGCCCACAACTCATGGCTGAAATTGGAGATGTGCGCCGTTTTCATTCCAAGAAAGCGCTGGTGGCCTTTGCGGGCATTGACGCCCCGCCATACCAATCCGGCCAAATAGATGTCCGCAGCCGCAGCATTTCCAAGAGGGGATCTGCCTCCCTGCGCAGGACACTCTTTCTGGTGATGGGCGTCCTCCTGCAATGCGCTCCAATGGATGAGCCGGTTTACCAGTTCATGGACAAGAAACGCTCTGAAGGCAAACCCTACCGTGTCTACATGATGGCCTCCGCAAATAAGTTCCTGCGTATCTACTACGCTTCTGTGAAAGCCTACTTGGATTCTCTGGAACATGACTGATTTTCCTGCGCTATACCATCTGGCTGGCCGCCGTTTTAATTTTGAAATGCACAGCGGCTTAATTTTGTGCTGCCTTTTTGCCGCTCCCCCAAATCTGAAATTTCTACTTGACTTTTGTTAGCAGGTCTTTCTGAGAAGATGAATTCGTTTGTCAGCCCATATCGGCAGCAAGAGCCTGGTCGATGAGCTTTTGCAGCGTCTCCGCCTGCTTCTTTTCCGTGATGGCGCCTACGATGGGCTCACCCACGATATTGCCGCTGCGGTCGACCACATAGGTGGTGGGATAGGCAAAGATGTTGGTGGTAAACTTTCCCGCCTCACCGTCGGAGTCAAAATACACATTCTGATAGGTGGCGCCCTTCTTGGCAAGCACATCCTTCGCCTCGGAAATTGCCGTTTCGTCGCCGTCCAGCGTGAAGGTGTTGACGCCGATGAGGGAGCCGCCCTTCTCCGCCAGTTCCTTGTTCAGCGCATCCAGCTCGGAAAGCTCGCCTACGCAGGGATTGCAGGTGGTGAACCAGAAATTCACCACGGTGACGGCGTTGGCGGAGAACAGCTCGTCGCTCTTTACCGTGTTGCCATCCAGATCTTTCCCTTCAAAGGCGGGGAACTTCTGCATACTGCCGTCGTCGGGAGGGGTGCTCGTGTCGCTGCCCGCGGGCATACTCATATCGCCGTCCATGGATTTCTGCATGATCTCGGGATACTTCTCTTCCAACTCGGTCAGCTTGTTTTCAATATTGCTGATCTCCGTGGCCGACTCCTTCAGCCACTCATACTCCTTGTCGGTGAACTGCTCTTTAGCGGCCTCGACGGTATCCAGCAGGAAGTCGCCGTAGTTTTTGCCGTCCTCCTGCATGGTCATGCCCTTATCGGCCGCCATGAACACCTTCTCCCAGAGCTCGGCATTTTCCGACAGGAGCGCGTTTTCCCGCTCCAGCAGCTCCTTGTGCAGGGCGAGCGCCTCCTCGGCGGTTTTCGGCTCGCCGGTCATGGCGGAGCCGTCTCCGCTCATATCCGCCTGCTTGTCGTTGCCCTTTGCGCCGCAGGCTGCAAGGGAGAGCAGCATCATCGCGCCCAGCAGCAGAGCCAGTATCTTCTTTGCGTTCATATTCGTTTCTCCTTAAGCTTTGTTGTTGTTTTCTCGCAGCGTCGCTGCGTTTTCTTTCTCTTTTCCATCGCCGAAGCCGTAGCGGAAGCACACGGCGTTCGTCGGACAGGCACGGATACACATCCCGCAGCGGATGCACTCGGTATGGTTGGGCGTTTTCGTCACATCCACATCCATCTTGCAGGCTCTGGCGCATTTCCCGCAGGAGACGCACTTATTCTTATCCACCTTCATCTGGAAGAGGGACACCCGGTTGAACAGCGCGTAGAACGCGCCCAGCGGGCAGAGCCACTTGCAAAACGGCCGGTAGAACAGTACGCTCAGCACGATCACCGACAGCAGGATGCTGAATTTCCATGTAAACAGCTTGCCCAGCGCCGCCCGGATGCCGGCATTGGCAAGGGACAGCGGGATGGCTCCCTCCAGCACACCCTGGGGGCAGAGGTATTTGCAGAAGAACGGGTCTCCCATGCCCACATCGTTCACAAGGAACGCCGGCAGCAGGAAAACCATCACCAGCAGGACAGCGTATTTCAGGTATGTCAGCGGCTTCAGCCTCTTTGTGGAAAGCTTCTTAGTGGGGATTTTGTGCAGCAGCTCCTGAAACCAGCCAAAGGGGCATAGAAAGCCGCAGATAAAGCGCCCCAGCAGCACGCCCAGCAGAATGAGGAAGCCTGTGATATAATAGGAGAAGCTGAACTTGGAAGACCCCACCACCGCCTGAAACGCCCCGATGGGGCAGGCCCCGGACGCCGCCGGACAGGAGTAGCAGTTCAGCCCCGGCACGCAGACGGTCTTCCCCGCCCCCTGATACAGTCCGCCCTTGAGAAAGTTCGGCAGATGCAGGTTGGTCAGCAGCGTCGCCCCCGCCTGAATCCAGCCCCGGAAGCGGGACATGGTCTGTGAAACGCCTGAAAACTTTTTACCCAATGCCCACACACTCCAGACATAATTTGATTGCTTTGCTCAGCACTGTCGCCGCCTCGCCCCGCCAGACACCGAAGCACAGCATGGCGGCTCCGGCCATCAGCAGCGCGATCTGCGCCGCTGCCTTTTTCTCGCAACTCATTTTTCATCACCCTTTCCGATTTTCTGTCCCCATCATAGCGCGGGAGAGTTAAAGTCTCTGTTAAGAACGAAAACTTAACACAAACCTTATCTGTTTTTGCTATAATGAAAGCAACACAAAAACGAAGAAATAAAAAGGAGGGCTCTCATGCACCTTTTAGTAATTGAAGATGAACGCGCCCTGTGCGAGACCATCGTCCGCAGCCTGCGGCGGCTGGCCTACAGCGTGGACTACTGCTATGACGGGGAAAAAGCGCTGGCGCTTCTGGGCGTGGAACGATACGATCTGGTGCTTCTTGATCTGAATCTGCCGAAAAAGGACGGCATGACGGTGCTGCGCACCCTGCGGCAGACCGACCGGGAGACGCGGGTGCTGATCCTCTCCGCCCGCAGCGAAGTGGAGGACAAGGTGCAGGGGCTGGACGCCGGGGCGAACGACTATCTGGCGAAGCCCTTCCACTTGGCGGAGCTGGAGGCCCGCATCCGCAGCCTGACATTGCGGCAGTTCACCCAGCAGGATGTGCTGCTAAGCTGCGGAGGCCTGACCTTTGACACCCGCTCCCGTACCGCCACCGTCAACGGGCAGACGCTGACGCTCACCCGGAAGGAAACTGGAATCCTGGAATACCTGATGGTGCATCAAGGAAGGCCAGTAAGTCAGGAGGAGCTGATGGAGCACGTCTGGGACAACAGCGTGGACAGCTTCAGCAATTCCATTCGCGTCCACATCTCCGCCCTGCGCAAAAAGCTCCGCGCCGTGCTGGGCTATGACCCCATCCGCAACCGCATCGGCGAGGGCTATCTGATGGGAGGCGAGGAAGCATGAAGCGTCTTTCTTTGCAGTGGCGCATCACGCTGATGACCGTCCTGCTCATCGGCATCACCTGCGTGGCCATGAATTTGCTACTGTGCTCCTCCGGTGTGTACTATATGGACACCATTGCGGACAGCTTACAGGGCGGCAGCACGGCGATCCTGAATGAGGACGGAGAGGCGAGCTTTGACCCGCGGCTCATAGCGCCCAACGAGGAGTTGACCATCGTCGTCGATGGGGTGCAGGGGCGCTTCCGCACCACCAACTGGTATATCACGGCGGCGGTAACGCTGCTCAGCGGCATCCTCGCCTATTTTGTCAGCGGACGCGCCCTCAAGCCCCTTCGCAGCTTTGCCTCGCAGGTGGAGCAGGTGCAGCTGAACAATCTTGCCGATATGAGGATCGATGAAGATGCTATTTCGGAGTTCCGGCAGCTGAGCCGCTCGTTCAACCAGATGCTGGAGCGGCTGAACAACGCCTTTTCCGCCCAGCGGCAGTTCACCGGCAACGCCGCCCACGAGCTGCGCACGCCACTGGCACTAATGCAGGCGCAGTTGGAGCTGTTTTCCGCGGAGCATCCTGATGTGCGACCGGAGACGGCGGAGTTCCTCACGCTTTTGCGTGAGCAGACGGAACGGCTGATACAGATGACCAGGACACTGCTGGAGATGAGCAATCTGCAGCAGGTGGCGCGGAACGAGCGGATCCAGCTCGCTCCCATGATCGAGGAGATCTTCACAGATCTTGCGCCGCTCTCAGATAAGCTCGGCGTCACGCTGACGGCGGAGGGCGACGGCATTATGACCGGCAGCGATGCACTGATCTACCGGCTGATCTTCAACCTGACGGAGAATGCTGTCAAGTACAACCGGCCGGGCGGCTCGGTACGGGTTTCTGTCACTCAGGAGTTGGAAAAGCTCCTGCTCCGCGTCTCCGACACCGGCTGCGGCATCCCGGAGGTGTATCAGCGCAGTATCTTCCAGCCCTTCTTCCGGGTGGACAAGTCTCGCAGCCGGGAATACGGTGGCGCAGGACTGGGGCTCTCACTGGTATGGGAGATCGCCGACCTCCACGGCGGCTCCGTTTGGGTAGAGAAAAGTTCGGAGAAGGGCACTACCATTGCGGTGGGGTTGCCAACGCAACAATCAACGAAGCCCTAAAACCCTTTTATTCGTTTTTCGCCGCTTCGCTTGCCGCCCTGCGGCGTTCCTCTCTGTATGGGGCGGTCAGCCGGAAAGAGAAGCGTCCCTTTTCAATCTCAAATTCCTTGCAGCCCGTGTCCGAGTCTACGTCCGTCAGCTTGCAGACGGCAGGGTGTTTGCGGTTGTATGCGGTCAGCCTGTTTTTGAGGTCGGTGTTGTGGGTGCGGATGAAGATGGTGGGGTCTTTCTCGTCAAAATAGATTTCGGTGGTCTTTTCCTGCTTGGTAAGTCCTGTTCTCATAGGCTTATCCTTTCTGCGGCTCTGTCACGCAATAGGGGTGTTTTTCAGGTGTTTTCTTCGGCTCTTGACTTGGGAAAAATGGCGATTTTCAAACAGGAGCGCGCCGGACGATGTCTGCCCTGTCCGACGCGCTCCCATTCGATAAAATGCGTTTTTTCCGGCTCTACACAGGAATCAGCGAGCTTCGTCCCTCGTGACCGCTTTTTCTCTGTGCGGATGGAAGAATCGCCACAGATTATTACGCTGAATCACATCCTCATAGCTGCGGACTTTCCCGCGCAGCTCCGTATTTTCACGCTCCAATTCTGCCGCACGGAGCTTGCTGTGGACAGACTTATAATCAGAAATTTCCTGTTTCAAACTGTCAATCTCAGCCCTGAGTTTTGCAATTAGCTTGTTTGCCGCATCCACCGCCTTTTGCAGTTTGGATTCCTTTTTCTCTGCTGTAACGTACTTCTTTGCCAGAGTGGAAAGTCGGTCAAAGTCCTCACGCTCCACGGCGACTTTGGATGAGAAGGGAATGGACGTTGCCACGATTTTTTCGATAGACCGCACATCGACCCGCTGATTCTGGATTTTTTCAATTTTGCTCCCAAGCGTTGCTGCCTGTTTTTCCTGCTGACGGTTCTGCTCTGTGAATTCTGCCAGCCGCGCCTGTTCCTGCTGCACCTTGAACTGCGTCACCGTCAGGTGTTCCTCAGAGCTGCCGCGCTCGCCTCGCTCCACATCGTCATACCCTGCCTTTCGCATGGCGGCGAAGAAATCATCTTGCAGAACGGAATAGGATTTTCGGAGCACGGTTTTTCCGTTTGCGTTCAGCAGCGGTTTCCCATGCTCATCCAGCGCGGGCTTGGAATCCCACTTTTTGCTCATGCTGACCTGCTGAATCGTTTCCTTGACCGTCCCCACCAGCGATTTATCCTTGCAGCGTTTCGACCACAGGATTTGCTTTTCCACGATGGGAATGTAGACCACATGAAGGTGATAGTGGTACACGTCCTGCCCCAGCGCGTCGGACATGGCGCGGTTGCGCTCGTCGGCGTGCATGACTGCCGACAGGATGTACTGCTCGCCGCCGACGATTTCTATTGCGGATTTGTAAGCATCGGTGTAAAATTGTTTTGCGAAGTCATAGCCGCCGTGATTATGAAAATAGGCGGTGTTTACGTCAAAGACCAGCTCGCCGTAGAGAAAGGCATCCTCTTTCAATCCGCGGGTGGAGATGATCCCGTCCTTTTTCAACTGCTCAAACATCTCCGCATATCCGGCGGTCGGTTTCTTGAAATGGACATTGAGGTGCGTTCTCTCCGGGACAATATCCTGATTGACATAGGATTCCTTTTCCCGTTCGTTGTGCTGCTGCGCGTTGCCGATTTTGGCAGCCGTCAGCCTCATATTTCTTGCGTTGGTACGATGAATACCGTCGCCTCTTGCCATGGGCAATTACCTCCTGATTTCAGATTGCGCAGGATGGGGCAGCTTCCGAGGGAGCACTTCTGCGGAAGTGTAATAACCCACTATGATACTTTCATCCTGCGGCTGCAAAGTATCGTGGGCTCTCCGAGGGGGTATGCGGCTTCTGCGGAAGCCTCTGCCGTGGCTTGCAAGTAGTACCCACTTTGCAAAATCCACGGCGTGACCGCCAGCCTTTCAGCAATCAAATTTGCTTCAACGCTGCCGCCCACAGGCAGAGAGAATTTTGAAAATTCTCTCCGCCATCCATCTCAAAATCTGCGGGTTTTTCGATGGGACGGGGATGCGAGGGGCTGTGTCAGCCAATGATTTGACTTGTCCTCCAGCAACAGGAGCGTGGCACGCTCCTGTCACAGTTCCCCAAGGAGGAGTAGTCCATCGGTAGCTCTGCGGCACTCCACGCCGGTCAAGATACTCCTGCCGCGCCTGCTCCCACTGTTCTTCGGTAGGAGCGGTCTTGTATTGTGAGTAGAGCTGTCGGTTCAGCATGGCGTCGAGCTTCTTCTCCAAGCCCTGCCGGATTTCTTCTTCAAAATCATCCTCGCCCCGCAGATGGTACATGGCGAGGTCGATGAACAGATCATAGGGGATTTGTACGCTTTTCATTTTCCTATCCTTTCCTATCCGCGACGGTCGCAACGATTGCGACGGTTGCTTTGATGGCATCATTTCCACCGTCGCGACCGTCGCAGCCGTCGCGCCGTCCTCATTCGATTACTTCGTACTCTACATTGTCGATTGCCATATAGGTGAGTTTCACCTGCCGCCCGGAGTGTTTGGCCCTGTTCTCATACCTCACATGGTACTCGTCCAGCAGCCTGCCGGATTTAACGTTCAGGTATTTGGTGAGGGCATTTGCCGCCATGCCTGTATTCACCGCTTCCGCAAGCTCGGTCGGGCTGCCTGTCCATTCTCTGCTTTCGGAGGAAACAAGCTGGGAAACCGTATCCAATACAGGGTCGGGCGGCTCCTGATACGGCTCGTTCTCCGTCCGTTCAAGGCTCCATATCTGCGTGTCGGCATCTTTTTTCAGATATAGAATCTGATCCTGTTGATCTCGCCCCACTGCATCGACCGTGGCCTCCAATGCTGTCCGTTTCTTCTTCTGCATCAGGAGTGCTCCGTCTGCACTAACCGAGAAGTCCTGTTGTGCCGGAGATCGTTTCAAAGCTGTCTCCGGCTGGCTGTTTTCTTGTGTGATGAACGGTAACGTGCAAATGCTGTGTCTGTCCGCAAACGCTTGAGCTTGCCGATGATCTCATAGTCGCTGGCGTAGCTGTATCGCCTCGCCTCCGGCTTCTCGGACTTTTTCTGCATGGTGTCAATGATAATGAGTTTGGTGTCTGGGATGCTCACGCACAAAATTTTCAAGCTGTTCGTCAAGACCGTTTCCGATTTGTTTGCTGCCGTTGCAAAATGCAGGCTGGCGGTATCCGCCACGCCGTACATCATAAACATCCGGCTCTGGATTCTCTGGAAATCATCCTCCAGCGCAAGGTACAGAACCGTACCCTGGTGGACTTCATAGCCCCACAGCCTTTGCCCTGTGCTGACATGGTAGGCAAGCTGCGCTACCAGAAATGATTTTCCGATTTTGGGTGCTCCCGCGAGGATATATGCCCCGGAGTAGAGCAAACCGTCTATGACGGGCGGTCTGCTCTTGTATGCGGTCTGATACAGCTCTGTCATGGAAACGGTATGAAGATAATGTGGGTCGTTCATGCGCCGGATTTTCTCGCGCATTTCCTCAATATTTTCCTCTGGGGGATTGCTTTCGCAGGTTTCATGTGGTACGCTCTGGTTAGTTGAATTGTGAGGCGGCTGCCCTCCATCTGCGCCAACAGATGGGATGAGGGCGGTCGTTTTCTCATTTTCCATCATTGCGCTCACCTCCGGGAATCTGGAAGCCGTAGAACTTCTGCTTGAAATACTGGGCGGGGCATTTTCCGGCTACGGTCAGATAGCCCTGGGATTTCAGTTCTCTGTTCATCTCCCGGACGATCTGATACGCCTTGCTGCGGCTGATGCCCATGATCTCCGCCACCTCTGACGCTGTGATAAACTGTGCTCTCATAGTACCTCCTGTTTCAATGTGATCCGCCTCGGTCTGCGTATCTTTTGTTCATCCTCCTTTCTCCAGCCTCTCCGAAATACGCACCCTGAGTACATATTTTATTATACGCACACAAGATGCATCTGTCAAGCCTTTAGAAAATAAAAATATGTACTTGCAATTCGCTTTATTCTGTGATATGATATGGACGAGGTGAATCAGATATGGACAATTTCGATTATCCCGCCATTGGGCAGAGAATCAAGCAGCTCCGAAAACGCAAGGGGCTGAACCAGACCGAACTGGCACAAATGCTGAAAAAAATTCTCTCCGCACCGTACAGAAGTACGAAACTGGAGAGATCGAAGTGTCGATTGCCGTTGTCAATCAGATTGCCGACCTGTTGGATTCAACGCCGACCTATATCCTCGGCTACGAATCCAGTACAACGCAGATCAGAACGCTTTCCGACGTGATGGACTTTCTCTTTAAGCTGGAAACGGTAGAAGGCATCGACTTCAAGATCGACGTGCAGAAGCCACCCCGCCGCAAGCAGTGGGAATGTTCCATTTCCTTTGACGGAAAGAGCATGGCAGAGTTCAACGCCGATATGTGCCTGTTCCTTGAGCAGTGGGAGGACGAACGCAGCGAGCTTCGCGCCTATAACTCCACGCAGGCAGCATATAAGCGCTGGAAGGAGCAGACGCTTGCATACTATGCCGCGAACGCAGTCAAATGCACAGAGCCGGAAGAACTTGACCGTGATGAACTAATTGCAAGACGGACAGAGCTTTTGGAAAAGGAATACGGTAAAAACGAGAGTAATGAGTAAATAACCCCATCAAAGCCTGATTCTTGAGGGAAGGAGGTAAAAATGTCAGTAACAAAAGACGGCGACACCGGTCGCTGGATGTCCCAGATCCGCGTGACGGACTGGACGGGCAAGACCATCCACAAGAAGAAGCGTGGCTTTGCCACCAAGAAGGAAGCCCTTCAATGGGAACGGGACTTTATCAGCCAATCCACGGGCAGCCTCGGCATGACCTTCGGTGACTTCATCGCCCTGTATGTCAAGGATATGGAGCACCGCCTCAAGCCCTCCACCGTTGCCAGCAAGAAATGGCTGATTGACCTGAAGGTAACGCCTTTCTTTAAGAAAATCCCGCTGAACGAGATCAAGCCCACTCATGTGCGCCAATGGCAGAACTCCCTGACCAGCTATCGGGATGAAAATGGCAAGCCTTACGCCCAGACCTATCTCAAGTGCATCAACAACCAGCTCACGGCGATTTTCAACTACGCAGTCAAATACTATGGCTTGAAAGAAAACCCCTGCCACAAGGCGGGGAGCATGGGCAAGAAGAAAGCCGACGAGATGCTGTTCTGGACAAAGGACGAGTTCCAGACCTTTATCGAGAGCATGAAAGACCGGCCTGCCAGC
>ENA-OPZZ01001671-OPZZ01001671.1-human-gut-metagenome-genome-assembly--contig:-NODE-1671-length-12778-cov-2.913683_pt1 | contig 12778 bp, 8 predicted proteins | sample MGYA00242487_ERZ504511 | MGnify/ENA primary metagenome ERZ504511 (study PRJEB26092, sample SAMD00036241) | human gut metagenome | host: Homo sapiens | study: EMG produced TPA metagenomics assembly of... | reverse complement strand
ATCTCAATTATCCGGCAATGGGAATATAAAATTGGCCTTTTGAGTTATGGAAGTATATTGTATCTCTTATAAAAATAGTACAACTGACCTTCACCAAGAAATTCTTTACGGGCATCTTTCAGAACCGCTATCTTATATTCCGCCCAAAGTAGAAATATAAGAGAAAATTCCGGTCTGTGCATCCACGCGCCTGTGCTACCGTTTCCAGTATTCTGCCGTTCCGGCTACCGGATCTGTTTCTGCTAAATATTCACCACGTATATAGTGCATTTCGCTCAAACGGATGACAGGAATAATACGTTTATCAAGATCTGTGTAAGATGCATCATCCATATATTTCTTAGAGATCACACAATACCAGTCATAGTCGCTATGAATTTCCATCATACCACCAGTCTCATTCCAGCGTCTGTCATTAGCATTTTCATCGAGAATCTCTGTATAATCGTCATAGTCAATAGAAACCATTCCACCATCTTCATCCCTATTATCCCATGCTTTGAAGAGTTCTACTTCCTTTGAATTTGAAAGAGCAAATATTAAATCGTCCTTCATTTTAGGATTCGTATTAAAGCTGGCATTGGCAGTAAAGGTAAACATCTTTTCTCCATTATCATCTGTGTAATTTATCACTTCCGATGCTGCATCATAAGCTTTCTTCGACTCTCCTGCATAAGAGAATACGCGAGCCTGCAAAGCAGTGATAGCAATATAACTCATACGAAAACCACGACTGGCATAAAACATGTCAGTTACCAAATCACCGCCTTCAAAGCGATAAGCTTTGGTCATCAACAACTTATAACCTTCCTGGTTGTCATAGGTCTGCACTAAACCACGTGCCTCTTCCAAATCTTTCTCTATTTTAGCCAGTACTTCTTTCACTGTCAGGTAGGGTTCTGATACAGAAGGGAAAGTCGCATAATAAGGAACATATTTCTTTCCATCATCTGCTGCGACACTGGGAGCAAACAAACGAAGAACCTCAAAGTGTAACATCGCTCTTAACGCCAATGCTTCTCCGTGAATCAGATCCTGTTCGAGCGTTTTACCCTGAAAAATAGAAGGATCGGCAGCTTCGATGTTTTTAATCAACTCATTACAGTTGGCTATCGCATTGTAAGCGGTAGACCAGATGCTCTGAATAACCGGTTCCAGTGTTTTATCCGTATACTTATACTGGCAGGCCTGCCAATACTTGGAGTCCGTGCTTCCCAAATTAGATTTGGTATATTGCTGTCCCAATACGTCAGCCATTCCCCATGTCAGTTCTTCTCCCCAAAGATTCTGGCTGGACATCTGCTTGTAAATACCATTCAAAGCAATGCGGTAGCCACTTCCAGAGTTAAACAGATCTTCTCCATCAACCTGATTATTAGGACTTACATCCAACCAATCGGAACAGGAACAAAACGTCAATGACGTACATAAAACTAATATAACATTCTTAATTTTCATATACTTCCTTTTATTTAATAATTGTCACGACCCACTTAGAAACTTGCATTCACTGTAAAATTGACACTTCGAGAGTAAGGATAACTCAAGCCGCGTTCTTGTTTCACTGTACAGAAACGGGCAAGGTCATTAGCACCTATTTCCAGACGAAGCATACTCAATCCCAATTTCTTGATTTGTTCTGCACCGAAAGTATAACCTAATGTGATTGAATTCAATGACAACAAGTTGTAGTCTTCAATGAAACGAGTCGATGATTTAGTTATCTCAATACTGTTCTTGCCATTATATAATGCTTTAAAACGAGCATTGTCTCCCGGCTCTTTCCAACGGTCGGAAAGGACACGTTTATCTACGTTAGAGTTGTAGATATCAGCATTTTCAACCTTGGATACCAATGTCGAATTATATCGCTGACCGCCATATTCATACATGAATGTAGTGTACAAACTGAATTTCTTCCAGGAGAAGTTGAAACCAAATGTTCCCTGAATATCCGGCTCGGTATCACCACAACTAATCATATCAGCTGAATCCCACTTAGTAGTCAATGTTCCGTCGCGCTTTTCAAAGATTTCTTTTCCTGTAGCCGGATCGATACCATGAGATTTCACAGCGGAGATAGCCGTAGTAGAAACACCTTCTTCGTATTTACGGAAAGGTTTCGCTGCATCAGCATCGTAGTTACCGAGTTCTGCATATTTCTGATCGACCAGATCGTTGTAAGCTTTCAGACTATTAGAAATCTTCACTAATTTATTCTCATTATGGCCCAAGTTGGCAAATAATGAAAGCTGCATATCACGTCTACGAATGATATTGCTGCGTACATTTAATTCATATCCGCGGTTCTGCATCTCGCCAACATTGTCTTTATAAGAAGTGAAACCGGTAGAACTGGGAATAGTCACATCATTCACCAAGTCTACAGTGCGTTTGTTATAGTAAGCAAACGAAATATAGAACAAGCGTTTTAACAAACCCAACTCAAATCCAAAATCTGTCTGGTAAGTAGTTTCCCAACCCAGATTCACATTACCCATCGCTATCATATTGGCACCCATTCCGGTTTCATACCATTCATCACCATTAATCTCATAAACGGTTTTTGCCGCAAAAGGCTCAAAGTTTACTTTACCGGAAGAACCATAAGTTCCACGAATTTTAAATTCATCAATAAAACTCAACTTCTTTATAAACTCATAGTTATGCAAAGCAAGTCCCAGACCAAACGACCAGAATAAAGCGGTTTTATTATCTGAACCAAATTCAGAAGAACCATCGCTACGAACCGAAGCATCAAGCAAATAAATGTTCTGATAACTATAGTTTAAAGTAGCCAACGCACCGAATAGTCGTGATTTAGTATCGCTCCAATCCGGTTTTTCGTAGATCTTTTGTGCATAGTTAGGAGAATCGAAGTCGCCGGAGGGGAAACCCATATAACGTGCCGAAGTACTTGTGCCACTCGAAGAGGTGGCATTAATACCTACCGACAGATTGATATTGTGTTCCTTAATAGTCCGGTTATACGCAAGGAAAGCATTCATATCCCAAGACAAGGAGTTACCACTGCTGGTAGTCAATTCACCGGATATTTTATTCGTACTGCTCAATGCATCTGTATTCTTTGCAGACAACGGATCCAGGAAACGACGAGATTCTGAATAACTTTTAGTTAATGCAAACTGTCCTTTAATTTGCCAGTGATCATTAATATACCAGTTGGCAGACAAGTTATCAATGAATTCATCCGCATTAGAACGATCATAACTTTTCAATGTAGCCTCATACAAAGGATTGGCCAGATTGTCCATACCCAAATTGTGCCATTCGGTTGTTTTTGTCACATAATCACCATCATCATCACGGAAAGTATCATACGGCAGTTTAGTTGTATAATCCGAGAAACTTCCATAAGGTGATTCTTTAGAACGTGTTGACGAATAAGAAACATAGTTACGCACCTGCAAACGACCGATACGGTAATCTAAAGCCAAACCTCCACCTGTACGGTCACGATAAGAGCCTCTCATCACACCATCAGATTTGTTATAGCTCAAATCCACAGAGAAACGCAGATTTTCCGTACCTCCGGTCAAAGACAAACTATGCTTATGATTGAATACAGAATGAACCGGTTGCGAAATCCAGTCCGTATCAACACCCCGTTTTACATTTTGCAATTTACCGTAGTATTCTCTGTCGAGCGTATATTGCTCACCGGCATCCTTGCCAATATAGAAGCCGGCCAACCGTTCAGTTTCCAGTTTTTCAGAGGCATTCATCAGATTATAATCAGATAAGTCCGGCATTTGCAAAGTTCCGGTCATGCTATAATCGATCTGCAACTTGCCCGGTTTGGGAGGAACAGTAGTGATAACGACGATACCGTTTGCTGCACGTGAACCATACATGGCTGTTGCAGCCGCATCCTTCAAAATTGTGATATTCTCGATACGGTTAGGGTCAAGGTCATACAATTTAGTAGCTGAAACTTCAAAACCATCCATGATGAACAACGGGAGGTTCGGATTATTCTGCAAGTTGGATTTAGAAACAGTTTCCGAATCCAACTCTTTGATACCTATACCTGAACGACCACGGATATAAAGTTCCGGAATAGCATTCGGGTCTGATCCCCACTGGCTATTTTCCTGAATACGGAAAGATGGATCAAATGCCTGCAAAGCAGAGAATACATTCGTCTTAGAAACTTTCAACAGATCTTCTTTCTTGATCTGCACACTGTTACCCGTAAAACTCTTCTTATTAATGTTAGAGTAACCGGTAATTACCACCTCATCAGTCATCACAGCATCTTCTTTCAGCTTAATAACACGCGCCTTATCTTTAGACGCATCGTCTCCCAAACTGATTTCCTCTGTCACCATTCCTATATAGGAAACAATAATCACCGGATGCTTACGAACGGGATAAAAAAGTTTAAACTCTCCGTTAACATCCGTAGTAGTACCAAAATCGGTACCCTTCAAACGAATAGTCACTCCAATCAGTTGGAGTCCTTCCTGATCGACCACTTTTCCAAAAACAGCGCGGTACCCTGATGGTACTTCACTGTTTTCAACCTTTGTTTTTTGTACTTGCTGCTTGTTATCTTTCTGTTGAGCTACCACCGTAACTACCGACAAAAGATATAACAAGGAAAAAAGAAATACTTTTTTCATAATTCGTGTTGTATATTCTATTTATGCAAAATAATGTATGTGATTTATTTAAATTTTAGGGGCATCTTTCCAGGAACGAGTCATCAAGAACAATAGATATTTATAGTGGGCACGCGTTTGTTCATCCCCAGTCATTTGTTGTTTCTTGATTAACTCCGCCAATTTCTGATAAGTACCGTACCATAAATGATTCTGATTATCCGTTGCTATATTATACATGACAGCACGAGAGCCGTAACCCTGTTCCTCTATTGCGCTTTCAGCCTCTTCATCTTCCTCTTCGTCCAAAGCTCCTACTTTGTCTGTGTTATCATCCGACAAATAGTATTGTCCGAACCATCTCTTCTGACCATTTATATCTACACTGTTGCGCACATTCGATAAGAATTCAGCCTGCATAATACGTTCGGGTTCCGTCAACGAACGTCCCTCCATTGTCGGACGCCATACTAATTCATATAAATCGTCGATATATTCTTTCGGACTATAAGAAGACGGATCACGATAGTACGTCAACGAAACACGCTTAGTCTGATATAAGTCTGTAATCACATTCTTTTCCTTTACTACATAATTCTTCAGAATCTTACGGGCCTGTGAACCGGAGAATGAAAGTTTCTTAATGACGTCTTCATCATCAATCCATTCCAAATCCTTCAGTTGAGTAAACAGAAAATCTAAAGAAGCTCTTTGCAAATCCTTGGGTACTGCGGTAAGAGTTGCGTTAGCGTCACCAACAAAGTGCTCATTCAAATAGAATGAACCGATATTACGATATACATTAAACAAATATCCTCTCAATTGCTGTACGATAAACGGAAATACCATATTACGATAATCATAATTCTTATCTTCCGCATCCATCCATTCATGCATATGAGCTACAATGTAACGCAAATTATTAATACCGTATGTACTGGCTTTAATCGCATCGTTTCCTAAATCAAAAGAAAGAGCCGATGGATCGAATGTAGTCAGCAAATACTGTTTGGTTCCAAAACGATACATCGGATCACCGCTTTTCTCACTAATCCACTGGCGTACTACCTTATTCTCTTCCTGTGCAGTTTGTGCTTCTAAAATAGGTTTGTAGGCTACTTTAATAGCATAGTAGTCATACACTCCCAATTTAGGAGAAAGCATCACTCCTTTATCACCCGGTTGAGCCACATAGTTGAAACCTACTTCATCCATCACAGAGGCAGTTATTCCATATTTCTGCGTATAAGAAGCCGACCGTAAAGAATCCGTCGGTATAGCAAAAGAACCTGCCATATTCTCTATCAATCCTAAAGCAAAACCCACTTCCCGGCGAACGGCACAACGAAGCGTTTCACTCATCAAATCATCCGGCAAACGAAGATGACGCGCATCCGGATCAACCTGGGAAGTCTGTACAAAACGCTGGATATTATTCCACTTCAGCAAATCATGATAAAGATATAAAGAAGCATTCATGATTTCCCCGGTACGAGGATCAGCAAATGATGCATCTTTCATAGTCGTCACCACTCCGGTAGGAACATAACGAATCGTACTGTACTTTAAATTGTCAGGATCAAAATCCGGATCATCTTTCGGGAAATCCTTCACCTGGATAGCATCTTTGAAACCGATAGCCTCGAAAGCCTTATTCCAGTCATTTACTCCTGCTTTTACAGCTGCTCTCCAACTTACCGGGAAGTTTGGATCCATATAAAAGACAATCGGCTTTTTCGGTTCTGTCAGTTCACCACGTTTGTACTTATCAACATCCGACACCTCCAGATTCCAACGTTTCATCCGGTGTTCCATTCTGGAACCATCAACCTCCGTACCCATATTTTCCATGGCTACAGTACCTATGCCTATTCGAGGATCGGCTAAACGCGGACGCATCTGCGGTTTTTCAGGAAGCAATAATAAAGTACGGTTTACCGTTATGCTAACAGGTTCATCCACACTTACAAGTTGTCCACCTACGCTTAAATTCATCAAGTAAGTCAATTTAGAAATAATAGAAACATTATCCTCAAAAGCCTTTACTCCCATCAGGTAAGACAAATCATCCTTGAATTTTACAGCTTGTCTGCCCGATCCATATTCCATTGTACGTTTACCACTTGAAAAAGGATTCATATTTTCCGTATGAGATACAAAGTAGGAAGTCATATCCACTACAACGGCCGAAGAGTCCTTATTAAAGGCAGCAATAGTGAATGCATCAACAATGGTTGATAATGAATTCTTCTTCAGTCCTTCCTGCATATTCTGATTCGCCGAACTGGAGAATATCATATTCTGTCCTGTTCTGCTAACTTCCTTCATATACAGTGTGCTGTCTACCACTGCAAATTTAATGTGACGGGGAGTATACGACATCGTTCCTGCCGGTCCATTTCCCATATCAGATGTTTCTACCACTTTGGAGCCTAAAAGAAACTCCCGTCCCATAAGTGAAACTGGGAACTCCACGAGCAGCTTTTTCTTGTCCACAAAGTGTAAAGTAAGCAAACCTTTAGAGGTTTCCACCTTCTTGTCTTTAAACAGCTTTTCGTATTTACTGAGTTTTTCTCTTTCTTTTCTGTTTTATCTTTTTTCTTTTTCCAGAAAATCGTATTTGCGTCTGCAGCAGGCAACGTAAATACCGCAGCCAGACAAATGATCAAAAATCGTCTCATATCGTGTTTTCTTATTATTTTACCAATTACGTATGTCTTCTATCTTCTCAAGCAACTGTCCATAGTGCATCCTTGTTTCATCAGAACCGGAATTCAAACGCGATTCCATTAACTTCTGAATACGGATCAACAACCCATGATACAAATGCAGCTGATTATCATTAGATAAATTGGTGATGTATCCCAAAGGTCCGAATCCTCCAACTGTATTTACTTCAGGCCGGACAGACTGCAACAATGTTTCAATCTTCTTACCTTTCTTTTCACGACCTGTAGTTTCCATGTGATTGGGCAACTGCAACTTTCTCAAGATAGCGGCCACCACTTCATATTGAAGTAGCATCTCTGCACGATTCAATGACTTCCCTTTTAAAGTCGATGCCCATACACCACTGTAAATGTCATTCAGGTATTCTTCAGGAGAATAACTGTTCTTATCTTTGTAGTAAGCCAATGACACTCGTTTGGTAGCCACCAAAGCTGTTGCAAAATTCTTAATCAGCTTTTGATAAACCGGCGTCTGTACCGGCATATTACGAAGGATGGAAGAATCATCTAACCAAGTCATGTTACACAACTCGTTCATCACAAAACGAGCCGCCTCACGTTGTTGCGCTTTAGATACAACAGACAGAGCCTGATTACGATCGCCTACTATATGTTCGGACAAATAAAATCCTCCTACATTTCGAAAAGCATACATCAAATATTGGTTATACCGATTAACTATCTCCGGGTAAATCTGAATACGGAAACGGTAGTCCGAATCTTGTTGTTCCACCCATTTGTCCATATTCCCCAAGATATATTTCAGATTACTGATTCCATATTTTCCCGCTTTAACAGCATTGTTGCCCAAATCACCTCCGAGCGCACTCGGATCGTATTCTGCACCCTGATATTGCGCTTTTCCATAACGATAAACCGGATCTCCCGACTTCATAGATACCCATCTCATTATCTTTTCACGGATTTCTTCCGGTGTCTTCGCATCCGGAACGAGCATATATCCCATCTGAATCGCAAACAAGTCATAAGCTCCCAACTTATTTTGAATGAAATCAGCCTTACCATCTTGCGGTTGAGCAATATAATTATAAGGAAGCTCATCCATCACAGAAGAGGCAATACCGTTCTGCCTGGTAAATTCAGGTGAACGCAATGATTCTACAGAAAATGCGGCCGACGCGGAAGCGTTATCTGCCAAACCTAAACAATGGCCTACTTCACGAGCCACATAAAGCCGGATACCCTCTAATAAAGCCTCTTCCGACAATTGTATCCCCCCGCATACGTTCATCAACTTGAGCTGTTTGAACAAAACGTTGACTGGCTATTGTCTTAGCTATATCATGTCCGACAAAAATAGTTCCATTAATAATTTCTCCACTACGAGGGTCCACCCAAACTTTACTCTGAGTTTTTGAGAGATTTACAGGAACATAACGGATGCAAGAATACTTCAAATTTCCGGCATAAAACGTCGTATCATTTGCAGGAAAATCCGCAGTCTGAACAGCATCTTAAACCCAGCCATTTTAAACGCTTCATTCCACCAGTTAACTCCTTCTTTATTGCTTTTTTCCAGGCTTCCGGAAAATCACTATCGATATAGAACAACACAGGTTTCCGTGGAGCAACTAAATCGCCCCGGCGATATGCCTCCTTATCGGTAGGAAGCAGATTCCATTTATGTTGCAAATATGAAAAAGCCGTACCGTCTTTTTCTGTCGATATCTTTTGCTTCTTGGTATATGTATATCCTAAACGGGGATCGCCCAACCGCCAGGTCATGACCTCTTCCGGCAATAAAAGCATTGAATAAACAGCCTTCACCCGTACATTTCCTCCTCTAACCTCTCTTTTATTAGCAAGTAGAGACTGATAAAAACTCATATCCAGATTAATTTCCAAGTTATCATCAAAGACATAGAAATTCCTGATAGAAGAGAGATTCTTTTTCAAGATAGCTTTCAACTCCAATTTACCATATTTCTCATCTTCTAAAGAAGCACTATTCTGGTCAAATAAAGGAAGGCGTTTATTATCAGCTAGAAAGAACTTAGTAACTTCAAATACCACTGCCGTGCTATCCATATTATAAGCCGCAATCTTGAATGATTCCATATTCGGCGTTATATTACTTTTCGCTACTGCCCTGCTTATATCAGACTGGTTGCTATATACATCCATTCGAGAAACAGGAGTTACATTTTGCATATATATATGATCCTCTTGTATAGCAAAACGAATATGTAGCGGAGTAGTCATAGTCTGTCCAACAAGACCGCTTGTATTATTACTTGTCGCCGAAACCGAAGAACCCATCAAAAAATCACGTCCAAGCAAACTTTTAGGAAACTCAAAGTAAAGTTTATCATTAATCTTATGGATTGTTATAAGTCCTTTCTTTGTCACCACTCTTTTGTTCTTAAACAAACGTGGATATTGAGTATTCCTTTTTTTAGAAACAGTCTGAACCGTATCCGATTTTGCTTCCGTTTGCACTTTCTCCTTTTTCTTGGCAAAAACATCAGAAGTTCCGGTAGCTAACATAAAAGCCCCGGTCAATAACACTATAAATAACTTCATCACTCAACAATTTTTATTTTGCCTTTTCAAAGTCATTAATGATAGACAATAAATATTCATAGTGAGAGCGGGTTGCATAGGAACCTGAATTCTTACGCTTTTCCACATATTCTTTATACGCGTCAATAAATCAAAATACAGATGATTCTGATTATTATTGGAAGTATTAAGCACATAATAGATATAGTCAAAGCCTGCATATTCATTTATCTTTTTCATTGCGTTAGCAGTCTGGTAATAATGTCCTGCATCTACACAACAATCTGCATCTCCCTGCTCTGTCAAATGTTTATATACTTCAAACAGCTGAAACAAGAGGCAAATCCGTATTAGCCGGCAACTGTAAAGCACCTGTCTGGCAGCTTGTTTCAAATCCGCGAACAAGACTTCATCAATCTCGTCTTTCTTTGTCAGCGGGTCAGCATTACGAATAATACCCATCAATACTTCTGTCTGCAAAATACGTTCGGATTCGGTTGGTTCCACATTTTTAATAGTCGATTCCCATAAAATGGTATAAATATCATCTAAATACTCCTGTGGAGAATATGCCGAAGAATCACGGTAAGCAGCCAATGAAACACGTTTTGTATTCAGAATCTTCTTACTCATCGATTTCAGGATGGAACGGGACATTGAACCGTCAAAAGTCAGATTCTTTACTACATCAGGATTATCTATCCAGTCAATATTCTTTAATTCATTCAAAACAAACTGAACAGCACGCTTCTGCATATCATGAGGAATCACTTCTGATGTATTATACGGATCACCGACATAATGTTCATTGATAAAGAAACCACCCACATTTGCCCAGGCATTATTCAGATAACGCACATACTGCGAAACTAATGCATCATAAAGATGATCTCGATAGGTAAAATCGGGATCCTTATCATTCAGCCATGTATTGAAATTGCCTAATATATATTTCAGGTTCTTGATGCCATAAGCACCTGCCTTCATAGCATCATTACTGATATCTTCCGATAAAGAAGTCGGATCAAAAACACCATAACCTAACTGTTGTTTCCCATATCTATATTCCAAGTCCCCCATTTTACTCTTAATAATGCTTTCTAAATAAGGAACCTCTTCTTCAGTAGTTTTTGCCTCCGGAAATACTGTATATCCCCACTTAATGGCATAATAATCATAAGTACCTAATACTGGAGGAGTAAGACATACATCTTTATCTTCGGGTTGTGCAATATAATTAAAACGGGCATAGTCCATAATAGACGGAGTAGTGCCATGCTCTTGCATAAACACAGGATCACGATACGATTCTGTTGCATAAGCAAAAGAAGATCCCATATTGTGCATCAATCCCAGACAGTGACCTACCTCATGAGATATGATATAGCGCAAACTCTCGTCCAATACATCCTGAGGAAGTTTGGGAGTTCGCACTCTTGGATCAACTTGTGCCGTTTGCACAAATCGCATATCATTCACCAACTGGATAACATCATGATATACAAATACAGAGGCATTAATAATCTGACTATTTCTGGGATCAATCCATGATGGTCCCATCGCATTCGCGATTCCGATCGGAGCATAATTAATACAGTTATACTTTATATTAGCCGGATCAAATTCAGGATCATCTTTCGGGAAGTCTTTCACCTGCATTACATTCTTAAAGCCAATACGTTCAAAAGCTTTATTCCATACCAACACCCCTTCATGAATACCCTTTTTCCATTCTTCAGGGAAAGCATCGTCAACATAAAAAAGAATAGGTTGCGTAGGTTCAACAAGTTCTCCTCGCTTGTAAGCTTCTACATCTTTAGGATATACATTCCACTTATTAGCATAAGTATTCATTTTCACTCCGTCATAATCATCAGCAATCTCTTCCTTATTTGAAGTAAAATAGCCAATGCGCGGATCAGCCATACGCGGCATCATTTCGGGAGTCTCCGGCAGCAAAACAAATGACCGGTTTACTTTTACCGTAACAGGTTCCTGATAGGCAATTGCAACAATGCCCATATAAAGTAAATCCTGCAAATAGCTTAAACTGGATGTTACCGATATGTTATCATCAAATGATTTTATCTGATCGACATAAGAGAGCTCTTTTTTGAAAGTTGCCCGGCGCACACAAGCACCAAACATTGTCTTCTTACCATAAGGGTCAAAAATAGCCATGCGCTTATTATCGCTCACCAGAAAATCCGTCATGTCGAATACTACAGCTGTACTATCTGCATTATACGCCATCACTTTGAATCCTTCCATTACAGGCTCTCCGACTCCTTTCTTCATTGCCTGTTTTATGGACTCATCCTTACTCGTAGAAAAGATCGGGCGACGTGCAAAGTTACTCACTTCGCGCATCTCCATCACACTATCGCGTAATGCGAACTTAATGTGCAGGGGCTTTTTAATTTTTTGCCCAACCAATGCATTTCCATTGTCACTAATCTCTGAAACTGTCGATCCTAGAAGCATCTCGCGATTCTGAAGGGTAAGAGGGAATTCAAATAAGATTTTTCCTTCAATCTTATGAAGAGTTATCACTCCTTTTTTCACTTCATCTTTCTTCCCTTTAAAAATTTTCTCGTAGGGAGACTCTTTCTTCGTAGTTTTCGTGTTTTTTTTCCTTCTTTGCGTAAATCGGTTCTACCGTCACTAACATTGCGCACGCTAGTACCAACAAAAGAAACACCTTCTTTGCAACTAACTTATTCACAATCAAAATTATTTTAATTATATTATAAATAATAAAAAAAGCAGTCGCAAAATTATATATAATTCCTATTGAAAGTGAATTTTATCATACCAAATTACAATTATTTTATTCTTTTTTATCTTAAAGGCTTCTATTTAAGAACATATAAAGTGGCTATATTCCAATACAATGTAACA
>ENA-OPZZ01001669-OPZZ01001669.1-human-gut-metagenome-genome-assembly--contig:-NODE-1669-length-12809-cov-5.869264_pt1 | contig 12809 bp, 9 predicted proteins | sample MGYA00242487_ERZ504511 | MGnify/ENA primary metagenome ERZ504511 (study PRJEB26092, sample SAMD00036241) | human gut metagenome | host: Homo sapiens | study: EMG produced TPA metagenomics assembly of... | reverse complement strand
ATGCAAAAGTAGGGCTTTTACGGACATCTGCAAAATATATACAAGCTTTTTTTGAGGGTTTACGTGAACTTTTTCATAACTAGCTGATTGATAGATATGTTTTAAAGCATGTTTTTTAAAGGGAAAGGAAGGCAGGAAGGAAGGGGACACATTATATATATACGCGCGCGCATCGGAATATACTAAGTTCACCCCTTGACATAGACCACAGAACGGCCGGCACCACGCTTGAGGAGCCCAAAGAGAACTGACAATAAACCTGCGAAAGGCTACATCCGGAAAGCCCGGATACTAAACGAGAACTACTGAACAACTTTTCTCACTACAGATATGTTTCTTTCTTACCACACCCGCGTTTCTTTCTTTCCACAGCTGTGGTAAGAAAAGAACATTGCTGTGGAAAGATTAGTTTTTAGAGAAAAACAAGGTAGTACATCGCAGTTTTTTTCCTAACTCTTAGGTGTCATCTACGCACCATACTGCGACAATCAGTAGAAGCCTTTATCAAATCCACTTCTGTGCCCTACCCAAAGAACGCACAACGGCAGCAAACTCTTCCCGAGGAATGATAGCCTTATTACGTGTTTTCAAACGATTATTATAAACGGTCTGAGGTGAATAATGCAAGAATTCGGCAATCTTCACACTATCAGTGATACCTAAACGCACCAAAGCATAAATGCGCAATTCCGTATTCAGTAACTCACCATCTTTTAGCACAATCTGCTCGTCAGGATGGAGCAAGGCATTGAAGTCACTTACAAAATCCGGATAAATGTGCAAGAAGATAGCATCAAAGTTATGATAGAACTCTTTCAACTCATTCTGTGCCATAGAATGAGTATCGGTTAATGCTTTCACATCCTCCAACTGGTTTGCCTTAAGCTTACGATTGATATTTTTCCGATACTCATCCAGCTTACTGATATAATTGGAACAAATGGAAAAGACATAACCTATGTATTCCTCCTTCACATAGTTGGATTCACGAAGCTGATTATTGGTATCCCTCAACTGTTCATTCAAAGAAGTAAGCTGTACATTCGTTTCTGCCACTTGTCCGTGCATTTTCGAAAGCTCTTCCACATGCTTATTCAAGCGGTTGTTTGCCTCATTCAGCTGTTGGCGCGACTGCTTCAACCGCTTCATCTGCTTGTATATATATAGGAAGGCAAACAAGGATATCAAAGACAAGACACTGACCAGTACCAAATACATACGTAACCGCGCTTCTTGCCTCTGATTACGTTCCTGATAGATCTGATGAATGGTGTCCTGCACCGCAGAGATGCCCACTACCCTCACCCGGTTCCGATATGCCAAGGCATTCTGCAAGCAGTAACTCATGTAGACATAAGCATGGTCAATATCACCCAAACTAAAAAGTACCCCCGCCAGCTCTTCCAACGAAGCAATATCTTTATTGGAGATACGTACATCGGCCATAGCAGAATATATCAGGTAAGTCAGATAATTTTCCTGCTCATCGGACTCGCGATAAAAGCAGGCCAGCACGTAAGCATTCATGGCATCGCGCCGAGTGTCGAATGCAGAATTAAGAATTCCCTTCTGCAAACGTTCTTTAAAAACATACATACTGTCCGTACCTTGTACTACCTGCCCTTTATACCACAAGAACAAGGGGTCTTCAGGGGTAAGAACCATATTCAAAGAGTCCTTGTAAACACGCTCCAACTGTGCATAATGTTCATGCAAAGTACCCATTTCACTACCGGTATACTGATTGAAATGCGAATACAGATACAACATTTGTCCGTAATAGTCCACTAACAATTCTTTGGGGAGCGAACCGCCCGAGACTCCGTCCAACTCATCCTGGGCTTCTTTCAACAGACCGGTGGCAGCCAACAGAAAAGACTTTTTTATCTTCCACTCCATCTGCCGGTATTTATCATTCTGCTTATAAACTATGTCCAAATTGCCTGCCACATAATTCATTGCAGAATCGGCATTATAGACACAATACTCATCATAAAGATTTTTATTCAGCCAATATCTCTCCTCCAAAGTACGCACATCCTTTCGCAACTTGTGCAACTGGGCAATCTTCGCCTCTTTAAGCATAGCAAACGTGTTTTTTTGCGCAATCAGAGAATCAAGACGCACCAGCAGTTCTTTTATCTTTTCACTGTAAGGTGCCGCATTCAGAAAGGTACACCCCATCAGCAAAAATAGTAAAGCTATGATTTTTCTTTTCATTTCTATTATCTATATAAGGCTGAGAGCACAAAGATAAATTAATCTATCTAAACATAAACTACCTCCACCCTAAAAAGTACATGAAATTTAAGAGATATTTCGACCGCTCAAAGCGACAAAACAGTATATACAGACCTCCTTCCATAGTGGCCGACCTTTACTTTACACAGTAATCAGCAAGAATACAACTTATTATATATCTGATATTTACATTTCACACAGACTTACTTCTCCATATTACCTGCCTATCGGACGAATAGGGTTGTCCGCTATCTTTGCAGCACAGAAAGAAAAGTGTACTATGGAAAACCACCAATCTCTATTAGGACATACTTTTCTAATAATAAATTAAATCTTTCAATTAAAGTACTATGAGAATGATTACAAGAAATCTTCTTACGCGGAGTTACAAGCTCCTTTTGACATTACTCGTACTGCTAATGTCAACAAATGCATTTGCCCAACGATTGACAGCTACGGGTAAAGTAACAGATGCTGCAGGCCTGGAGGTCATTGGCGCATCCGTATTGGAAAAGGGTACCGCCAACGGTGTTGTTACCAATCTGGACGGGGAGTTTTCCCTGAGTGTAGGACAGAATGCCACACTGGTAATATCCTTCATCGGCTACAAAACGATAGAGGTAAAAGCAACCACCAACATGAATATCACATTGCAGGAAGATAACGAACTGCTGGACGAAGTGGTAGTTATCGGTTATGGAAGTGTGAAGCGTAAAGACGTAACCACAGCCGTATCCACGGTTTCTACAAAGGATTTGGACCAACGCCCCATTGTATCGGCAGCCCAAGCCCTGCAAGGCAAAGCAGCCGGCGTGTCGGTTATGCAACCCAGCGGTGAACCGGGCGGAGGCATGAGCATCCGCGTACGTGGTACCACCTCATTCAACGGCAGCAACGACCCGCTCTACGTAGTGGACGGTGTGCCCGTGGACAACATCAACTTTCTCTCTCCCAACGACATTGAAAGTCTCTCTATCCTAAAGGATGCCTCATCGGCAGCCATCTATGGTTCGCGTGCAGCCAACGGTGTGGTACTGATTACGACCAAAGCCGGAGCAGAAGGCAATGCCAAAGTGGCACTGAACGTACAATATGGTATGACGAAAGTAGCCAAGAGCATGGATGCCCTGAATACAGAACAATACCGTGAGTTACAGGAAGAAATCGGGGCTGTCAACCCCGCTGCCCTTGAAGGTCTAACAGACCAGACAGACTGGTTTGATGAAGTTTACAAAACCGGACAGACCCAAAACTACCAGGTGTCCGTATCTAACGGAAACGAAAAGATGAAATACTTCCTCTCTGCCGGTTATCTGAATGAAAAAGGCATTTTGGAAGGCACGTACTTCAAACGATATAGCTTCCGTGCCAACATTGACAACCAGATACGCAGTTGGCTGAACGTAAGTGCCAATATCTCCTACTCCGACAATATCGGAAACACCGGCATCATTTCCGGTACGGGTGCCAACCGTGGCGGTGTAGTCCTCTCGGTTATCAACACACCGACCTATGCTCCTATTTGGGACCCTGAAAAGCCGAATCAATACAATAAGAACTTCTACGGGGTAAATATCATGAACCCGATGGAAAACCTGGCCCGCCAGAAAAACAACAAGAACAAGGAGAACCGCCTCATCGCATCCGGAGCCGCTACCATCAGCTTTCTGCCCAACCTGAAGTTGAAATCATCCGTAGCCCTGGACCGCCGTAACGGTGTAAGCACCACATTCCTCGATCCAATATCGACCACCGACGGACGCAACAGCTTCGGTACAGCCTCTGACAACCGGAATATGAATACCGTGTTGGTTTTCGATAATATATTGACTTACAATACCAATATCAAGAAGCACGGCATCGACGTAATGGCAGGTTCTTCCTATACCAAATCGGACTATACCAACAGCTGGATAAACGGCTCACATTTCCGGGACGATAAAATACAGACCCTGAACGCTGCCAATAAAATTTCATGGGACGGTACCGGAACAGGAGCTTCACAGTGGGCCATCTCTTCCTATTTCGCCCGTGTGTCCTACAACTATGACAGCAAGTACATGCTTACCATGAACATGCGTGCCGACGGTTCATCCAAGCTGCATCCCGACCATCGCTGGGGTATTTTCCCCTCCTTCTCGGCTGCATGGCGCATTTCGTCGGAAAAGTTCATGAAAGACATCGCTTGGATTGATGACTTGAAGCTCCGCGGTGGCTGGGGACAGACCGGTAACCAAAGCGGTATAGGCGATTACTCGTATCTGCAACGTTACAACATCAACCGCATACCCTGGTTTGAAGAAGGTAACGACCATGCAGTTCCCGGTATCAGCCAGGCCAACCTGAGAACAAGTGACCTGAAATGGGAAACTACCAACCAGACGAACATCGGTCTTGACCTGACTGTACTGAACAACAGACTGACCTTCAGCATGGACTACTATTACAAGAAAACTACAGACATGTTGATGAATGTAAGTCTGCCTGCTGGTGCGGCAGCAACCACCAGCATCACCCGTAACGAAGGCGAGATGACCAACAAGGGATTCGAGTTCGCCATCAACTCCCACAACCTGACCGGCGAGTTTTCCTGGGATACAGACTTCAACATTTCTTTCAATAAGAACAAGCTGACCAAGCTGTCATTGCAGAAAATCTATACCGCAGCAAGCAGTGCCGAGGTGGTGAAAGAGAATATCGTACGCAATGAGCCCGGACGTCCTTTGGGTGGTTTCTACGGTTACATCAGCGACGGCGTAGACCCTGAAACCGGTAACCTGATCTATCGCGACCTTAACGAAGACGGCAAGATTTCCACTTCCGACCGTACCTATATCGGCGACCCGAACCCCGACTTCATCTACGGATTGACAAACACCTTTACATGGAAAGACCTCAGCCTGAGCATCTTCATCCAGGGAAGCTACGGAAACGACATCTTCAATGTGTCCCGTATGGAAACCGAAGGCATGTACGACGGCAAAAACCAGTCAACGGAAGTATTGAAACGCTGGAGAATCCCCGGACAGATTACGAATGTCCCGAAAGCCAACTTCAACATCAAGAACTCCACTTATTTTGTAGAAGACGGCAGCTACCTGCGTGTCAAAGACATTTCACTCTCTTACAACATCCGTTGCCGCCAGTTCAAGAAATGGGGTATCAGCCGCGTACAGCCTTACTTTACCGCCAGCAACTTGCTGACCTGGACCAGCTATTCAGGTATGGACCCCGAAGTGAACCAATATGGCAACAGCGGTTCTGTACAGGGCATCGACTATGGAACTTACCCGCAGAGCAAATCATTCGTTTTCGGTATCAATGTTGAATTCTAAAAAAGGAAGAAATAACTTATGAAACTAAACCATATATATAAAAGTATAGCTTGCGGTGTATTGTTGGCAATGACCGCAACCTCATGTGACTTGGACTATAATCCGGTAGACACCTACTCGGATGTAACGGAAGGAGTGAACAAAACTGATGAAAAGCCTATTTTCAACAGTGTGCAAGACGTGGAAACTTCAATGGTAACCCTTCACAAAAAATTTCGTGACCAGCAGGAGCACTGGTATGTCGACAAACTGCTTATCGGTGACGCTCATTCCGATAATGCCTACGCCGGAACAACGGGGGCCGAAGTGGTGCCTTACGAAACCAACTCCATTGAAGGCTCTAATTCTGTACTAAAACGTGACTGGGACCGTTTCTTAGGCGACATTGCCGTTGCCAACCGCATCATCGTGGGCTGTGACCAGCTCAAGGCACTCAGTGAAAGTGAACGCGGCAAGTATCAGTCACAAGCCAAGATATTCCGTGCCATGGTCATGTTCGATATGGTACGCTTATGGGGTAACTTCCCGGTCATCACTACCGTGGGCGGTGACATTACCGAAGACAACGTAGAAGAAATGTACCCGACCTATTTTCCTCCACAGAATACGGCTGAAGAGGCTTACGCCCAAATAGAGAAAGACCTGACTGAAGCAGTGGAAAACCCCAACACACCGACAAACGACACATCAGACAAGAGCATACTTACCAAATCGGTGGCACGTGCCATGCTTGCCAAGGTCTATGCAGAAAAACCTCTGCGCGATTATGCAAAGGTTATCAAATATGCCGATGAACTTGCTGCCGACGGCTTCGACCTCGTGGAAGACTTCAGCGACCTTTGGGCGTATGATACGGAAAAAAAAGACTGCCGGGTACGCAATACCAAGGAGGCAATTCTCGAAGCCCACTTTCCTCCCGGCTCCGGCAACTGGTGTACTTGGATGTTCGGCCGTAACTTGAGCAACTGGGATGAAAGTTTCACCTGGGCCAAATGGATTACCCCTTCCCGTGACCTTATCCGCCTCTATGAAGAGCAAGGAGACACGAAACGTTACAATGAATCTGTTGTATGGTATGACTGCGGATGGAGCAACTATTATCCGGCAGACCATTATGCCTTCATGTACAAATGCCGCTCTGCGTTCAACAGCATTATCTATCTGCGATATGCCGATATCCTGCTCCTCAAAGCCGAAGCAAAAATTATGGGAGAGGCTCCCGACCTGAACGGTGCAGCCGACATCATCGACCGCATCCGCAACCGCGCCGGACTGGGCAAACTTCCACAAAGCACCCGCAGCAGTAAAGAAGCATTGCTCCAAGCTTATATGGACGAACGCCGCATGGAGCTTGCCTTTGAAGGACAGCGCTGGTACGACCTTTGCCGCCTCAATAAGGTAGAAGAAGTGATGAACGCCGTTTACGCCAAAGACAGCGGCCGCCATGCACAAGAAAATCTGTTCAATGAGAACTCCTATCTGCTGGCTATTCCCCAAGGAGCCATCGACCAGAACGAAAATCTGATACAGAACCCGGGCTATTAATACTAATGAGTAATATAAAAATCAATTGAATATGAATTTAAGAAATATATTCACTACCGCATTAGGCTGCTTCACCATACTGGCAGCCTGCGGCAATGACAATGACAGTAACATCACCCCTACACCGGAACCCAAGCCAGACCAACCCACGGAAGAGGCAAAGGATGTTACCCTCTATGTAACGAACACCAGTCGTACTTATGATTTGACAAAGTCCGGGCTGGCCTTCGGCACCGGAAGCAACATGTCACCTTCTACCGTGACACTTGACCCTGCCACCCGCTATCAGGAAATGGACGGTTTCGGTGCAGCCATCACCGGCTCTACCGGTTACAACCTGATGCAGATGACACAAGAGAACCGCACGAAGTTTCTGACTGAAACATTCTCGGACAAAGAAGGCTATGGCTTCAGCTATGTACGTATTGCCATCGGTTGTTCCGACTTCTCATTCAGTGAATTCACTTGCTGTGACGAAAAGGGGCTTGAGCACTTTGCCCTTCCGATGGAAGACACCAAATATGTGATTCCTATATTGAAGGAAATTCTGGCAATCAATCCTGCCGTCAAAATAATTGCCGCTCCCTGGACATGTCCGAAGTGGATGAAAGTGAAAAGCCTGGAGGAACGTGTACCCTTTGACTCATGGACCAGCGGACACTTGAACTCCGAATATTACAGAACGTATGGCGACTATTTCGTAAAATGGATACAAGCTTTCGAAAAGGAAGGCATCAAAATCCACGCTGTGACTCCGCAGAACGAACCGCTGAACCACGGTAACTCAGCATCCTTGTTCATGGGATGGGAAGAAGCCCGTGACTTCATCAAGACCGGCCTGGGCCCTGCCTTCAAAGAAGCCGGAGTTACTACAAAGATTTATGTTTTCGACCATAACTACAACTACGACAATCTGGCCGACCAAAAAAGTTACCCTACCAAGATTTATGATGATGCGGAAGCCTCACAATACATTGCGGGCGCTGCCTACCATAATTATGGCGGTAACCGTTCTGAGTTGCTGAATATCCACAAACTCTATCCCAACAAGGAACTGCTTTTTACGGAAACCTCCATCGGTACTTGGAACTCCGGTCGCGATTTGGAAGCACGCCTGCTTAACGATATGGAAGAAATAGCATTGGGAACAGCCAACAACTGGTGCCGCGGCACCATTGTGTGGAATCTGATGTTAGACAGTGACCTGGGACCGGTAAGCCCCTCAGATGGTTCTTGCAAGACCTGCTACGGTGCAGTGGATATTGACAATACAAACTATTCTAAAATTGTCCGTAATTCCCATTATTACCTTATCGGGCACATGTCTTCAGTCGTGAAACCGGGAGCTGTACGTATCGGAACGACCGGTTACACAGCCAACGGAATCACCTACTCCGCCTTCGAGAATACGGACGGTACCTATGCATTCGTATTGGCAAACAACAATGCAGATGCCAAGCGAATCACCGTAAGCGACGGCACACACTACTTTTCCTACGAAGTTCCGGCCAAAGCAGTCGTTTCTTACCGTTGGAAAAAATAAAACTAATAATTTAAACAGAAGATTATAATGAAAAGCTTAAAATACTATCTAATGGCATTGGCAGGCATAGCCATGCTGAATGCTTGCAGCGATGACGATCCGGTTCCCGGCAACCCGACAATGGACTTTCAGGCAGAACCTTCTTCAGCCTTGTTCGGAGACAGTCTGCCTTTTACAATCAAGGCATCGGACGCAGATGTACCCCTTTCCACGTTAAAAGCGCGGTTATACTTCAGCGACGAAATGGTGTCAGAGACTATAATCCGTACAAAAGTAAACGGTCAAGACTATACCGGGAAAATATATGTTCCCTATCTGGCAAATATTCCCAACGGAACAGCTACATTGAAGTTCATTCTGCAGAACATCAATTTCACAATTACAGAAAAAAGCTATGACGTGGCGCTGAGTCGTCCGGACTTCCCCTACCTAACTCTGATTTCCGGAGACCAAGAATACCGCATGGAAAAAGTCGCAGCCAATCAGTATAGCGTGACCGGTGAATTTGCACAAAAAGTGAAAGGTTACATCAAAGCTCCTAAAGTAGGCGCCAACGGGAATGAAATCAACTTCGGATGGAGCAACGGTGCCATTACACAAGGTACCTCCAGTGAAATTACCTTCTCCAATCTGTCAGCTGGAGAATATTCCATCTCCTTCAATACGTTGACTTATGCAGCCGCTCCTTTCGTGAAACTACTGCTGAACGGTTCTGAAATGGAGATGGTGGATGATGACCATTACAGCATCGACCTCAATCTGAAGCAAGGGGACAACATCACTGCAGACATTCCCAACTTCGACCAATATTGGATAGACCCCGACTTCTTCGAAAAGAATGAAGACGGTTCGCTGAAGTTCCTGCCCATCGATGGAACTTATCGCGTCATTGCCAACCTGGCCCTGAATTATCTGGAAGTATTGAAAATGAACGGAACAAGCACCGCCACTCTGAACGATGACGGAACCGGCGCCCTTTGGATTATCGGTGACGGTATCGGTAAACCTTCCGTAGCGACCAATGCCGTAGGTTGGACTACAGAAAAAGGTCTCTGCATGTCACAGATTGAAGCGAAGAAGTATCAGGTAACAGTAGTAGCGGGAGAGCAAATCAAATCTGATGACATCAACTTCAAGTTCTTCCACCAGCAAGGTTGGGGAGGTGAATATAAAAACGATGCCTTGTCTACCACCAGTGACTTAGTATTTATAGGTGACAGTACCAACGGACGTGATGCCGGCAACTTGGGCCTCGTAGAAGGCAAAAGCCTGGAAAACGGTGTCGCTTACCGGTTCACAGTTGACGTAACGGCAGGTGTCTCTTCGGCAGTTCTGACAGTAGAAAAGGTAGAAAGATAGACGGATAACGCAGAAGATTAACTAAATGAGAAAGGGGCTGGCTCTATAAAAGAGTTCAGCCCCTCTTGTTTATGCAGAATATATGTTCCGGATTTAGCTTAAACCTTCTTTCGCCTCCTCTTGTGGAATACGTACCGAAGTGTAAAGCTCAAGAATGGCGGCTATCGTCAGAGACACAATCCATTCATTGCCCCTTGTAAAGAGCATGAATGCCCCCGTAAGCACCAGCAAAAGCGCACCGAATATTTGCTGTCGGCGCAGGCGTTTGACAGTGGGACTTTTACATTTGGACGGAGAATTAATTTGGGCCAAAGCAACCATCGTAGCGCCGATAGTATATATATAAGGTGAAAGAGGCCAGCCCGTGATATAAACGGCAGCTCCTGCCAAGAGCATCACGGCCCCTACTGCGAAAAGGGCGGGTATCAGTTGTTTCATTCTTCTATATCTTCTTCAAATACATAAATATCCTCATTGGGCTTTTTCATCAGATACTTCTCACGGGCAATCCGTTCGATGGCACCGGAGTCGACGGCAAGCTCATTGAGCCGTTCGGTATTCTCCTCGTATTCCTTGCGGTACTTTTCTATTTCATCGCGCAGACGGCTTTCTTCCCGGGCGTAACCCAAACGGCGTACAACACTGTTCTCATCCAGGAACCCGATAATTACAGCAAACAACGCAAGCGTAATCAGATATTTATGCTTGCGGACAAAAGACCAAAGAGAAGCAAGTTTATCCATCTCGTTATCTACTATTTAGCAATTTATCATTCATGATGGAGCTTGTCCATCATATAACTTCACGTCACAAAGATAAGAGGAATAACCGAAAGATTTCTTTTTTTTGTGTACATTTGCACAAAAAGCAAAGAATATCCCAAATATGGAAAACTATATCGTATCTGCACGGAAATATCGTCCCTCGACCTTTGAGTCCGTAGTAGGCCAACGTGCACTGACCACTACCTTGAAGAATGCCATTGCCACCGGAAAACTGGCGCATGCCTATCTTTTTTGCGGTCCAAGAGGCGTGGGAAAAACAACTTGTGCCCGTATCTTTGCTAAAACAATCAACTGCATGAGCCCCACAGCAGACGGCGAGGCATGCAACCAATGTGAATCCTGTACTGCCTTCAATGAGCAGCGCTCCTACAATATCCATGAGCTGGATGCCGCCTCAAACAACTCTGTGGATGACATCCGCCAATTGGTGGAGCAGGTACGCATTCCACCTCAGATAGGCAAATACAAAGTATATATCATTGATGAGGTACATATGCTGTCCGCCTCGGCTTTCAATGCTTTCCTGAAAACACTGGAAGAGCCTCCACGCCATGCCATATTCATCCTTGCCACTACCGAGAAGCACAAGATATTGCCCACCATCCTTTCACGCTGCCAAATATATGATTTCAGCCGGATTGGTGTGGAAGATACCGTAGCACACCTCGCATATGTCGCCTCCAAAGAAGGTATCACTGCTGAACCGGAAGCGTTGAATGTCATTGCCCTCAAAGCAGACGGCGGTATGCGCGACGCACTATCCATCTTCGACCAGGTGGTAAGCTTCACCGGAGGACACATCACCTATAAGAGCGTGATTGAAAACCTCAATGTGCTGGACTATGAATACTACTTCAAACTAACCGGATTCTTTCTTGAGAACAAAATCAGTGACGCGTTGCTATTACTGAATGATGTGCTCAACAAAGGCTTCGACGGCAGCCACTTCATCACCGGACTTTCATCCCACCTGCGCGACTTGCTTGTCAGCAAAGACCCGGCGACACTGCCGTTGCTTGAAGTGGGCGCAAGCATCCGCGAACGTTACCAAGCACAAGCACAGCAATGCCCCCTCCCTTTTCTTTACCGTGCCATGAAGCTCTGCAACGATTGTGACCTGAACTACCGTGCCAGTAAAAACAAACGGCTACTGGTAGAGCTCACTCTGATACAAGTGGCACAACTGACCGCCGAGGAGGACGACGGTGCCAATGGGCGCAGCCCTAAACAAGCTATAAAACCCATATTCACGCAGCCTGCCGCCGCTCAGCAGCCACAGGCCACTGCTGCCATGCCCCAACAAACCGTACAGCCGGCAGTACAGACAAACAGCACTCCCCAACCTGCTGCCACGCAGCATAGTAATGCAACAACTCCACATGCCACACCTGCTGCCGTATTAATGGCGCAAGGGAGAGAAGAGAAAAAAATTCCGGTCATGAAAATGTCCGGATTAGGGGTCTCCATCAAACGCCCCCATATAGAAGAGGAACAAAGAAACCCTTCATCTAACCCTACTGCCGCCCACCAAGCAGCACAACCGGAAGAAGACTACATCTTCAATGAAAGGGATTTGAACTATTACTGGCAGGAGTATGCCGGACGTATGCCCAAGGAGCAAGTAGCCATAGCCAAGCGCATGCAGAACATGCGCATCACTTTAATAAATGACACAACTTTTGAGGCTGTGGTAGACAATGAAATCGTTGCCAAGGAATTTACCGGCATGATACCCACTCTGCAAAAATTTACCTACGTACCCGGCTAAAGAACCGCAAAGTCACCATGACTGTCCGGATTAGTGCTCCTACTGAAAAGGTACGTGCCTACGGACGCGTTGAAAAATTCCAGATGATGGCACAAAAGAACAGATGCCCTCATTACAACTAAAAGAAAGAGTTTGGTTTGGATCTGTATTAAATCCCTTCCAATCGCCTGCATAAAGTTTGCTAACAAATTGAGTATAAAGGAAAAAAAAAGCATCTATTTAATTTTTTATTT
>ENA-OPZZ01001667-OPZZ01001667.1-human-gut-metagenome-genome-assembly--contig:-NODE-1667-length-12831-cov-3.124843_pt1 | contig 12831 bp, 14 predicted proteins | sample MGYA00242487_ERZ504511 | MGnify/ENA primary metagenome ERZ504511 (study PRJEB26092, sample SAMD00036241) | human gut metagenome | host: Homo sapiens | study: EMG produced TPA metagenomics assembly of... | reverse complement strand
ATATAAGAAAAAGAAGATTCAGGCGGTGTTTGATTATCCGTGGACGCTCGTGGCGCTTTCGAATATTTTGGAAAATGCAATTAAGTATTCAAAACCGAATTCCATGGTCAAAGTAAGTGTGATGCAGTATGATATGTATGCGAGAGTAGATATTACGGACAATGGAATGGGAATTGATTATACAGAGACAGAGGCGATTTTTAAGAAATTTTATCGCACAAAAGAGGCAAAAGAGCAGGAAGGTCTTGGAATTGGTCTCTATCTTGCGAGACATATTATACGAGAACAATGTGGATACATTAAAGTGTCCTCGATTGTTGGAAAGGGAACGATGTTCTCTGTATTCCTACCGAGGGTATAAAATATAGTAAAGGGCAGATGGCAGTTGGAAAAACTAAAAAAAGGAGTTTTCTGACTGCCATTTATTGTTTCACAAAGTTGACATAAATCTTTGGTATGATAAAAAGAGAATATTAAACGAGGTGAAGATATATGGAAAAATTGAAAATATTGGTTGTAGATGATGAGAGCAGAATGAGAAAACTGGTAAAAGATTTTTTAGAGAGAGAGGGACATATTATTATAGAAGCTGCTGATGGGATGGAAGCGATGGATATTTTTTATGAGAATAAGGATATCGCTTTGATTATTCTTGATGTGATGATGCCTAGAATGGATGGATGGCAAGTGTGCAGAGAGGTGCGTGCGCTGTCTCAGGTTCCGATTATCATGCTGACAGCACGCGGGGAAGAACGGGACGAGCTGCAGGGATTTGAACTTGGAGTGGATGAATATATTTCAAAACCGTTCAGTCCGAAGATTTTGGTTGCGCGAGTGAATGCAATCTTAAAAAGAGGAAGAGCAGCGGCTTCTGAAGATTTGATTGATGCCGGGGTCATTGTGATTGATAAAGCAGCACATCTTGTAAAGATTGATGATGTACCGATTGATCTGAGTGTGAAAGAGTTTGAACTTTTAACATATTTTGTGGAAAATCAGAAGATGGCATTGTCCAGAGAAAAGATACTGAACAATGTGTGGGATTATGATTATTTTGGCGATGCGAGGACAATTGATACCCATGTGAAAAAACTGAGAAGCAAGCTGGGAGAAAAAGGAAATTATATTAAGACGATATGGGGAATGGGATATAAGTTTGAGGTGGAATAATGCGAGGATCAATTAAACGTCAGATTTCAGTCATATTTATCGGGCTGGTAGTGGCAATTCTTTTGATTTCACTTGGAGTGAATGCAAAATTTCTCGGACAGTATTATATCCTGAATAAACAGGCGAGTCTGACAGAGGTATATGAAAAGTTAAAAACAGCTTCTGAGAAAGGGAAATTGACATCTGACAGCACGGTAGAAGAATTGAGCGAGATGGTTGAGATTGGTAATATTACGCTTGCTGTTGTTTCAGGAAAAGAGAAAGTCCGTCTTTCGATTGCGCAGAATGAACAGAAAAGTGATGAACTGGTCATGCAGCTGATTGGTTATATGCTAGGGCGGAATCAGGAGAACGGGACGCTTTTAAAGGAGAGCGATACCTATCAGATTCACAGTGCAAAAGATGTGCAAAGTGGGTACGAATATATCGAGATGTGGGGATATCTGGAAGATGGAAGTACATTTATTTTAAGAAGTCCGCTGGAGAGTATTCGGGAAAGTGTGGCGCTCTCGAATAAATTTTTATCTTACATTGTGGTTGTAGTTGTACTGATCAGCACCGTCTTGGTATGGTATTTTTCTAAAAGGATTGCAGATCCGATCATGGAACTGGCAGTTTTGTCGAAGAGAATGGCGGATTTGGATTTTGATGCGAAATATACAAGCGGCGGAGATAATGAGATTGGAGTTCTTGGAGAGAACTTTAATGCGATGTCAGAGAAACTGGAGCAGACCATTTCGATGCTGAAAAAAGCCAATTATGAATTGCAAAAGATATTGAGAAAAAGAAAAGATGGAAAATATGCGAAATGAGTTCCTTGGAAATGTATCTCACGAATTAAAGACACCGATTGCTTTGATACAGGGGTATGCGGAAGGACTGAAAGAGGGAATCTCGGATGATCCGGAGAGTCGGGCGTTTTATTGTGACGTGATTATGGACGAAGCAGGAAAGATGAACCGTATGGTGAAAAATCTGCTGACATTGAACCAGTTGGAATTTGGAGAAGAGGAAGTGTCTTTTGAGCGTTTTGACATCGCGGAACTGATTCGCGGAGTAGTGCAAAGCTGTGAGATACTGATACAGCAGAAGAATGCCACAGTGCATTTTACGCAGAATGAACCTGCGTATGTCTGGGCGGATGAGTTCAAGGCAGAGCAGGTTATTCGAAACTATGTGAGTAATGCATTGAATCATGTAGAGGGGCAGATGCTGATTGACATTCGCATTTCAAAAGGAGAAGAGCCGGATACGACGAGAGTTTCGGTGTTCAATACCGGAAAACAGATTCCAAAGGAGGATATCGGGCACATTTGGGATAAATTCTACAAAGTGGATAAAGCGCACACAAGAGAATATGGTGGTAATGGAATCGGACTTTCTATTGTTAAGGCGATTATGGAATCGTTCCATCATGAGTATGGAGTGAACAACTATGAAAACGGAGTGGAATTCTGGTTTGAATTATCTGCAAAATAGAGGAGGGCACAAGTGATATGATAGCGATTATTGATTATGATGCGGGGAATATAAAAAGCGTAGAAAAGCATTACAAAAGTTGGGACAGGATGTTGTGATCACACGCGAGAAAGAGCAGATTTTAGCTGCGGATAAAGTGATTCTGCCTGGAGTCGGGCATTTGGAGATGCGATGAAGAATCTGAACGAGTATGGTCTGGTGGAGGTTATTCATCAAGTGGTGGAAAAAAGGATTCCCTTTTTGGGGATTTGTCTTGGGCTGCAGCTTTTGTTTGAAAAAAGCGACGAGTCGGAAGGCGTGAAAGGACTTGGAATTTTTAAAAGGAGAGGTTTGCAGAATTCCGGATCAAGAAGGGTTTTAAGATTCCGCATATGGGATGGAACTCTTTGCATCTTCAGAATGACGGAAGACTCTTTCGGGGAATTGAAGAGGACGCATATGTATATTTCGTGCATTCTTATTACCTGAAAGCCAAGGAGGAACAAATTGTGAAGGCGACGACAGAATACGGCGCACACATCCATGCATCTGTGGGAATGGATAATGTGTTTGCATGCCAGTTTCATCCGGAAAAAAGCAGTGATGTGGGACTTCGGATTTTGAAAAATTTTGTAGAGCTTAGCTAGGAGGAAGAGAGATGTTTACGAAAAGAATAATCCCTTGTTTGGATGTGCACAATGGGCGCGTGGTGAAAGGAGTTAATTTTGTAGATTTGATAGATGCCGGTGACCCGGTTGAGATTGCGAAGGCATATGATGCAGCAGGAGCAGATGAGATTGTATTTTTGGATATCACAGCATCGTCAGATGAGAGAGAAACTGTTGTCGATATGGTGCGGAAAGTGGCCGCCAATGTATTTATTCCTTTTACAGTTGGCGGAGGAATCCGGACGGTAGAAGATTTTAAAGTACTTTTGCGGGAAGGAGCGGATAAGATTTCAATCAATTCATCTGCGATCAATCGTCCAGAGTTGATACGGGAAGCGGCAGAAAAATTCGGCAGTCAGTGTGTGGTTGTCGCAATTGATGCGAAGAAAAGAGCGGATGGAACCGGATGGAACATCTATAAAAATGGTGGAAGAGTCGATGTCGGTATCGACGCGGTTGAGTGGGCAAAAAAAGTGGGTGCGCTCGGAGCGGGAGAGATTCTTTTAACGAGTATGGATGGAGATGGAACAAAGGCAGGGTATGACCTGGAGTTGACAAGAGCGATTGCGGAAGCAGTATCGATTCCGGTCATCGCATCAGGCGGTGCAGGAACGCTGGAACATTTTTATGAGGCGTTGACGGAAGGAAAGGCAGATGCGGCGCTTGCAGCATCTCTATTCCATTTTAAAGAATTAGAGATTAAAGAAGTCAAACAATACTTGCGAGAGAAAGGCGTTTCAGTCAGAATGTAAGGAGGAAGAAAAGATGGCGGCAATCAACGGAGATTGGCTGGAAGCATTAAAGGATGAATTCAAAAAAGACTATTATAAGCAGCTGTTTGAGAAGGTGAACGAAGAGTATCGGACGAGATTAATATTTCCACCGGCAAATGACATATTTAACGCATTTCATCTGACACCTTTAAAAGATGTGAAAGTGGTTATCTTAGGACAGGATCCGTATCATGGAAATAATCAGGCGCATGGACTTTGCTTTTCGGTAAAGCCGGAGGTGGAGATACCACCATCGCTTGTAAATATTTACAAAGAACTGCATGATGATTTGGGGTGCACGATTCCTGACCACGGATACCTTGTGAAATGGGCGAAACAGGGAGTGTTAATGCTCAATACTGTTTTGACTGTGCGGGCGCATCAGGCAAATTCCCACAGAGGAATCGGCTGGGAAGAGTTTACAGATGCGGCAATCCGTGTGTTGAATACACAGGATCGACCGATTGTGTTTATTTTATGGGGAAGACCGGCTCAGATGAAAAAAGCGATGTTGAATAACCCAAAGCATCTGATATTGGAAGCTCCACATCCAAGTCCACTGTCTTCTTACCGTGGATTTTTTTGGAAGCAGACCATTCAGTAAGACGAATCAATTCCTTGAGGCGAATGGAGTGGAACCGATCGACTGGCAGATTGATGAATTGTAGAGAAAAGAGATGTAACATAGAATAAAAGTTGAGATATGCGAATGGAAGGCGTATGTTTCAACTTTTTTTAATTGATATCTTGACATTTCACATAAAATATGGTTATATGAACATATGAACAATCACTCATATGAGGAGGTAGAAAGATGAAACAGAATCATGAAGAACATAAAGAGCAACATCATCATAACCATGAAGCCTGTGGATGTGGTCACGACCATGAACACGAAGCCTACGGATGCGGACATGACCATGAACATGGGAGTGGTGATAAAGAAAGTCATTCGCATGTTCAATCGGATGCGAAGCAAAAAGTATATATCTTAGAAAATCTTGGTTGTGCAAACTGTGCGGCGAAGATGGAGAGAAAGATTAAGGAATTGCCGGAAGTGGAAGATGCGGTGATCACATTTGCGACAAAGCAGTTAAAAGTTGCATCGAATCATCAAGAGGATCTTCTTCCGGTACTACAGGAAATTTGTGCATCGATAGAGTCTGAGGTAGTGGTAAAACAAAAAGAGTCAAAAGTACACAAAGAAAAACAGGAGGAGAACCAAAAAGCGATAATAGGTATTCTTGCAGGTGCAGTATTGTTTGCAGCAGGGATGATATTTGAGGATTCTTATCCGACAGTGACATCAATTGGATTTGTTATAGCCTATCTGATTCTTGGTGGGAAAATTGTATTACAGGCAGCGAAGAATCTGAAGAAGGGGCACGTGTTTGATGAAAACTTTCTGATGAGTATTGCGACGCTGGCGGCATTTGCAATTGGAGATTTTGCTGAGGCGGTAGGTGTGATGCTGTTTTACCGGTGTGGAGAGTTGTTTGAAGATATTGCAGTGGAAAAGAGCCGTGGACAGATTATGGATGCGGTTGACATGAGACCGGAGGTTGTAAATCTTCTGCATGGAGATGAGGTGGAAGTGATTCCGGCAGAGGAAGCGCAGATCGGAGACGTGCTCCTTGTGAGAGTTGGAGATCGAATTCCGCTTGACGGAGTGATTTTAAGCGGTGAGAGCCGCATCGATACAGCGCCGGTGACAGGTGAACCGGTTCCTGTAAAAGCAGGCGAAGGTGACCGGGTAATCTCAGGGTGTGTCAATACTTCCGGAATGTTAAAGGTTCGGGTAGAAAAGACACTTGGCGACTCTATGGTTACACGGATTCTGCAGTCTGTCGAAAATGCGGCGGCAAGCAAGCCGAAGATAGACCGATTTATTACAAGATTTGCAAGGGTCTACACACCATTTGTAGTAATCCTGGCATTGGGAACTGCAATTATCCCTTCACTGATTACGGGAGATTGGAAATTTTGGATTTATACAGCAATCACATTTCTCGTTATAAGCTGTCCATGTGCGCTCGTATTGAGTGTGCCGCTTGCATTTTTCTCCGGAATTGGCGCGGGATCTAAAAAGGGAATTCTTTTTAAAGGCGGAATTGCTTTGGAGGCGTTAAAAGAGGTCAAGGCAGTTGTCATGGATAAGACAGGGACTATTACAAAAGGAAATTTTGAAGTGCAGAAGTGTATTTCATTGGGGGCATGGAAGGAAGAAGAACTCTTAGCAGTTGCAGCAGGATGTGAGAGTACATCCACGCATCCGATTGGGAACAGTATTGTGGAGGAAGCAAAAAAAGCGTTTTGTAGAATTGGAACGCCCATCAAAAGTGGAAGAAATATCAGGAAAGGGAATCCGTGCGCAAATGAAACTCGGCGAGGTGCTATGCGGAAACAGAGCCCTTTTAGAAATGCATCATGTGAATGTGCAAATGATGGAGAGCGACGTTTATGGAACCGAAGTATTTGTCGCGATAAATGGAGAGCTGGCAGGATATCTTGTCATTGCGGACACTTTGAAAGAAGATTCCGTTAGTGCAATCAGAAAGATGAAAAAATACGGACTTCGAACAGCAATGCTTACAGGAGATGCCAAAACAAGTGCAGATGCCATAGCCAAAAAGGCAGGTGTAGAAGAAGTGTACGCACAGCTTTTGCCGGAGGATAAGGTAGAAAAATTAAAGGAGATACGTCAAAAGAACGGAGCTGTTATGTTTGTTGGAGATGGAATCAATGATGCGCCGGTGCTGGCTGGAGCAGATGTCGGAGCCGCGATGGGAAGTGGAGCGGATGCTGCGATTGAAGCGGCAGATGTAGTGTTTATGACATCTTCGATGGAAGCGATTCCGCAATCTGTTGCAATTGCAAAAGCGACCGGAGCGATTGCCATGCAAAATGTTGTGTTTGCACTGATTGTGAAAGCTCTGGTAATGATACTTGGACTTATGGGATTTGCAAATATGTGGCTGGCAGTGTTTGCCGATACAGGAGTTGCGATGCTCTGTGTATTAAATTCCATCCGAATTTTATATAAGAAATAAAAGAAGTGCGGCTGTTGTCCTGCGGTGAGTCAGGGGAACAGTCGTACTTATTTTGCAGGAAAGTATTGACCAAACAGAGTACATCATTCATAATTGTTCTATGAATGTCGAGTCATATGAAAGGAGTAAGATATGGAAAAATCGGAAATAGAATGTTGTGGGACAACGCATTTGCATGACAGTCTGGTACACCAGATTGAAGACGGAATGCCGAAAGAAGAAACGATACGAGAATTGTCAGATTTCTTCAAAGTATTTGGAGATATGACGAGAATAAAAATTTTATGTGTGTTGTTTCAGGCAGAGTTGTGTGTGTGTGATTTGGCAGAAGTTGTGGGAATGACTCAATCTGCAGTGTCACATCAACTGAGAATATTAAAACAGATGAAGTTAGTAAAGAATAGAAGAGAAGGAAAGACGGTATTTTACTCGCTGGCAGACGGGCATATACAGAGCATCTTGAATCAGGGAATGGAGCATATAATAGAGTAGAGGCTGTTTGATGAGGGCAGGTTATGAAGGAAAGAATACGTAATAATGTGTACATGACAGTGTGTGGACTTTTGTTGTATTTGGGAAGTGTCTGGCTGAGCAGAAGTTATCATTTGCCGTCTGGACATTGCGTTTGGCTGTTTTTTTTGCAGCGTACCTACTGGCTGGGTACAGTGTGTTTCAGAAGATTGCGGAACATTTTTTGGAGAAATTTTTTCTGGATGGGAATGTACTGCTTGTAATCACTACAATTTGTGCGTTTGCCGTTGGATATTATGTGGAGGCAGTGGCGGTGATCTTGATTTTTCAGGTTGGACATCTGATCGAGATGATCACAATAGATCGCTCCAAACGAAGAATCAGAGAACTCATCGATGTACATGCAATCCTTGCAAATAAACTGGTAGATGGGGAAGAAATACAGGTAGAGCCGTCAGAGCTTGAAAAGGACGACAGAATCTTGATCAGACCGGGCGAACGAGTTCCGGTAGATGGGATAGTCGTTTCGGGGACAACTTCGCTTGATACACAGATGATTACGGGAGAGGCAATTCCGCGTGAGGAAGAGCCGGGCGGAATTGTATATAGTGGAAGTCTGAATCTGACAGGCGCCATAGAAGTCAAAGTGCTTCATACATATGATGATTCTACGGTGTCAAGAATCTTGAATATCGTAGAAAATGTAGATACGAAAAAGGCAGAAAGTGAGCACAAAGTACAAAGATACATTCAGATTTATGTAGGCTTGATATTAGCGTCGGCAGCGATGCTTGTTGTTTTGCCAAGTCTGTTTGATAAGACATATGAGTATGTGACTGGAATGAAGAGAGTTGTTGTATTTTTGGCGGCAGCCTGCCCATGTGCGATTGGGATGTCTGTATCCACAGCATTTTTAGGCGGGATTCTTTCCGCTGCTAAAAAAGGTGTAATCGTAAAAGGAGGCGTGTATCTGGAAATTTTGGCGAAGGTGAACACCTTTCTGTTCGATAAGACGGGAACGTTGACGGAAGGTGTTTTTGAAGTGCAGGAGGTACATGCACAGTGGCTTACAGAGGAGGAATTATTGGAGATTGCAACATATGTGGAAAGCTACTCGAATCATCCGATTGCTGTTTCCTTGAAAAATGCTTATGGGAAAGAACTTGAAAAGACCCGTATGACTGAGATGGAAGAGATTCCGGGATATGGATTGACAGCAATTTACGAGGGAAAGAAAGTGTATGTTGGAAATGCAAGACTGATGGAAGAAAGAGGCATCCGGTTTCAGGAAATACACAAGTCAGGAAGCGTAATTTACATTGCGGTTGACGGGAAATATGCAGGTTATATCGTCGTTTCAGATATGATAAAAAAGATGCAAAGAGATGATTATGTATTTGAAAAGCATTGTCAGGCAGTCGCTGTGATGGTGACGGGAGATACCCAGTTTACTGGAAAAGAAGTGGCTGAGGAATTGGAATTAGACTATTATTATGCAAATCAGCTTCCGCAGGATAAGGTGGAGCGATTGGAAGAATTTTTGAATATGCAGGACGACACGGAATGTCTTGCAGCAGTTGGAGACGGTATCAATGATGCGCCGGTGCTCACGAGAGCCGACGTAGGGATTGCTATGGGAGCGCTTGGCTCAGATGCAGCGATCGAAGCGGCGGATATTGTCCTGATGGATGATGAACCGTTGGCGCTGGTAGATGCAGTCCGTATTGCAAAGGAGACGTTGAAGGTCATCAGGCAGAACACGGTTTATGCGGTTCTTATTAAAATAATCGTATTGGGATTGGCGCTGTGCGGAATGATAACAATCAAGGGGGCGATCATTTGGGAAGTATGTGTGATTGTGCTTGCGATTGTGAATGCTGCATGGGCATCTAAAAATCCGGCATAATAGAAAAGGAGCAGAGATGAAAAAAAGGAAAATAGCAATGCTTGTCATGACGGGAGTTTTATTGACAGGCTGTATGGGAACAAATTATTTGGAAGAAGGCGTTTCTCAGTTGGAAGAAAAGCAATATGAGGAGGCGAGCAAGTCTTTTCAGAAGGAGATCGATGAAGAAAAGAACTTAGATGAGGCATACCGCGGAATGGGAATTGCATATTTTGAGATGGAAGAATTCGAAAAAGCAATTGATGCGTTCGGGGAGGCATTGGACAATGGGGCAGAAGAAACGGCAACGTTATATAATTTTATCGGTATCAGTAATATGAAAATCGAAAATTATGAGGAAGCGGTATCTGCCTTTGAAAAAGGTATGTCTATGGAGGATTGCTCTGATACAATGAAACAGGAGATGCTGTTTAACACGGTTGTATCATATGAAAAGTTGGGGGACTGGGACAATGCAAAAGAGAAAGTGAGCGAGTATAACGAGCAGTATCCTGGAGACTCGAAGGCAGAAAAAGAAGCAGAATTTTTGGAGACCAGATAGGAGGGCTTTATGGCGGAAATGATAGAACTGAAACAGGTGAAGGAAAAGGTCATTTTGGTCGGAGTCAGCACGGATGATCATGATGATACGGAGAAATCGCTGGATGAACTGGAAGAACTGGCGTCAACTGCAGGGGCAGTGACGGTCGGGCGTGTTGTTCAAAATCTGTCACAGATCCACCCGGTGACCTATGTCGGAAAAGGAAAGTTGGACGAGATAAAAGACCTGTTGTGGGAGACAGAGGCGACGGGCATCATCTGTGATGATGAATTATCGCCGATTCAGCTTGGAAACATGGAAGATGCGTTGAATACAAAGATTATGGATCGAACCCTCATTATTTTGGATATTTTTGCAAACAGGGCGTCGACCAATGAGGGGAAAATTCAAGTAGAACTTGCGCAGTTGAAATACAGACAGTCGCGTCTTGTGGGACTTGGAAAATCATTGTCAAGACTTGGCGGCGGAATCGGGACAAGAGGTCCGGGAGAGAAAAAGCTTGAGATGGATAGGCGTCTGATCAAGGGGCGGATTGCCCAGTTGAACCGAGAATTGAAAGATGTCAAGCGGCACCGTGAGGTGACAAGAGAGCAAAGAAGCAGAAACCAAGTTCCGGTCATTGCGATTGTCGGTTACACAAATGCCGGGAAATCTACACTTTTGAATACACTGACGGGGGCGGATGTGCTGGAAGAAGATAAGCTGTTTGCGACGCTGGATCCGACAACCCGGAACTTAAAACTCCCAAGTAAACAAGAGGTATTGCTGACGGATACAGTTGGATTTATCCGAAAACTGCCGCACCATCTGATTGAAGCCTTCAAAAGTACGTTGGAGGAAGCAAAATATGCAGACATCATCCTGCATGTGGTGGATGCATCTAATCCGCAGATGGATGAGCAGATGTATATTGTCTATGAGACACTGATGAATCTGGAAGTTAAGAATAAACCGGTTATCACGGCGTTTAATAAACAGGATAAAGTAGATGGTGAGGTTATTTTACGTGATTTTAAAGCAGATCATGTTGTGAATATTTCGGCAAAGACTGGTGAGGGATTAGAGAATCTGCAAAATGTAATCGAAGAAGTTTTGCGGGAACAGAAAATTTTAATTGAGCAGCTTTATCCGTATGCTGATGCGGGAAAGATACAATTGATTCGAAAATACGGGGAACTGTTAGAAGAAGAGTACCGGGAAGAAGGTATTTTTGCAAAAGGGTACATTCCGATTGAAATCTATGAGAAAGTGAAACTGTGAGAGAAATGAAAAGATATCAGATTACAGAGTGGTGCCATCATTTTATGGAGAATCATGTGAAAGAAGGAGATCTCTGTATTGATGCGACAGCCGGAAACGGAAATGATACGCTCTTTTTGTGTGAACTTGTAGGAGAGTGTGGACGGGTGTTGGCATTCGACATTCAAAAAGAAGCGGTGGAAAATACGAAAAAGCGGATTTTGGAACATCAGATGGAAAAACGTGCAGATGTTTTTCTGGAAAGTCATGCGAAGATGCAGAAGTATGCAAAGGAAGAAACGGTAGACTGCATCGTATTTAATTTCGGATACCTTCCGGGCGGTGACCATCAGCTTGCGACTAAAGCAGATACAAGTATAGAGGCAATCAGACAGGGACTGCGACTGCTGAAGGTGGGAGGCATGATGAGTCTTTGCATTTACAGCGGAGGGGACAGCGGATTTGAGGAACGGGATGCAATCCTGTCATTTCTGAAATGCCTGGATACAAAATATTATCTTGTTATTCTGAGTTCCTATTACAATCGCCCCAATCATCCGCCGATACCGGTGATGATTCTGAAGTTAAAGTCTGACGTGGCGATTCATGAAAACACTTCCGATAAGCACGGGAAAAAGTAGAATAATCTTGAAAACCACAGTCAAAACAGGCTTCTAGAACCGGAGACCCCTGTAGGATCAAGTCTTTGGCAAAAAGAAGTCGTTTTTGTGTAATATAATTTCCGAGGCTGTATCCGGTCTCGGATTTGAACAGGCGCATCATATAGTATTTGCTTAGATAGAATCTTGAGGCGAGGTCATCAATTGAAAGATGGGCGGACAAATTGGCATTGATATAGTGCAGAATGTCCGCTATTTTTTCGTTGTAGACGGCGGTATCCAAAAAGAAAAGCTGTCTTGCGTGCGCCGCGCGATTGAGATGAATCATAAATTCTAAAAAAAGAACTTGCCTGTAGAGTTCGTTGGCATAGCCATCAGAGGAAAAGGATTCTTCCAATCTTTGGATTGTCTGAAACAAAATACTTTTTTGACGAGTGGGAATCCGAAGCACACTGGATTCCTTTTTTTGCTGCTTTTTGAAAACAATATCCCAAGTCGTAGTCCTGTGTACGGTAGTTTTCAATAAAAGTGGGAGAGATGTAAATAATAATCCGCTCATATGGCGTGGTTGTGTCGACGACCGGGCGGTGAATCTCATTATGGCGGACAAGAACCATATCGTAAGGTTCGAGCTGATAGGTTCGTCCCTCGATGGTATAATGCACATTTCCCTTGATTAAAATAGTGATCTTATCAAATTCATGGTAATGATATTTAATATTTGGAATACTCCTGTCTGTCAGATGAAACAACCGGAAATCACTGCTTAAATATCCTTTTTTTTCATAGTGTTCCATATCAAACCCTCCTGCTATGAGAGTATTATATAGCATTATTTGCAATATAGAAAGCATTATTTGTGTATTTGTGACATATAATGCCTGTTAAGATAGAAGTAGTAAAAATGCCGTGGAGGGTGAATGTATGAACGTTGT
>ENA-OPZZ01001666-OPZZ01001666.1-human-gut-metagenome-genome-assembly--contig:-NODE-1666-length-12844-cov-3.817646_pt1 | contig 12844 bp, 9 predicted proteins | sample MGYA00242487_ERZ504511 | MGnify/ENA primary metagenome ERZ504511 (study PRJEB26092, sample SAMD00036241) | human gut metagenome | host: Homo sapiens | study: EMG produced TPA metagenomics assembly of... | reverse complement strand
TCTGGAAATGATGCTGGATGTATGCCCGGAAGGAATTCTGATTCCGGCTCATATCTGGACACCGCATTTCTCTGTATTAGGTGCGAAATCAGGATTTGATTCTGTAGAGGAATGTTTCGAGGAACTGACACCGTATGTGCATGCATTGGAAACCGGACTTTCCTCTGACCCGGCTATGAACTGGAGAATTTCCAAACTGGACCGCTATCAGCTTGTATCCAATTCAGATGCACATTCTCCGTCTAAGCTGGGACGTGAGGCGAATCTGTTGGATATTGACTGTTCCTATGAGGGACTTTATCAGGCAATTCAGACTGGCCAAGGACTGGAAGGAACAGTAGAATTTTTTCCTGAAGAGGGGAAATATCATTTCGATGGCCACCGAAAGTGTGGTATATCATTAAGTCCTGTGGAAGCAGAACGTCTTGGTGGAATCTGTCCTGTCTGTGGAAAGAAGCTGACCATGGGTGTAGATCACAGAGTAGAGCAGCTTGCAGACAGAGCGGAAGGATTTGTGAAAGAAGATGGTAAGAAATATGAAAGCCTTGTACCTCTGCCGGAAGTAATCTCTGCATGTATGGGATATTCCACTGCAAGTAAGAAAGTGCAGGGGTGTTTTGAACAGATGATTCAGACACTGGGAACAGAATTCGACATTCTGCGAAACGTACCGTCAGAAGATATTAAATCCTGTGCAGGAGAACGGATTGCAGAAGGAATTGAGAATGTAAGAACCGGAAATGTGAACAGAATTCCGGGTTATGATGGTGAATATGGAAAAATACAACTGTTTGATGAAAATTAAACATGGAATGATGAAATTAGAAAACTGCCTATAAGAGAATAATCGGTGAGGAAATAATATATGAAGAAAATAGGAATTATCTCAGATACCCATGGTCTGCTCAGACCGGAAATACTGGAAATCTTAAAAGACTGTGACTGCATTATCCACGCAGGTGACGTAAACAAACCGGAAATCCTGGATACACTTCGTATGATGGGCTCCATCTATGCAGTCCGCGGAAATAACGACAAGGACTGGGCAGAAGGAATGGCGAAAACCTTACACTTCACCATAGAAGGGGTAAAATTTTTCATGACCCACAATAAAAAAGATGTGGACTGGGACTTAAAAGACACACAGGTAGTCATCTTCGGACACACCCATAAATACTTTGAAAAAATGATAGACAACCGTCTATGGCTAAACCCGGGAAGCTGCGGCCCCAGACGCTTCGACCAGGAGATTACCATGGCAGTAATGACAGTCGATAATGGAACCTATCAGTGGAAAAAGGTTGCCATGATTCCGAAAAAGTAGTATAAATATCAGAGCAAAACTTCTTTTTGAAAATCAATCATGAGTTTTCGAAAAGAAGTTTTTATTTTGTTCTATCTGTCAGTTTTTCCACTTTGTTTTTGGTAAGTTTGTAGAACTTAAATCATTAAGTTGACTGAAAATTAATTATTAAGTATACTAAAATCAAAGACAGGAACCTGCAAATCAAAGTATTGCGGAAGCGATGAGCACAGTGGGTGCATGACAGAAAGGAGCAGAAATGGCTGTTCAGTTTAATGAAGACAAGAAAATCTTCCGTCTGGATACGGAAACAAGTACTTACTTAATGGGATTAACTCCGGAAGGATATCTGGGACATATTTATTACGGAGATCGGTTATATAGAGCTGCAGAGAATTACATGCTGCGTATGGAGGAGCCTCCGTACACACCATTTGTAAACAAGAGAGAGAAATCTTCCTTCTTGGACAGCTTTCCAATGGAATATCCCACAGGAGGAATCGGAGATTACCGTGAAAGCTGCCTAAATGTGCGTAAGGAAGCAGGACAGATGGGATGCGAGATACACTATGTTTCCCATGAAATTTATAATGGTAAAAAAGCTCTCAAAGGACTTCCGGCATCTTTTGGCACAGAGGATGAGGTACAGACACTGGATATTCTTTGTGAGGATGAGGTTCTGGGACTGCAGGTGGTATTGAGCTATTCTGTATTTGAGAAGGAAAATGTAATTACCCGAAGTGTACGTTTAATTAATAAGGGAGCTCAGAAGCTTAAAATTGAGAAAATCTACAGTGCATGTCTGGACATGGACAATGAGAATTTCGAGATGTTGACACTCCATGGTTCTTGGGCGAGAGAACGTCATATCCAGCAAGGACCACTCCGCTACGGAAAACAGATGGTATCTTCCACAAAAGGAGAGTCCAGCCATCAGGAGCATCCGTTCCTGGCACTGGTGACACCGGGAACAACTCAGCAGCAGGGTAAAGTTTACGGAATGCATTTCGTATATTCCGGAAACTTTATCGGACAGGCAGAGTTAAACCAGTTTGATTCTGTGCGTGCTGTAATGGGTATTAATAAAGAGGAATTTGGTTGGATTCTGAGAACTGGAGAGGAATTCCAGGCACCGGAAGTTGTTATGACTTATTCTCATGAAGGCCTGGGAGAAATGACCAGAAGTTATCATGATTTCTACAGAAGCCACATGATCAGAAGCAAATATCTTCATAAGAAGAGACCAATTCTGATCAACAACTGGGAAGCCACCTACTTTGATTTTAATACTGATAAACTGTTAGATATCGCAAGAGAAGCGAAGTCCTGCGGTATTGAGATGCTGGTTATGGATGACGGCTGGTTTGGCGTGAGAAACAGCGATAACTGTTCTCTTGGTGACTGGAAAGTTAACACAGACAAGATCACAGGCGGACTGAAATATCTGGTAGATGAAGTAAACAAGATCGGCCTTGAGTTTGGTATCTGGTTTGAGCCGGAGATGATTTCTCCTAACTCTGATCTTTATAGGGCGCATCCGGAATGGGCAATCCAGATTCCTGGAAGAGAAGCAACACAGAGTAGGCAGCAGTACGTCCTTGATCTTTCCAGGCCGGAAGTGTTGGATTATGTATATGAAAGCGTGGCTTCTATCTTAAGGAGTGCAAATATTGTTTATGTGAAATGGGATATGAACCGTCAGTTAAGTGACCTGGGAAGCACTTATCTGGGAGCGGAAGAGCAGCAGGAACTTTTCCATCGTTATGTTCTGGGGGTTTATGCACTGCAGGAGAGACTGGTTACAGAATTTCCTGATCTCCTTCTGGAAAACTGCTCCGGAGGCGGTGCACGTTTCGATCCGGGTATGTTATACTATAGTCCACAGATCTGGTGTTCTGATGACACAGATGCCATCGAGCGTCTGATGATCCAGGAAGGAACTTCTCTGATCTATCCGTTATCTACCATGGGCGCTCATGTCAGCGACTGCCCGAACCATACAGTTGGCAGGGAGACGCCCTTCGAGACAAGAGGACATGTGGCACTGGCAGGTACCTTTGGATACGAACTGGATGTGACAAAGATTCCGGAAGAAGACAGAAAGATGATCCCAGAGCAGACAAAGATGTACCACAAATATCATGAACTGGTACGTGAGGGTGACTACTACAGAATCGCTTCCTACAGAGAGAATCATCTGTATGACTGCTGGGCAGTAGCTGCAAAAGATAAGAGCGAAGTTCTGGTAACTTATGTGCATGTACTCAGCACGCCCAATGCCCATAGTAGAAGAATCTTCCTGCAGGGATTTGATACGGAAGCTGTCTATGCACTTGAGGGAACCGAAGAGAAATATACAGGCGAGATGTTGATGAAGTGTGGTTTCCTTGTGAAAGGATTCTGGGGAGACTTTAAAAGTAAACTGTATCATTTTGTGAAAGTGACTGAGTAAAGGGGATAAGAAAGGACATATAATGTAATGGGAAAAGTAAGAATGGCTGATATTGCCGCAAAGGTAGGAGTCAGTACAGTAACTGTTCATAATGCTCTGGCCGGCAATAAGGGCGTTAGTGATGAGATGCGGGAGAAAATCCAAAAGGTGGCAGATGAGCTGGGTTATCATCAGATGACGGCAGCAGCCAAACGTGAAAGAAATAAAGGTGGCCTGCGCAATATCGGTGTTATTATTTCTGAGAGATATTTGGCTACATATACTACTTTTTACTGGAAAATGTATCAGGAGCTTGCTTTGGTTGCTACTGATAAGAATTGCATGGCTGCAGTGGAAATACTGAAGTGGGATATGGAGGAGAATTTCATCCTTCCGAGAATTCAGGAAGAGCATACTGTGGATGCTCTGATCGTAATGGGGGAAATCAGCAGGGAATATATTCATTTTATGAAGAAACATACAGATATGCCGGTGATATTTCTGGATTTCTATGACAAAGAACTGGCTAAAGATGCAGTTATTGCGGACAATTTTTATGGTATGTATCTGATGACTGGATATCTGTTTGAACAGGGGTTTACAAAGATGGCTTATGTTGGTTCTATTCATGCCACCAGCAGTATCATGGATCGTTACTGTGGTTTTTATAAAGCGCAGTTAGAACATGGACAGATTCTTCCGGAGGAATGGCTGATCGAAGACCGTGATGAAAAAGGTACTACGAATATTACGCTGCCACAGCATATGCCGGAAGCCTTTGTATGCAATTGTGACCTTACTGCCGGAATACTGATTCTGGAACTGGAGAAACAGGGATATCGTGTACCGGAGGATATTTCTGTAGTCGGTTTCGATAATTACCTGTATCCTGGATTCCCGGATAAAAAGATTACCAGTTATGAGGTAAATACCCGGGTAATGGTAAAAGTAGCACTGGAAAAAGCACTGAAACAGATTAAGAATCCAGATTCAGGACGAGGCCTGAGTGTTGTTTCCGGAAAAATTGTAGAAAAGGAAAGTGTACGAAAAAGAGATAGAGGAAATTAAAAAACAAATATAAAATTAAATTTAGAAATATAAAACATAAAAAATAAGCAATTGAAAATTAAATATTAATAATTGCAGCTCGCAGGAAAATCAAGAAAATTGGTTTACCTGTGAGTTTTTTGTTGTGAAAATATACAAAAATAAAACTTAAATATTTCATGGTATTAACAAAATTAATTATTTAAGTATTTTATACTTGATATTTAAGCTAATTGTGATAAGATTAAATCAACTTAAACGAAGGGAAAGTTAACAAAGCGTTTTGCAGAATGACAAGGAGTCTGCAAGCTCAAAATCGAAAGGAGAGAAAACATGAAAACAAGAATGTTAAGAAAAGCTGTTGCGACAACAGTAGCTGCAACAATGGTTTTATCTGTTCCGGTTTATGCAAAAGAGGATAAGAAGGTAACAATTGACCAGATTGAACTTGGAAAAGATTACACAGATATCAAGGCTGACCTGAAATTCCTTACACATAAGACAGATGTTGTGGATACTGTATTCAAAGGATATGTGGAAGAGTTCCAGAAGTTGTATCCGAATGTAAATATTGAATATGAAGGAATCACAGATTATGCAAATGATGTTACCATGCGTCTTTCAACAGGAGACTGGGGAGACATCTGTATGGTTCCTACTACAGTAGATAAAGATGAACTGGAAAATTATTTTGTAAGTTTCGGAGATAAAGATTCCCTTTCAAAAATCTATGAAAGTAACATGCTGAACAATTATGCATTCGGTAATCAGGTTTATGGTGTTCCATCCATGGCTAATGTACAGGGAATTGTTTACAACAAGGCAGTGTTTAAAGAAGCAGGAATTACAGAACTTCCAAAAACACCGGATGAGTTCCTTGATGATCTTCAGAAAATCAAAGATAACACAGACGCGATCCCAATGTATACAAACTTTGCAGCAGGCTGGACTATGACAGCATGGGATGCCTACATTGACGGCGGTGCAACAGGTGATCCGGATTTCGTAAACAACGTACTCTGTAAAGGAAAAGATCCATTCTCTGACAGAGGAGACGGAACTGGTCCATATGCTGTTTACAATACACTTTATGAAGCTGTAAGCAGAGGCCTTACAGAAGATGACCCGACAACAACTGACTGGGAAGGAAGCAAAGGTATGCTTAATAACGGTCAGATCGGATGTATGGCACTTGGTTCCTGGTCTGTAACACAGATGCAGCAGGCCGGCGATCATGCAGATGATATCGGATATATGACATTCCCGATCACAGTAGATGGCAAACAGTATGCAGCAGCAGGCCCTGACTACTGCTACGGAATTAACTGCAACAGCTCTGAAGATCAGCAGATCGCAGCAATGTGCTACATAAAATGGCTGGTAGAAGAATCCGGATATTCTCAGAGTGAGGGTGGTCTTTCTATTGTAACAGGCAGTGAATATCCTGAAGCTTTAAAGGATATGGAAGGTGTAGAGCTTGTTGTTAACAATCCTGCTCCGGAAGGGGAAGAGAATTTATGGAATGATATCAACAATGATTCTGAGCTTGGTATTAATGTATCCGGTGCTGTTCCTACTGAAGTTGTAGAGTCTGCAGTTACAGGAGAAAAGACAATGGATGATCTGGTACAGGAATGGAATGAACAGTGGACATCCGCACAGGAAAATAACGGAATTACATTTGAATAAATACCTGTGATCCTTTACAGGAGGTTTTGGAAACATTACAAAAGGCAGGGTGAAAGATCCCTGCCCTTTCTTTAGGAGAAAGGAGAGAAATTCATGAAACAGAAGAATGGATTTGTTCGCTGGATACAATCAGGAAAAGTAAACCGTAATCTCTGTATTTTTACATTTATGCTGGTACCACTGCTCCTGCTTATTGTATTTACCTATATTCCATTTGGAAAAATGGTACAGTTCAGTTTTTATGATATGAAATATATCGGAGCACGTAAATTTGTAGGCTGGAAAAATTATATAGATGTGTTTACCAGGGATGACTGTTTCCGGGCTTTGAAAATCAGTATTTACTACATATTTGCCTCTTTTATCCAGTTGGGACTTGCCCTTTATTTTGCGACTATTCTGAGTTTCAAAACAAAATGCAGCGGTTTATTCAAAGGATTTATGTTTTTCCCATACCTGGTATGTGGTATTGCAGTAGGTTTCGTATTTAAATTCTTCTATACCAGAGGCTTCGTTCTTGATACCGTACTTCAGTGGTGCGGCTTTCAGCTGGATAATCTTCCTTACTGGCTGAAAGATACACGTATTAACAATATTTCGGTAGCTGCCACCTCTATCTGGAGATATATGGGACAGCAGATGGTACTGTTCATTGGTGCGATCATGTCTGTAGATTCTTCTCTTTATGAAGCAGCCGAGATTGACGGTGCAAATGGATGGGCGAAATTCCGTTATGTAATCCTTCCAAGCATTAAAACAATCGTTGTATTAAATATGATTCTTTCCATTACCGGTTCTCTGAGCGTATTCGAGCCACCTTATGTTATTACAGGCGGTAACTTTGGAACAGGAAGTTACTTTGTAATCATGAATAAACTGGCACATGAAAATCAGAAGGTTGGTCTTGCATCTGCAATGGCAATTGTATTGCTGGTTCTGATCATGATCGCCACAGCTATCCAGAAATGGGTTGAAAGGTACTTCTTCGGAGTTGGGGATCAGGAAGCAATCAGAACAGTCAGGAAGCGTGAGAAACGTCTGGCTATGGAAGCGAAAGGGGGCGCACACTGATGACAGCAGCGAAATTAAAAAAAGGAATCCTGGTTGTGCTAAAGTATTTCACTTTGATTCTGGGTGCATTTGTGTCAATACTTCCGCTGGTTGTGTGTGTGATCACAGCGTTTAAAAGTCCGGAAGAGTATGCTTCCACCAATGTTATGACACCTCCCAAGAGCTGGACATATGTTGAAAACTTTATCCAGGCATGGAAACAGGCAAACATGGGTGTTGCTTTCAGAAACTCTTTTATCATTCTGGTATTTGTACTGGCCGGTTCTATCCTGACAGGCTCTATGATCGCATATGTACTGAGCCGTTTTAAATTCAAAGGAAACGGACTGATCAGAAGTTTGTTCCTTTTTGCATCTCTGCTTCCTGGTATTGCCATGCAGGTATCCGTATATCAGATCATGTACACCATTGGATGGATCAACTTCCTTTCTGGATACATCATAATGATGTGCGGAACAGATATTATATCTATTTACATATTTATCCAGTTCTTTGAAAATATCTCCACTGCACTGGATGAATCAGCAATCATGGATGGATGTACCTACTTTGGTGTATTCTTCCGAATTTTGTTCCCACTGCTGAAACCGGCAATCATAACAGTTATGATCCTGAAGGGTGTTGGCGTATATAACGAATACTATAATGCGAACCTTTACCTGCAGGATAAAAACCATCTGGTTACAGTAGCTACTTCACTTTTTAAATTTACAGGACCGCTGGGAAATCAGTACAACTACATCTGCGCAGGTGTCATTATCACGATGCTTCCGGCTCTGATCGTGTTTATTCTCTGTCAGAAGCAGATTTACAGTGGACTGACACAGGGTGCTGTAAAAGGCTGATATTACAACTAATACTAATAATAACTAACAGGAGGATTATTTAAATGAGCGAAGTAAAGATTATCGGACCAAACGTTCCTAATATGCCGTGGCAGGACAGACCTGCTGACAAAAAAGATAAATCAGAAATCCCGGTATGGAGATACAGCGAAAAACCCTATCATCGGACGTAATCCATCAGAAGGTGTTGCACGTATTTTTAACAGTGCAGTTATGCCATATGAAGGAGAATTCATCGGTGTATTCCGTGGAGAACAGACAAACGGTATTCCATATATCTACCTTGGAAGAAGCAAGGATGCCATCCACTGGGATTTTGATAAAGAAAAAATTCCTTTCAAGGATGAAAACGGAAATGATTTTATGCCGAAATATGCATATGATCCAAGACTGGTAAAAGTAGAAGATACTTATTATATCATCTGGTGTCAGGATTTCTATGGCGCAGCGATCGGTGTTGCAAAAACACAGGATTTCAAAACCTTTACAAGAATTGAAAATCCGTTCCTTCCATTTAACAGAAATGCAGTTCTTTTCCCGAGAAAGATCAATGATAAATTCATGATGCTTTCCCGCCCAAGTGACAGCGGACATACTCCATTTGGTGATATCTTTATTTCCGAGAGCCCGGATATGGAATACTGGGGTAAACACCGCCATGTAATGGGAAAAGGAAGCGAATGGTGGCAGAATGTAAAAATCGGTGGCGGTGCAGCTCCTATCGAAACTTCTGAAGGATGGCTTCTTTTCTATCACGGTGTAACAGGAACCTGCAATGGATATGTATACAGCATTGGTGGAGCAATTCTTGATATTGACAATCCATCTGTTGTGAAATACCGCTGCGATACTTTCCTCCTCACACCGGAAGAATGGTATGAAGAACGTGGATTTGTTCCAAATGTTACATTCCCATGCGCAACGATCCATGATGCAGAAAGCGGAAAGATTGCTATCTATTATGGATGTGCAGATACTTATGTAGGTCTTGCATTTACAGAAGTTGATGAGATTGTTTCCTATATTAAAGAACACAGTGTTGTGACAGAAGAAGATACTGAAATCGGAAAGAGATAATCAACCTACAATTATAAAACAGGATGAGACAGGGGCGTTGTGCCATGTGTGATGGCGTGAGGCTCCTGTTTTGCCTTACCGGCTGGCCGGTAATATGGGAGATTATGAGATTATAGAAGACAGAGGGCAGGAAGAATGACAATTTTAGCAGATCATAAGAAATTGATTTACAGTGGAAGAATTGACTGGAGTAATCCGCTGGAACCGATTTTTGTATTTCCGTGTACATTTGTAAAAATGAAATTTACAGGAAACGTTTTGAAAGTTCATGTGAAGAACCGTAATGCTTATTGGAACAATTATCTGGGAGTGATTCTGGATGGGGAACAAAGTTCAGTTCTTCTTCCGAAAGACGGAGAAGCGCTGCTGGATATTCCGGTAAAAGAATCCGAGAAAACGGAACATGAAGTGATGATTTTCAAGAGACAGGATTCCTGCCATGAACTTACTTTCCTGGGATTTGAGCTTGGCGAGGGGGCAGAAATCATGGATTCAGATCCGTTGCCGGAAAGAAGAATCGAAGTGTATGGAGATTCTGTATCAGCAGGAGAGGTATCTGAGGCTGTGGACTACACGGGAAAAGAAGACCCGGAACATAATGGCGAATATTCCAACAGCTGGTATTCCTATGCATGGATGACTGCGAGAAGATTGAATGCGCAGATCCATGATGTTGCTCAGGGTGGAATTGCTCTGAGGGATCATACAGGATGGTTTTATGAACCGGAAGCAATCGGAATGGAGACAGCCTGGAATAAAATACATTATAATCCATTGTTTGGGAATGCAACAGAGTGGGATTTCTCCAAATATACACCGCAGGTGGTAATTGTGGCAATCGGTCAGAATGATAATCATCCGGACGATTATGTGAAAGAAGACTACAACAGTGAGAGATCAAAGCAGTGGAGAGAGCATTATAAGGCATTTATAGAAGGGCTGAAGAAACAGTATCCGGAGGCCAAAATCGTCTGCTGCACAACCCTGCTCTGCCATGATGAGTCCTGGGACAGATCAATCGGGGAAGTTGTGAAAGAACTGGACCATCCGGACATCACCCAGTGTCCTTTCACACGAAACGGAAAGGGTACTCCCGGACATCTGCGTATCCCGGAGGCAGAGGAAATGTCTCAGGAGCTGGCTGCTTATATAGAGAAACTGAATGTGAAGGGATGGGAGAAGTGATGGAAAAGATAAATCTTTCAAGACTGAAAAACTGTATGACAAGAGCACAGAGAGGCGAAGAACTGACCATTGGTTTCCTGGGAGGTTCCATTACTCAGGGAAGCCTTGCCACTGAGCATGAGAATACATATGCCTACAGAGTGTTTACCTGGTGGAAGGAAACCTTTCCAAATGGGGAATTTCATTATGTAAATGGCGGGATCGGAGGAACAACTTCTCATTATGGAGTTTCCAGAGCTGTTACGGATGTGCTGATGTATCAGCCGGATTTCGTAATGGTGGATTTCAGTGTGAATGACGAACCGGATGAATTTTTCCAGGAAACCTATGAAGGTGTCATACGTAAACTTCTTCGGTGGAAATCAGAACCGGCAGTGGTAATCCTGAACAATGTATTTTATGACATGGGAAAAACTGCTCAGGATTTTCACAATGCAGTGGGTAACCGGTATCAGGTTCCTCATGTCAGCATGAAAGATACTCTGTATCAGGAAATGAAGCAGGGAAAATATACAAGAGAAGAACTGACACCGGACGGTCTTCATCCAAATGATAAAGGCCATAAACTGGTGGCAGAGAAGATCATTGCATTTCTGGAAGAGGTTCGAAGCCATATGGCAGAGCCGGAAGATGAGCTGACGATTCCGGAACCAATGACTCAAAACGCATATGAAAATGCCAGACGACTGACAATCCGGGAAAATTTCTCCGGAGCTTGCAGGATTCCGGGCAGATACAGAAGAGAAAACAGGACATCTGGATCACTTCAAAAACGGATGGATCGGAAAGAAGCCGGGAGATAAGGTTGCTTTTGAGACAGAAGGCTCCTGTATTGCGGTACAGTACAGAAAAACCATTCATAAGCCTGCACTGCGTGCCAAGCTTGTGTTGGATGGGACAGAGCCAATGAGGTACTTCTTGATGCAAATTTTGATGAAGACTGGGGTGACTGCCTGTATCTGGAACCAATCCTTCACCATGGGGAAAAACAAAACTCATACGGTAGAAATTGAAATCCTGCAGGATAACAATAAAGACGCAACGCCATTTTACCTGATGTCTTTGATCGTGGCGTGAAATATCAGACAAGGAGAACCGATTATGGGATTCAGAGAAGATTTTGCATGGGGAACTGCAACCAGTTCCTATCAGATAGAAGGTGCTGTAAAAGGCGAAGGAAAGGGAGAACACATCTGGGATGTCTATACAAAAGAGCCGGGACATGTGTTTGAAGGCCATACAGGAGAAACTGCCTGTGATCATTATCACAGATATCCGGAAGATGTAAAGATCATGAAAGAGATGGGACTGAAGGCTTATCGTTTCTCCATTGACTGGACAAGAGTGCTTCCTGATGGATATGGAAAAGTAAATGAGAAGGGGATTGCATTTTATAATGCACTGATCGATGAGCTTCTGGACAAGGGGATTGAACCGTACATTACTCTGTATCACTGGGAACTTCCCTATGAAATCTATAAACGGGGAGGCTGGATGAATCCTCAGATCGTAGAGTGGTTTGGTGAATACGCAAAGCTTGTAGCCGAACGGTTCAGCGACAGGGTGACGCATTATTTTACAGTAAATGAGCCTCAGTGTTTTGTAGGACTTGGATTCCTGACAGGGGCGCATGCACCCGGGCTGAAATCACCTTTACGCGACACCTTTGAGATGGCGCACAATGTAATGAAAGCCCATGGACAGGCAGTCCGGATGCTGCGCCAGTATGGCAGACAGCCACTTGTTATTGGCTACGCACCTACCTACGGTATGGCTTATCCGGAAACAGAAAAGCCGGAGGATATTGAGGCGGCAAGACAGGCAATGTTCGCTCTGCAGCCGGATAACAGTAACTGGACATGGAATGTTTCCTGGTGGTCAGACCCGGTTCTTCTTGGTCATTATCCGGAAGAAGGGCTGAAACGCTATGAACCATATCTGCCAAAGATCACAGAAGAAGATATGAAGCTGATTTCTGAGCCCATCGATGTTTACGGACAGAATATCTACAATGGAAGATGTGTCCGCATGGGGGCTGACGGGAAACCGGAAGATGTGAAACGCTATGCAGGTTTTCCAAAAACAGCCATCAACTGGCCGGTAACACCGGAAGTACTTTACTGGGGACCGAAGTTCTTATATGAACGCTATCAGAAACCAATCTATATTACTGAGAATGGAATTTCCTGTCATGAT
>ENA-OPZZ01001664-OPZZ01001664.1-human-gut-metagenome-genome-assembly--contig:-NODE-1664-length-12856-cov-3.854348_pt1 | contig 12856 bp, 17 predicted proteins | sample MGYA00242487_ERZ504511 | MGnify/ENA primary metagenome ERZ504511 (study PRJEB26092, sample SAMD00036241) | human gut metagenome | host: Homo sapiens | study: EMG produced TPA metagenomics assembly of... | reverse complement strand
AGAGATTAAAACAAAAGGATACAGTATGGGGCGCGGGTGCTGTGGAATGTGTTTGCTCGGTCCGTTTGGATTATTGTGCGGAGCGCTTTTCACGGGCTCTAAAGTAAAGAGCAGATTTATCACCTGGTGGGGATGTAAAAATTGCGGAAGACAACATTTAGCGCAGCATGACGCTGTTGAAACGTTAAGTTCGTTGATGGATAAAATGACAGTAAATTGTCTTTGCTATGGCGCGCTAGGTTCTCTTTTGCTTTACCCGATACTGGATGAATTAGTGCATGGATTTTTAAGAACGGTCATCGTTGTTTTGATCGCTGTCATAGTGGGAGTTTCCTTGCCGTTATATTTTTGCTATCAGTTATGCGAGGATATAGACAAACAGTTAGGGTATAGTATTTGGGATATTTTAGAAGTAGAAAAGAAACAGGAAATTTGGAGTTGTATAAAATTTTCAATGCTTTCTTTAGCCGGTACACTGATTTTTGTCTGTCCGATCTTAGTACATTTTGCAGAGTAAGATGATGATGGATAAAAGAAAATATATAAGAAACTTATGGTGATAGGAAGAGCGACGGGATGTCATCAATTACCGGAACGAAGCTTTTCCTTTCGCGGAAAACAATTTCCGGTATGCGCAAGATGTACGGGGTGTTTATAGGAGAAGTTTTGGGAATCTTCTTATTCAAGGTCGGCGAGATTTCCAATATAATTGCGGTCGTGTTTTCTCTGATCATGTTTGCAGATTGGTTCGTACAATATTAATTTCATTACGAATCAAATAATATACGGAGATTAATAACCGGTCTTCTGTGCGGATATGCGTTCGGAAATATCATTATGAAATATTTAAGATATTTTATGTGATTGAAAACATTAAAAGAGAATGTAGGAGGAATTTGCCATGTTTTGCGAAAAGTGTGGAAAAGAAATAAAAGATGGGGATAAGTTTTGTCCGTATTGCGGAGCGGAAAATGAAATAAATAAGGAAGAACCGAGTCATGATATACCGCCGGATTTTAGCGTCAAAGGCGCAGGAAAAAGAAAAAAGGAGCGGTTATCGCGATCGCTGTTTTAGTTATTATTGTGGCGATCGGTATTTTTAAATGCAGTTCAAAGGATGAAATATTAAGATATAATGTGCATGTAATTAATAATACCGGTTTTGATATTTATGCTCTTTATGCTTCAGAACCTGATGTGGATAACTGGGAAGAAGATTTGCTTGAGGATGGTATAGTGTATGATGGTGAAAGGGTAGATATAGAGTTTGTGATCACAGAGGAGGATCTTGACTGGGATTTTGCGATAGAAGATTTGAAGGAAATGTTCTTGAATTTTATGGTTTGAGTTTTGCAGAGTGTGATGTAGAAGGAGCGACGTTGATTTTGGAATATGACGGTTATAAGGGAACTGCATCGTTATATTAAAGGTAAAATAAGATAAAGGATGTAAAAAAATGTTTTGTGAAAATTGTGGAAAAGAAATAAAAGATGAGAATAAGTTCTGTCCGTATTGCGGAGCGTCTGTACAGCCTGAACAGAATGGCGAACAGCCAGAGCAGTCGGCACAGCCGGAACAGAAGAGCGAACAGCCAGAACAGTCGGCACAGCCGGAACAGAAAAATGAACAGCCAAAGCAGTCGGCACAGCCGGAACAGAAGAGTGAACAACCAAAGCAGTCGGCACAGTCAGACCAGCGGTTGACACAAAAAGAGACAACAGGTAATTCAAGTGCAGATGTTAAAAACAAGGGTGTGTCTCATCCTGCGCCGAAAAAGAAAAAAAACAGCGGTAGTAATTGGAATTATCGCGATGGCAGCAGTCATAATAATCGGAATTATTGCAGCAGTGAAAATGTTTGGAAGTTCCGATGCGAAAGAAACTGCAAAAGATTCGACATATAAAGAGGTTAAAGAGAAATGCAGCTGAAAAGAATACGAAGCCGGCGAAAAAGGAAAATGTAAAACCTAAAAAAGAAACTGATGGGGAAATGAAAAAAGATTCCGGGCAAGAAGAAAAAAAGGAAGAAAAAGATTCCTTGTAGAAATATACACCGGATAGTATAATCTTAAACAACAAAGAGAAAGCGTGGACAGGGGATTGAAAATGTTAAATGTTTATGCATGGAGCTATGGAAGCGTAGGTATGACAATGCTGGGATCACTGATAATCTGGAGGATTCTGGCCAAATGTATAAGACAGGATATATGGAAAGTAATGAATGCAGTGGGGGCTGTGGTGGCACTTTTAATAATCCTTAGATTCACAGTGATTGGAAGAGAGTCATCCAATGAACATTGTTTTATGGTGATGGCAGAATATTCGGGCGAATTTTACAGAGAAATGATCATGAATACGTTTTTATATTTTCCACTGGGACTTATGCTGGGGGAACTTACAGGCTGTCATGTGGATATGGCTTGCTTTTCTATTGTCGCTTGGGATAGAAAGCTGGCAGTTTGCAGCAGGAACAGGGATTGCCCAGGGGACAGATGTGTTGTGTAATACGTTGGGAGCCTGTATGGGCGGAATGTTCTTGAAAAAGATTTTTTTCAAAAAGAAAAATGCACGGCAGTGAAAGGAGAAGGATATGGTTGATTTACATTTGCACATTCTTCCGGGATTGGATGATGGGGCAGAAGATCTGGAAACAGCAGTGAGAATGGCAAAAATGGCAGCTCATAGCGGGGTTTTTCATATGGCGGCAACCAGCCATGGAAATTATTATGATTATACGCTAGAAGAATATAGAGAAAGCTTCGAAAGACTTCAGAGAGAACTGGTAATAAGGCAAATACCGGTTAAACTTTATCCGGGTATGGAAATTTTTATGGATGAAAATGCGGGAGATTTGTTAGAATGCCGAGAACTTCTTACGCTAAATGGAACGAAATATGTGTTGATTGAATTTGATTTTGAAGAAAATGTCGAAAAAGTTTGCAAATATGTTGATGATTTGCAAAATAGACGTTATAATGTAGTCTTGGCACACCCGGAACGATATACTTTTATACAGAAAGATCCTGAGTTTGCATATTTTCTTGCACAGCAAGGCTGTGTGCTTCAGGTAAACAAAGGAAGTGTTTTTGGGCAGTTTGGAAGCAGATGCAGAAATCTGGCAAGGCAGTTTATGGATGATGGGATTGTCAGCATCCTGGCATCAGATGCACATGATTTTCAGTATCGTACACCATCTATGGAGAGATTGATGAGATATCTTGAAAGAAGATATCCATGGAAACAGGTTCAGGTGTGGACTTCAGAAAATCCAAGCAGGATTTTAAAAGGAAATCCACTTGTGGATTTCCAGGCAATTTAGAAAAGGAGTAAAATACTATGAATAAAGCAAAGGTCTGTGCAGGAGCAGTTTGTATCCTGGCATTAGCGGGGGGCTGGGTCTATTACTCGAATGGGCAAAAGCAAAGAGATGTGGATCCGCCGGTGATTAGTGCCGATGCGGAAAGTTTTTCTGCAAGTATTGGTGCGGATGATAAAGAACTGATTTCTGGTGTTACAGCAACGGATGAGAAGGACGGAGATGTATCGGACAGTATTTTGATTGATAATATCAAGAAAAAGGAAGATTCAGATAATGATTTCCTGATTACATATGTTGCATTCGATAAGTCTAGTAATATGACATCGCTTACAAGAACGCTTCATTATTCAGATTATCGGCAGGTACATTTTTCCATCACACAGGCACTTCGCTTTCCGGAAAACCAGGAAATTGATTTATTGTCATGCATTACTGCTAACGATTGTATTGACGGAGATGTTACTCCATTTGTCACGTTCGACGGAGATAAGGAATTGTTAGAGGGAGAACCCAAAAAGGGAATTTATGAATGTACATTAAACGTAACGAACAGTGTCGGATTTACAACATCACTCCCAATCAGTGTAGAAATTTATGAAGACAGCTATGATGAAAGAAACAAGAGACCGGAGCTTGTGCTGAATCAATACGTGACATACTTGAAAAAGGGACAGGATTTAATGCGAATACATATTTGGATCATGTTGTAGAAGATGGAGAGAAAAAGATAGAAGATACAACGTCTGGTGACAGTTCAGAAGAACAGAATCAGATCAGTAAAGATGTTATTCCACTGTCATCCATTGAAATTACTTCAAAAGTGAATACCGAAAAAAAAGGAATTTATACAGTGAATTACAGATACACATCAGAAGAAACCGGATACGACTGCAATGCAAATCTGATTGTGGTAGTTGAGTAGGAGGAAAAGGATGAAACAGGAGAAATACTCAAATATAAATACAGAAGCATTTGATTTTAAGTATATCTATAGAAGTCTGAAAAAATATCTGATATATATCCTTGCAGTTACCTGTGTGACAGGTACACTTTCTTATATTTTCCTGGATCAGTATATGCAAAATACGTATAAAGCAAGTGTGAATCTTTACGTAATTCCACGTGATAATTCAGCAAATAAGTTTTATACGACAGGGATGGATACAGCAGTATCCAGATGCAATAGTGCATTAAACAGCGATATGATGAAAGAACTGATTAAAAAGGAAGATGATGCAGATAAAATGCAGGGAAATTTATCTGCAAGTATCGTAACGGGAACAAATGTCATTGTGATGAGTGCAACGAGCAGTTCGGCTGAGAGTGCGTGTCGTCTTTTGAAAGCCGGTATAGATAATTATCCAAAGCTTTCAGGGTATTTTCAGACGGGATATATACTGAAAAAAATTGGAAGTTTTTCGGGAAATGGGATTAAAATTCACAGAGAGCGTGCACTTATGACAGCACTCAAAATGGCAGCAGTCATGTTTGCAGCTGCCTGTGGGATTATTATAGCCATGGCAATCTTTACGGATAAGATTCATAATGCGGATCAAGCGGAAGAATTGTTGGATATGGATGTTTTTGGAAGCATTCCGTTTATAAGAAAAAACCAGAATCAGAAATCCATATTGCTTACAGACGTAAGGACAGATCCTCAATATTCAGAGTCGATTGATAAAATTGTTACTAAACTGCGGAGAAAGATGTATGCAAAAGGGTATAAAGTTCTCATGGTGACCAGTCTGAAAGAGAATGATGGTAAATCTACAGTTGCAGTAAATATGGTACTGAATCTGGCACAGAGAGGAAAAAAAGTTGTTCTTGTAGACTGTGATATGAGAAGATCGGCAGTCCATAAGCTGCTGGAAATAGATATGGATATGGATAAACAACTTTATGATTATCTGAAGGGAACAAGATCACTTGATGAGGTTTTGCAGAAAGCAGGACAGGATGACAGACAGTTTATGTGTGTATTACAGAAAAAAGCGATTTCAAATCCGGAAAATCTGTATGAATCAGAGCGTTTTGAACAGATGCTGCAGGAACTTTCAGAAAAATTTGATTATGTGATCCTGGATACAGCACCAACTGGAATTGTGCGTGATGCTGAAATTATTGCGGGATATGCACAGGCTGCATTTATGGTCATTAAGCAGGATGAAGTTCATGCAACGGCAATAAACGATGCGGTAGATATTCTGGAGGATGCAGGGGCATCTGTAATCGGCGGTGTGTTGAATATGGCAAGGGGAGAGCGGCTTGCAGGAAGCGGATATCGTAAGTATGGACGTTATTATTACAGCTATGCCTACGGAAAGGATGGACAAAATGCAGGAAAACGATAAGAGACAGCAGGAAGTGCAGGAGAGTGTACAGGAATACCATGAAGACGAAAATGCCATTGATCTTATAAGCATGCTGGATGATGCCATCCGGTGTTTTAAAAAATACTGGCCGCAATTCCTTATGCTGGTTGTGACAATGATCGCTGCTTTTATTATAGCAGGTAATCAGGCTTACACACCACAGTATCAGGCAAAAGTTACATATGCGGTAAATAAAACATCAATAGCAGAAGTGGATGCTTCTATAGCACAGAGGCTTAGCGGAAGCATTTCCGCAGTTGTGAGCACAGGAGAATTTAAAGAAAGACTGTTTGCAGGTGTAGAACCGGAAGATGTCAATGAAAATTACAGTATTACATCTGCATATACGGAAAATTCCAATTTGTTTGCGGTTACTGTTACAGCAAATAATTACAACAATGCAAATATGGTGATGGAACTTTTTGAGAAAATGTATCCTGAATGGGTGGCGAGTTCAAACGGAACAATGGAACTTCAGATTGTGGATCAGGCACCGGCTTCAGATACTCCGGTCAATGCATATTCGGCAGTGAAGCAGTTATTTGAAGGAATTGCGGTAGGAGTTATTCTTTGTCTGATGATTGCGGCATTTTATGCACAGGTAATTAAAACGGTACGTCGTGAAAGCGATATGAAGAAAATTACTTCAAAATCGTGTATCAGCATGATACCGGAAATTCAGATTAAAAAGCGTGACAAGAGTAAAAAGCAACATCTGTTGCTGACAAACAGAAAGGTAGACTGGGCTTTTAAGCAGTCCCTTCAGGCAGCACAGCTTCGAATTGAGAAACAAATGGAACAGGAAAATCAGAAAGTGTTAATGATTTCCAGTACACTTCCACAGGAAGGAAAGAGTATGACTGCAGTCAATCTGGCACTGGCTTTTGTCCAACATGAAAAAAAGACAGTTCTTATTGATGCAGATCTCAGAAGACCTTCGGTTGCGGGAATGCTGGGGCTGCAGGAACAGCAGGGGCTTGCTGAGTATTTAAAAGGAACAGCAAAACTGGAAGAAATCTTAGTAAAGAGAGAAGGACTGACTGTAATCGGGGGCGGAAAAAAGCATGGAAATATATCAAATCTGATGGATGAGAAGCACATGGAAGAACTTATGAAACATCTTAGAGCAGAATTTGATTATATTATCATTGATACACCGCCGTCTTACCTGTTTTCGGATGCGGCAATTCTGGCAACCTATACAGATAGTGTGCTTTATGTGGTACGTCACGATATGGCGGAGCTTCCACAGGTTAAGAAGGGAATTGAACCATTTATTCTGGAGGATAAACTGATTGGTTATATCCTGAATCGCAGTCACAGAGGATTTGCTTCCTACGGAAAATACGGCTATGGAAAGTATGGATACGGGAAATATGGTTATGGTCGATATGGCTATGGAAAATACGGAAGTTATCAGAAGTATGTGAAAGATGATGAAGAAACTATGAATACAGAAGATTCTTTATGATGGAGGCATGACAGATGAGAAAGAAGAGATGGCTGACGGCAGGTATGGCTGTGATTGCTGCAGCAGCTGTGATTATGGCTGCAACCTCTTATAATGAAATCAGAAAAAAACTGAATATGCAGTGTGAAAATCAAAAGACCATGCTGGTTGCAGGATATGAACTTCAAACTGAAAACACAGAGAAAGAAAAAGATGTTGAATCAGAAAGTTCTTCTGGGAAAAAAATACAGACAAAATCTGAAGAAGTGAAGGAATCTGTGGAAGAAACAAAAGCAACAGAAAGTTCTGAAACGAAAGCAACAGAGAGTTCTGATAAGGAAACGGAAACACAGAAAGCAACAGAAAAAGAAACAACAGCAAAATCAGGTGCACCGGTAGTTAAGCTGAGAAAAACAAAATCAGTGATTCAGGCAGGCGAAGGATTTGATGCAACTTATCAGGTTGAAAGTATTACAGATGATAAGGATGAACGTTCCTTCCTGTTTGGTCAAATTCAGATTTCAGGTGACTACAGCACGGATGAACCGGGCACTTATACGCTGACTTACACGGCGATGGACAGTGACGGCAATGTATCTGCTCCGGTTACGCTGGAGCTGGTAGTGAAAGGATAGGATTATGGGAGTATTAACGAGTATCAGCAGAGGCCTGGAGGCAGTTTCGACTCCGCTTGGCGTACTGCCGGACATGGTATATGCGGCGGCAGCCGTAAGCTTTCTGCTTCTGCTTATTGTGTACGTTTTTGTGACACCATCCTGGAGAGAAAAAAAGAGAAAGCGTGGCAGAGCCATCTGTGTGTGGCTGATGTTTGCGATTTATGTGCTGCTGATCCTGGCGGTGACCATTCTTGGAAAGAGATCCGGAGATTCTGCGGTGGATATGGGGATCTTCACAGGAAGCTGGATGATGGAAACACTGATAAAAGTGGCAGCAGGTACGATCGCTTTTATTTTGCCTGGAGCTTTGACCATGGTTCTGATGAAAGGAAAGTATCAGGCTGCGAAGAGTATGGGTGCATCGTTTGCATTAGCACTTTGTGTGGAAATACTCCAGCTTGTCTTAAAGACGGGAGTTTTTGATCTTGGGAATCTGCTCTTTCATACGATCGGTGCCGGTATTGGTATTGTGTTTGTGATCGTTTGGAAATATGCGTTTTCCAGGAAAAGTGCGTTCTCTTATGCCATGCGTCTGATGCTGAGTATTCTGATCGTGTTGATGCTTCTGGAAACGGCGGCATTCGGAGCTTATCATGTACTGCGTACGACCGGACAGGAACATATGGATGAGAACATCAGTGTGGCAGAAAATCAGATGATTTCAAAAAACACTGACGGAAGTGATGCAAAGGTTTCTTCCGACCCGGATGTGATCTGGTACAATGGCAAGGCTTACCGCTATAATCACGATCTGGTGACGATGCTGGTCATGGGCATTGATCAGGAGAGTGATACGATCGAAGAAAAGGATGATGTTTCTGGTGAGAGCGGTCAGGCGGATACCATTTTTCTGATGGTTATGGATAAGAGCAAAGATGAGATCAAAATGATCAGTATTTCGCGAGATACCATGACACAGATCAAGACGTTTGATTATAAGGGAAATTATCTTGGAAAATCAAAGAATCATCTCGGACTTGCGTATTCCTTCGGGGATGGAAAGGTGACAAGCTGTCAGTACATGGTAGATGCTGTCTCCAACCTGTTCTATGGAATGCCGATCAATGGCTATGTGGCATTGAATATGAATGCGGTTGCCATGATCAACGATGCAGTTGGCGGCGTAACGGTGACGGTACCGGAAGATATGACGCAGGTTGATCCGTTCCTTGCAGAGGGGCGGCGGTGACGCTGACAGGAGATCAGGCGTTGAAGTTTACACGTTATCGAGATACGGAAAAGGATTTTTTCCAACAATTCCCGTATGGAGCGTCAGAAACAGTACCTTGTGAATTTTATGGGACAGGCGGTGAAGGCGATGAAATCGGATATGGGACTTCCGGTCAGCCTTTATCAGAGTCTTACGGATGATATGGTCACAAATCTCAGCCTGGATCGTTCGGTTTATCTGGCAACGGAGGCGATGGATATGCATTTTACTGCCGACGGCATTGTTTCTTTGAAGGCGAAATCCAAGAAGGGCAGTGTCTATGATGAGGTTTATGTAGATGATGATGCACTTTATGATCTGATCATTCAGACCTTCTATACCGAAGAACAGTCAGAAGGTGAGTCGAAGTGAAGAAAAGAACATGGAAGGTGATCGCGGTGATATCGTTTGCTGCGGCAGTGATCCTGACGGCAGTCGTTTTGCGGATTTATACACAAAGAGAACATGCCAGGCAGACTTATGAAGAAATGCAGCAGCAGAATTCCGAGAAACGGCAGACCGATACGCAGGAGTCGAAGGAACAGTCCAAGACAAAGGAAAAAAAGAAGAAGCTGGACATTCCGGTGGATTTTGAGACCTTACAGAAGGAAAATCCGGACATTTATGCGTGGATCACGATACCGGGAACGGATATCGACTATCCGGTTGTACAGGACAGCACGGATAATACGTACTATCTGAACCATGCGGCGGATACCAGTTTAAGTGACAGCGGAGCGATTTATTCGGAAAAGGAAAACGCCAAAGATTTTGACGATTATCTGACGGTGCTTTACGGACATAACATGAAAGACGGTTCGATGTTTGCAGGTCTGCACAAGTACGAGGATAAGACATTCCTGAAAGATCATAAGGATCTGACCATCTACACGCCGGATTCAATCTTGAAATATCGGATTTTTGCGGCCTATCTGACGGACAACCGTCATGTGCTGATGTATTATAATCAGGGAAAAGATGAGGAAAGCAGGGAGACTTATCTGAAAGATATTTTAGAGCAGCGAAATATGAATGCATCCATTGACACGAAGGCGAAGGTGGACAAGGACAGCAAGATCTTGACGCTCTCAACCTGCCATGCGGCCGGTAAGAATTACCGCTACTTGGTGCAGGCATATCTGGTTAAGGAAGAGCACGAATAGAAGAAGAGGGAGTCTTCTCCCACTAAGATAAAAAGACCATATACCAAAACGGTATGTGGTCTTTTTTTGACTCCAACATCATATGATGCTAGGGTCAAAAGGTCTAACTCCACATGAGCTTGCTCATAGGTGGATGAAAGACCTTGGGACCCGCCCCGATATGAGCATAAAAGTGGGATGATAATCCCACGATATGCGAATACTGGGGAGGATTGTGGGAGTGCAACGCACGGAACAATCCGTAGGCATCATAGTTGGGTGCAAAAGATGCCTCGGCGGGATTTTGCAATGAAAATATCAAAAATGTTTTCTGAATTACAGGGAGGACTGAAATGTTCATAAAAACAAGGGAGTACCAGGAGCTTTTTCTGGAGGCACTGCGTGCGGGGATCCGCGGGCAGCGGGTGGCATGGAAGGAGCGTTCCATGCAGGAGTGGTCAGGGGTTTTTGCCCTGGCGGACATGCATCATGTGCTGCCGCTGGTTTATGAGGCGGTGGTGGAGTGCCGGGCAGCGGCTTTGGCGGACCGTGTGATGTTTGCAAAAGTGCGGGAAAAGAGTCTACGGCTGATGGCACTTCAGAGGACGATGACCGAAGAATTTCTGGAGTTGTACGCTCATTTACAACAGATGGGTGTAAAGCCGCTGGCGGTAAAAGGAATCGTCTGCCGCAGTCTGTATCCGGATCCGGATGCAAGGCTTTCTGCTGATGAGGATCTGCTGATACCAAAAGAGCAGTTTGAGGCCTGTCAGGAAGCGATGCTTTTATATGGAATGCAGCAGTTAAATCCTGAGACTGGCACCGAGAACTACGAGACGGCTTATAAAAAAACAGGCGGTTTTCTGGTGATCGAGCTGCACCGGATGCTGTTTCCGGAAAATGAAAAATGGTGTATTGGATGGAATGGATTTTTTGATGAGATCCATAAACAGGCGATCGAAAGAGAGACAGAAGGTGTAAAAATCAATATGCCGCAGCCGACGGATCATCTGTTTTTTCAGTTCTGCCATGCCAGAAAACATCTGCTTGCTTCCGGAGTCGGGATACGGCAGATCTGCGATATTCTGCTGTTTGCCGAGCATTACGAGAAGGAGATAGACTGGAAGATTTTCTGGGATCGCATCCGGATGACGGATGGTATCCTGTTTGCAGAGGCGATTTTTCGCCTTGGTGTGCAGTATCTTGGTTTTGAAGAAAAACAGTTCTATTTTCCGGAAGGTGTGCATAGTATGAAACTGGATACGGAAAGACTGATGGAAGATATCCTGCACTCCGGCATTCATGGAAAAGGGACAAGGAGTCGCCTGCACAGTGGCACCCTTACGCTGCATGCGGCGGAAAAAAGAGGACTGTCAGGCATATTCCCCGGTCTGTTTTACATGGCATTTCCGCCTGCAAAGAATCTTCTGTGGCGTTTTCCGTACCTGAAAAAGCATCCATATCTTCTGCCGTTTGCCTGGGGGCAGAGGCTCTGTGGCTATCTCAGAGAAGGTCCGGTTTTAGGATCGGTAAAAGAAATCGTTAAGACTGGAAGAAAAAGGAAAGAGATTTTAAGAGAATATGGGATTTTCGGGGAAAAGAGAAGATGAATACAACAAGGGAAAGTGAGTGAAATATGGAGGCGAAGAGATTTGTATTGCGGAAAGTAGCAGGGGAAAACATCCTGGTGCCGGTGGGAAATACGGCGCTTACTTTTAATGGTCTGGTGACCTTGAATGAGAGCGGGGCGTTTCTGTGGAAACATATGGAAAAAAACAGGACGAGGGAAGAGCTGGTACAGGAGGTTCTGCAAGAATATGAAGTGTCAGAAGAACAGGCACGTCTGGATATCGGTCAATTTCTTACATATCTTGCAAAAGCGGGCGTTTTGGAATGAGGGATAAGAAAGGAACGCATCGATTCTGGGGTGTGCTGTTTTATCTGGCACTTATGGTCACGATTGTGTCTGCCTCTTATGCAGGCGTGAGGTTCTGCAGCAATCTGGTGACAGAACAGTCGTATGAAAGACTGCGGGATGCGGCGGAAGCGTTCGCAGTGGGGACAAAAAACGGGCAGCAGGGAAAAGAAAAAAATAGGCGCAAAGGGAATGGAACGTGAGTCCGAAGCCGGGGATGACAGGCCGGAAAGGCATCGATTTTGCAGAGCTTTCGAGCATCAATCCGGATATTTATGCCTGGATTCGGATACCGGATACGCAGATTGATTATCCGGTGCTGCAAAGAGAAGAAGATGACACTTATTATTTGAGACACAACAGCAGCGGAAGATATGCGTTTGCCGGAAGTATTTATACGGAAGAGGCAAACAGCAGGGATTTTAAAGATCCGATGACCGTGCTTTACGGGCACAACATGAGAGACGGCTCGATGTTCCAGAATCTTCATTTTTTTGAGGATGAAACATTTTTTGCGGAACATCCGGAATTTTTTATTTATTTGCCGGGCTACCGGCTGACATATGAAATTTTTGCGGCGTACCGCTTTGATGATACGCATCTGCTCGGGGCATTTGATTTTTCAAAGAAAAAGGGGCGAAGGGCGTATATCAGAGAAGTGTTTGCCGGGATTTCCATGGGACAGAATACAAGAGAGGATGTAAAGGTGACAGCAAAAGATAAACTTGTGACCCTGAGCACCTGCACATCCGATCAGGCAGACGGACGTTAC